>Ga0075122_10002173_pt1 | contig 13144 bp, 13 predicted proteins | sample AntAceMetag02UKB_FD_69790 | JGI IMG/M metagenome (GOLD analysis project Ga0075122, IMG submission 69790) | Saline lake microbial communities from Ace Lake, Antarctica - Antarctic Ace Lake Metagenome 02UKB | ecosystem: Environmental > Aquatic > Non-marine Saline and Alkaline > Saline | place... | reverse complement strand
ATGCTGGAACAGACCAATAGGAGTTATGATTATTTTCTGGACTTGTTAGATAAATATTAATTCTGTTACACGAGCGAAGCGAAACGATTACTTGTTACATGGGGGCGTGACGATGGGGGAACGGCGGCGGCGCGACTGTGGTACAATAATTTTTATAAAGTGCTATTCTTTTTTTTAAAAATGGGACTTAGAGATAATTTGCCGGGAGTTTTGAGTCGTGGAGATAGTGAACTAGAAGTTGCTTTATACAATAAAGGTTATTATGACCCTTCTTTGCAGGAAATAATTGAAAGTTCGGTAACTGGTCGTAGAAGGTTTTCACCCCAAGATTCTGAATTTTACCATGATGTAGAACAATCTGAGCTTGAGGTGAGTTATACTGGTTGTGAGGAAAATTTAGTTGGTAATTCAGAGGTATTTCTTGGTCAAGAGGTACTTGGCAAATTAGATTCGTATTTCAAACAGAAAGATAAAGCTTTTTATGAAAACAATATTTTACCCATGGGAGATAACGACCGAGGAATTCCAATGCTTACGAAGAGTTCTTGGGACCAGGCTGCAGCGGATGCTATTTTTGGTGGGGGATAATTCTAAGTTACATAAGATTACTTGTTACGAGACTTACCCACTACAAATTACTTTTCTAATTGTAAGGGGTAAATTATAAAAATAAGCTCCAATATGAAGAAATCATTTCGCCAGACATAAATTCTACTAATTCTTTGTACTTTTTATCTATTTTAGTAATGTTAATCTTATCTGCACTACTCAGAGCATCAAGATACATAGATCTATCTTTTTTGTAAATGATCATAGGAGGATAACCCTTATCCATTAAAATGAAATTTACCATCATCCTTCCAGTTCTTCCATTTCCATCTGAAAAAGGGTGTATTTTCTCAAACTTATGATGAAATAGTGATGCTAAAACTAGTGGGTGAAGTTCTTTCTCGTTCTTTTTATACCAATCAATTAACAGATTCATGTCTGCCCTGACATAGGAGCCAGGAGTAGAATCAAAATGAGAATGAAGCACTCTTATATCTTTAATTCTATATCCAATCCTTTTGTCAATATTTGCCATTAATTTCTTATGAATTGTTTCAATAAGTTTTTGAGAAATTTTTTGTTTATTAGTTAGCAATTCAATAAAAGTAGCCTCGGTATTCTGAACATCATAAATTTCTCGAAGAGTTTTATTCTTGGGAGTTTTTCCCTCTTCTAAGAGATTTTGAGCTTCTTTTAATGTAATTGTATTACCCTCAATAGAAGTAGTATTGTATGCAAAATTGATCGCGAAATTTTTTATAATCTCCTCCTTACTCCGTAAATCTTCTTTCTTAAAATTCTCCAGATAGTGCAATCTAATCGCTTCAATTTGAGTCAATTGTTTATCTAGAAATTCATTTTGCTTTAATTTTAATTTTTCAGCTTTATGAAGATAGTATTCTGCTTCAAGAAACAAATTAATTTTTCTATAGCTCTTCCTTATTTCCCCCTTGTATTTGGGAAGATTCATTATTTTTTCTCTTGCTCCCTTGATATCATTTCCAAGATAGGCAATATCTTTTGTGATAACTTGTTTTCCAGTTCTTTTAGAAATTCTCAAATAATAATAGGACTTTCCCGAAATCATCTTTTTGTATATGTAAACCATAAAATGTATAGGAAAATGACCTTTTTAAATCTTACCCACTACATTCCACTCTTTGCTTTGTAAGGGGTAAGATTACTCGTTACGAGACGACGCGGATTATCTCTATAACTCTTTCTCGACGTATATCTTTTCTTTATCTAACTTATATCCTAATTTTCTATAGTATTCTCTCACACCAACGCCAGAAATTACTCGGATTTTCTTGAAGCCTTTTTTCTTCGATATTTTCTCTGCCTCGGCCATTAATTCTTTTCCCAGGCCTTTGTGCTGCCATTCACTACCTGCCTTTTGACTTAGTTTTAGAGTTGGACCGTAAACATGAATCTCTCTAACCATTGCTGGAGAATTCTTTTCTAATCTTAATCTAAGAAGTCCGAATAAAATGTTGTCTTTGTTTGTTGCTTCGATGAAATATTCCGTTGCGCCAGATGCTTTGTATTTTGTTGTTTTGATTTTGATTTTTGGATCTACTTTTCTATTATCTCTCAAAGCGAAACCGATTTCTCTAAACCTTATTTCGTTTATCTTAAATTTCTTTTTTCGTATTACTTCTTCAATGTCTTTTCGCATGTCTATGTTCTTAATACCGGCAACTAAATACTGTGGGGGAATTTCTCGCATGATTCGCATGATTCTACAATAACGCGGTGTTAATTTTAACATTTCAATTATAATTTCTGAAGCCTGTTCTTTGGTATACGGAACATATTCGCCGCCGTAGTAAAGATTCTCTATTCCCGAACCCTTGAGGACCTGACAAGGGTATATTTTGATCTGGTCTGGCTTAAAGTTCGGAGATTTAAATAATTCTTTGAACATCTTAATGTCTTTTTTCGGATTAGTTCCTGGAATACCTGGCATTAAATGGTAGCCGATTTTAAATCCAGCCTGTTTCAGTCTTTTTGTTGCGTCAATTACGTCTTTAACTTTATGACCACGATTTACTTTTTCATAGATTTTATCGTCGATAGCTTGGACTCCCAATTCAACTCTTGTTGCGCCCCATTCTAACATATCTTCAATGTGTTTTGAAGAGCAATAATCTGGTCTGGTTTCAATACAAATTGCTACAGCTCGGTTTTTCGTAGTCTCATTTATCTTCTTAGCCTCTTCTAATGTCTTAGATTTTTTACCATTAAGAGCATCGTAACATTTTTTCACGAAAGAAAACTGGAATTTTAAAGGATAAGCTAAGAAAGTTCCGCCCATAATGATTAGTTCGATTTTGTCTGTTGGGTGACCCATTGCTTTGAATTGTTTTAATCTTGTTTCGACTTGTTTAACAGGATCATAATCGCACTCTTTTGCTCTTAATACGGCTGGACTTTCCGGAGTATAAGACTGTGGCGCATTGAAAGAAGGACAATAAAGACAAGCACCATGGGGACAAGCTCGAGGTGGTAACATTACTGCAAGCGGCGCTACGCCAGAGATTGTTCTAGTTGGTTTTTTCTTCGGTGTCATAAAAAGATAACCCTTTTAAGGTTTAAAAATTAGTTTATTATATGGATCAGGAAAAAGTTTGGGATGCTGTAGCTGATAAGTGGGCTGAATATAGAACTAGAACTGTCGGAGAAGTCGAAGAATTCTTAGATGGTAAGTGCGGCAGTGTTTTGGATTTGGGCTGTGGTTCGGGTAGAAATTTAATAAAAAGTGATGATTTGGAATTTTATGGTGTTGATTTTTCTCAGAATTTGTTAGACCTTGCCGAAAAAGAGGGATATGTTGAATTGAAGAAGAGTACGACTGATAATATTCCTTATAGTGACGAGATGTTTGACCATATTATTTTTGTTAGGGTTTTGCACTGTGTGGATACTGAAGAAAAAAGGAAGAAAACTTTAGAAGAGATTTATAGGGTTTTAAAGAAAGGTGGCGAGGCTGTAGTCTCTGTTATTGGGCCAGAAAATCCGAGAGTTAAAAATAAAGGAAAGGAAAGTTTTATTCCATGGACTACCGAAGGCATTAAGCATGTAAGGTATAATTACAACTACGATCAGGATGAACTTGAGGGGCAGTTGAAAGATGCTGGATTTGAAGTTGTTTCAATAGAAAGTGGAAGAAATATTATCGCTTTTGTTAAAAAATCTTAAGGTTTTTTGATTTTAACTATATCCATTAAAGAACTTTTTTTGAAACTTATTTCTTCGCCTGTTTTTGCGTTGATTTTCATATTTACTACGCCAAGCGCATTATCCATGCAAGTTAGATTCCATTCATTATCTTTTATAACTGCTATAATTTTTGTCGGACGCGTACTTGCTTCGTTTGCATTAATAATTTCTTTTGATCTTTCTTTCAAATCATCAATGTCTACTTTTAGATCAAGGTTTAATTCTTTCATTTCTTCTGGGACGATTGGTTTTTCTTCCATTCCTGGTAACATATTTTCCTGAACCTTAATTGTCTCAAACGGGAATTCTACTATTTCAATTCTGTTTTCTTTTTTATTGTAAATGTCTAATTGGATCTTTTCGCAATCCTGCTCTAAGTCTAAAACGAAAAAACCAGCGTAAAGAAATGATTCTGGGTTATCTGACTGAAATTTCTGGAAGAATGGCTTTTCCTTTAGTTCTTCGTATAAATCTTGAATTTTCATATAAATCTGGGGCTTATTGAGTTTAAAAAGTTATTTTATAACCAATTTGAGAAGAATTATAAGTTCGCAGATTGAGACAAAAAGTAGTATATATGATGCGGAAGCGTATCTCGTTTTTAAATCCATATATTCTTGGGTTGAGCCATCTGTATAACTTTCTGACGTAACTTCTATTCTATATTCAACAACTCTTTGAAGATCTAGGCTTACAACTTGCGCTAAAAAAATCATTCCTATAGTCAATGTTATAAGTGCCTGGAAAAGCAAAACTAAATGTGACCACCTCATATAATTAAATAATATCTGAATTTATAAAATGTTCTAAGACCGACTAGAAATCTCTTCTTTTAACTTAGAAATGAATTCGTCTAAATCCATTGTTACAATTTCTTTAGAATCTCTTGCTTTGATTGCTACTTTTCCATCAGCTTTTTCATTTTCACCGACAGTTAATAGGTAGTTAAATCTCTGAATCTGTGCGTCTCTTGCTTTCTTACCCATAGATTCTGATTTGTCGTTTATTTCAACTTCGAATCCTTCGTCGAATAATTTCTGATAAATCTCGTTTGCATAATCTTTTACGTCATCATTTAGCGTCATTACCTTAACCTGATTTGGAGAAAGCCACATTGGGAATTTTCCGTTCAAATTTTCTGTAATTATTCCTATGAACCTTTCTAGCGAACCGTAAATTACTCGGTGTAACATTATTGGTCTTTCGTCATTTCCTTTCTCGTTCTGGTAAGTTAAATCAAATCTTTCTGGAAGTGCCATATCTAATTGAATTGTTGAACATTGCCAAGTTCTATTTAATGAATCCTTTAGGTGGAAATCTATTTTTGGTCCGTAGAACGCTCCGTCTCCTTCATTAACTGTGTATTTCATTTTGCTTTTCTTCAAAATACTTTCTAGAGCTTTTTCTGCCATATCCCAAACCTCATCTGAACCTATTCTTTTTTCTGGTCTTGTTGATAATTCTACATGGTCTAGTTCAAGTCCAAAATATTTGAACGTTTCATTGATTAAATCAATTATTCTTTGAACCTCATCTCCTAATTGTTCTTCCGTACAGAAAATATGTGCATCGTCTTGTGTAAACTGGATTACTCTAAATAATCCTGCCAAAACTCCCGAAAGTTCTACTCGATGAACCACTCCCATTTCTCCGACCCTTAATGGTAAGTCTTTATATGATTTTGGAGATGTTTTATAGACGAGCATTCCACCTGGACAGTTCATTGGCTTTACAAGGAAATCTCTTTTCTCGTATTTTGTTTTGAAATTATTCTCGCCGTATTTGGACCAGTGCCCTGAAATTTCCCAAAGTTTTCTGTCCATAATTTGCGGTGTTGAAATTTCTTCGTAACCAGCTTTTCTATGCAACTCTCTCCAAAAATCAGTTAGTTTATTTTTAATATGAAGTCCTTTTGGATGCCAGAAAGGCATTCCTGGAGCGACGTTGTTGAAAGACCAAAGATCCATTTTGGCGCCAAGAATTCTATGATCGTTTTCTTTTAACTTTGAAGTATCTAATTTCGCTCGGGAAACTGTTCTTAGAAGTTGTTTTCTTTGACTCTCATCAATATCTTCCTCTTCTTCATTTCCTTCAATTTTGAATTCTCTAGATAGCTCTGATAGAGGATGTCCCTTTACTTTTAGCTCGAAAGTTTTGTAGTAGCCGAAAGGTGCTTGGATAACGTTTAGATTTGATAATTGTTTCGCTGTCTCATTTAAAATTGCGACCGCAGTGGATGGACTTCCCAAATTACTTGATAAGTGTGCGTAAGGATATAGGACTATATTTTCCGATTTTACGTCTGTTGCAATTTTCTTAATTGATTCTACTAATTCTGGAACGGATTCCTTAGAGTCGCCTTTCTCAACGGCAATCATTACCACTAAACATTCTTTTGCCTCGCCCTCTAATTTCTGATCTGGTGCGATTTCGTCGACTGACTTTAGCGCTTTCTTCAGTGCTTTGAAATTAATATAATCGCAATGTAAGTTTAATGTTTTCATATAAAAGTTAGAATTGAGAAGTTTATAAAATTGTTTATTTTAGAGTTGAATAGGAAGTTGTGAAAATGTCTGCTAGATTTTTTGATAATTCACTTGGCCGACCAATAGATGATCTCGGTTTTATTAAATGAAGGTGTCCGTCCCATGGCTCCATTGTCCCTATTCTGCTTCCCATATTTTGTTTGAGGGCCACTTCCATTCTTGCGTAATCTCCGCTAATTGACCTTTTTGCAAATAAAAGCTGTAGTCCCTCATATTCTTCTGGGAAATTATGCTCTAAAGTTTCTTTTACTGCCGCAACCCCTCTTTCGTAAGCATTGTTCCCAAATGGAAATTTATCCACGCCCGAGTTTTTAAGAGCGTCTAAAAAATCGTGTACAAAAATGGTTTCTTCCCTTGATATCATTTAAATAAAAATGTGATTATATTTATAAGAATTTATGTTATCTAATTTTTCTCGAAATAAGAGAATTTATAAAGATTTATGCTGTGTTTCTTTTATGGTAGGTGATATGGTGGATAGGTGTCCGACAGGTATTGTTGGTTTTGATAAAACTTGTCAAGGTGGCTTTGTAAGAAATTCTGATAATTTAATTGTCGGTGGACCTGGTAGTGGAAAGACTACTTTTTTGATGCAATTTCTTTGGAATGGAATAACTAAGTTTGGTGAGAATGGTTTATATTGTTCTTTTGAGCCAGATATTGTTGAGACTTTAAATGATGCTATGTCTTATGGGTGGGATTTTTCCAAATTAAGTGAGCAGGGAAAGGTTAAGTTTATGAGATTTGCGCCGCAGACTTCTATTGAAGATTTGAAGGACGAGTTAACGAAAATGATTTCTAAGAATGATATTAAGAGAATTTGTTTTGATCCTATTTCAGTTTTGGCTTTGAGTTTAAATGATCCTGGAAAAATTAGACAGACTATTTTTGATTTGTCAGCTTTAATGAAGAGATTGAAGGTTACGACTGTTTTCGTTGATGAAAGCTTGGAGGATATGTGGGCTACAAATGATGGGGACTGGACAAAGACTGATATTTTGAGATTCCTTAGTGATTCTGTTACTGTATTTTATGAATCTGGCGTCGCTGGTGTTGGTGATAGGGCTTTTAGAGTTGCGAAAATGAGAAGGACAGCGCATGATAGAAAACCTGTTGGGATGAAGATTACTGGTAAGGGGCTTGAGATTCTCGATGGTGCACCAATTGAAGATGTGGTAACGGCTCATGAAGAAGTTGAGGCTGTGGAATCAGTTCATAAAGAAGTTGAAATTCCAGAAACCAGTGGTGATGCAACCCCTCAGACTCCTATGAAACTAGGCGTGCCTCAGAATTAGTTGTTTTTAAATAGTATTTTGGAGGAGCATAATAACTTTAAATGATTGGCTCTTATTTCTTGTATGGGACTATGTGGACGTGCTGGCAATTGTGAAACTTATCAGAAAGCTATTGAGTATTTGATAAAAGATCCTACGGGACCATGGGGTGCGGTTGTCAATAGTTGTCGTAATGATACTCCTGAGGAAATGGCGCAATATGGGACAATTGAAGAAGCAAAACTACCTTTCAAGGGTGGTTTAGAGGAAATTAATTAGATTAATTTTTATATACAAATTTGTCAATTTGTTTTTCTGCAGTTGCTCGTCTTTTTTGATGCTCGCCCAACATTGCGTTTAACTTTTCGATTAACATTCCCTTTACTTCGCCAGATAATAATTCTCCCTTAGAATATTTGTCGTATATATCTGCTAATTTCTTGTCGTCGTGTTCGAAATATTTCAACCATTGACAAGATACGTCAGTTTGTACATTTCCGCCCTTCTTTCGGTGTTCTTCAACTGTTTCTTGTCCGCCAGAAAATGCGTGCTTGTTGATTTTTTTCTTTACTGTCTTTGCATCGTCTGTCATTAGGATTGATTTTCCAGAATTTGAGCTACTTTGTTTTCCCGTGGCACCCGTTAAAGGCGATATAAATTTAGCATGAATAATTGAGGGTTTTTTGTGGCCTAGTTTTTCGACAACATCTCTAGAAATTCTGAAATGTGGATCTTGATCAACAGCCATTGGAATTAAGCAATATTCATTCTTATTGTTTAAGACGTTTGGTAAAAAGCATGGGACTGTTTGCATTGCTGTATAAAAAATACTTCCAATATTGTTTGAATCGGTGAAGCCAAAAGCTGATTTTATCGTCGAGAAAGTTATTTTCTTTGCGACTTTAATTGCTTCTGGATACATTAGATTCGCGTGTTTTGTATCAATTAGAAAATGTGTTTTCTTTGGATCGAAGCCCATTGCGATTACGTCCAGCATATTATCTTTCATCCAATCTTGGATTTCGTCGTAAGTCATATTCTTGTAAAGGAATTTTTCATCATCGGTAAATTGAAACCAAAGCTCTACATTGAATTTATCTTGTAACCACTTTACGAAAGACCAAATTGAGTAATGTCCTAAGTGAATTGGGCCGCTTGGTCCGTTTCCAGTATATAAGAAAAACTTTTCACCCTTTTCATAGGCGTCTAAAACCTTTTCTAAATCTCTATGTGCGAAGAAAATTCCTCTCCTTAAATATGGATGGACTTCACCCGCGATTTTTTCGATTCTTTTCAGTAGTTTTTCGTCTATCTTCTTTATTCCGAACTCTTTGACAAGCCTGTCGTAGTCGACATCGCCCTCAACATCGTAAGGATTCACCTTCATTTCTTCCATGATAGACTAAGAGGATTGGGATTTATAAAAGTGTTGGGGCGGTGATATCTAAATAGTAAAAATAATTTTAGTATTTCCTCTCAGAATTAAGTTTTCCCTCTACATCTCTAAGAATTTCTCTATAGTTATTTGTTGCTTTTTCAAGAATTATATCTCCTTCTGGTTTTTGACTTCCCCCAATATCTGCTGCATAGTCAACTATTCCATCTTTATTATTATCAATATAGATCAAAATAGCATCGTCTTTTTTTAATATGGCTTTATCGCCAGAATTTGTCATGTATAAAGTATATTTATAATCTCTGAGATTTCCAGTAAAAACTTGGTTGCCTATACTTTCACTATCCATTATTTTTGCACGAGTCGTTGTTTTTGTACCAGTTGCACATCCAGTTGTAATTAATGCAGATAATGCAATTGCTGCGAGAGTTCCCTTAAATCTCATGTTAAAATGAATGCAACATTATTCTTAAATATTGCGATTTTTCTTTATTCAGAGCTCTCTGATAAGCTTGTTATGGTTAATATCTCCATCATTTCTTCAACAATATACCAAGAGAATTGGAATTTATGGAAGTGTTTGGCGCGGTAATATTTAAATAGTAAAAATGACTGAATAGATTATGAAAAAAATAGGTTATATTCTCGCGCTGGTAGTTGTTTTGGGTATGACTTCCGTTATGGCCCAGATTTCTATCTCTGAGCCCCTAGATGTATACAATTTGGGTGACCGATTATATATTACCGTCGATGGTTTGATTGGATCCGAGAGTGGAAATTTGAATATTAATTTAGTTTGTGGAAATACAACTACTGGTTTAGTTAAGATTCCAGGTAGAGCATTTTCTCTAGATAAAGCTCAAAGTTATTCTGTACCATATAAGATTTTGAACAACCAAGATTTGGAGCTTGAGGATTTAAGTCAGATTCTTGGCGAATGTAAAGTCGTTGCCTCACTTGGTTCCAGTATGGCTTCAACAAAGAGTTTTATAGTTAGTGATAATATTGTCGTCGCTGTTTCTTTAGATAAAATGAATTATAATCCTGGTGAAACTGTTCGGGTTGATATTGAAGCTTTCAAGATAAACGGAGTTCCTTTAGAGGGTTTTATTGAGGCTTCTAATGCTAGTGATTTTAGCAAGGCCGTTGAGGAAGGTATTGTTACTGAGATATTCTCTATACCTGAAACTGCCGAGGCTGGTAATTATATTTTAGGTATTCGTGCTTACGATACTGGAAAAGATGGTGTATTAAATGAGGGAATAACAAGCGTTTCTTATACTGTTAATCAGATTGCCTCTTCGATTGTTATGAGTTTGTCTAATATAGAGGTTGTTCCTGGAGAAGAATTCACTATTGGTACAGACGTTTTTGATCAAGCTGGAATAGAGATGGACGGTACTGTTTCTTTGCAGATTATTTCACCTAATGATGGTGTGATTGAAACAAGTGTCCCTAATAATGATTTTATCCCCATTGATTTTCCATTTAACGCTAGCGTTGGAACTTGGCAGATAATCGCCTATTTTAATGAGTTGTCTGAGGTTCGAGAATTCGAGATGCTTGGGGTTCAGGAAGTTGAGTTTGATTTTGAGGATTCTGTTTTAACCGTGACTAACATCGGTAATACCTTATATAATAAGAGCCTTGAGGTTAAGATTGGTGAAGATATTTTAGATCTTGATTTGAATATCAAGGTTGATGAGGTTAGGAAGTTTAGTATTAATGCGCCAAATGGTGAGTATGATGTTGTTATTGCCGACGGGGAGAATTCTATTACCAGGAATGTCTTATTGACAGGAAAGGCGATTAGTGTTAATGATTTGAAATCTGTTGGTATATTTAAAGGATATTCTGTTGTGTGGATTTTTCTGATTATTGTACTTGGTGGAATTGGAGCAATCTTCTTTTTAAGGTATAGAAAAACGAAGACTGTTGGTAATGATGGTGTTATACATGCATATTCCGACGAAAAGAAAGGTGGAATTTTCGGTGGAGTTACTAAGCATTTTGGAAAAGCAAAGGATAGTGTATCTAGTAAAGTTCCTGCTAATATTAAGTCTCAGGTTAACAATAGTTTAAACTTTACAAATAAGTCTCCAACTGTTCAGGGTCTTGATTCTGGTAGTTATAGTCACGAAGATAAGACTATGGTTGATTTTACTAAGAAGAGTTCAATGAGCGCTGAGTCAACACTTGTTTTGAAGGGTAAAAAATATGTATCATCTATTGTTTCTTTGAGTGTTAAGAACCATGGGGATCTGAGCGATATTGCTAAAGAGGCTGTGAAAAAATCTGTTGCCGGAGCGCAAAAGAAAAAGGGACTTATTGATTGGAGAGGGGACTATGTTTTTGTTGTATTCTCGCCACTTATTACCAAGACCTATAAAAACGAGACTTTAGCTGTAAATGAAGGTATGGAAATTTTGAATAGCTTGAACGAGTATAATAAGAAATTCAAGGATAAGATTCAGTTTAATATTGGTGTACATGCTGGTGAGCTGATTACCTCGAAAGAAGGTGGAAAACTGAAATATACTAGTATTGGTAATGCAATTTCTTTAGCGAAGAGAATCAGTGATTCAAATAGTAAGAAATTGATTGTTAGTGATGATATTCGGAAGAAATTAATGAGGGATTTGAAAGTTATAAAGTCTAAAGAGATTGGTGATAATCAGACCTACGAGGTTACTGAGGTTAAGAATAAGGCTGAGGATGCGGCTAAGTTGAAAGATTTATTGAAGAGAACTAGTTAGTTTTGTCTTCGTCTAGTTCGTCGGAAGTTATACCTTTATCTTCTGAGTAAGATTCATATATTATGTCTTCGTGCATAAGATTTAAAGGCGGTTAAACTATTTAAGCATATGGAAAAGAAAAACGAAAAATTGATTGGAAATATAATCTTAGTGAATACTGGACGCTTTTGAGAGATTATAAATTATTAATATTTGGGCTGCTTCTTGTTGTTTTTCTTATTGAAGTAATCCATATTTTTCCTAGATTTTTGTTTAAGTTATTAATTGATAATGGAACTTTATTCGCAGCTGGGACTATTGGGACCAAAGAGTTTAGTTTTCTACTGCTAGTTTTTGCTGGAATTTATCTTACCGAGAGTGCTGTACAGCTTGTTTGTGTTTGGTATAGAAGTCATTTTCTAGCTGTACTAGAAACCAAAGTGATGGCTGATCTTAAGAAAAAGTATTTTTTACATATCTTAAGGCTTGATCAGAAATTTCATACTACAAACAAGACAGGCTCACTTATTTCGCGATTAATTAGAGGTAGCGGGGCAGTTGAGAGAATGACCGATGTTGTAGCTTTTAATTTTGCTCCATTAATTTTTCAACTTATAGTTATTGGTGCATCTATTGCTTATTTCAGTCTTATTTCTGCTGCAGTAATTGGGGTTATTGCTATTACGTTTATTGTATACAGTTTGATAGTTCAACATTTTCAGCAATCTGCTAGGTTGCATGCGAATAGGTCTGAAGATAGGGAAAAGGCTAATGTGAGTGATGTGTTTACAAATATTGATTCCATTAAGTACTTTGGAAAAGAAGCTTTAATTAGAGATAAATTTGGAGAATTTGTAGAGACAACAAAGAATGCTCATCTTAAACTTTGGGGTTACATGAAAATAATGGCCTTTGGACAAATATCCATTGTTGTTATTGGAACTATTTTAGTGCTTTATTTTCCTTTGATGAAATTTATGGCGGGAGAAATAACAATTGGTACACTTGTCTTTATTTATACTGTTTATATGACATTAATGGGTCCAATGTGGGGCTTTGTGCATGGTATGCAGGGATTCTATAGATCAATGGCTGACTTCGAAGACTTGTTTAAATATGGGAAGATTGAGAAAGAAATCTTAGATAAGCCTAGTGCGAAGAAGATGAACATCGTCCACGGAGATATTGAATTTAGAGATATTGAATTTAAATATGCAAATAGAAAAATTTTCGATAAATTTAATTTAGATGTTAAGAAAAACCAGAAGGTTGCTTTGGTCGGACATTCGGGATGTGGGAAATCTACTTTGGTTAATTTGCTTTATCGGTTTTACGATGTTGACCGTGGGGAAATTTTGATTGATGGTAAGAATATTAAAGAGTTTAAACAGGAATCTTTGCGTGGGGAAATGGCGATTGTTC
>Ga0075122_10002171_pt1 | contig 13151 bp, 16 predicted proteins | sample AntAceMetag02UKB_FD_69790 | JGI IMG/M metagenome (GOLD analysis project Ga0075122, IMG submission 69790) | Saline lake microbial communities from Ace Lake, Antarctica - Antarctic Ace Lake Metagenome 02UKB | ecosystem: Environmental > Aquatic > Non-marine Saline and Alkaline > Saline | place... | reverse complement strand
TTTTGTAAATTTCATTGTGTATACACCTCTAAGATATTAGTAATCAAAAATCATTTATTAAAGTTTCTGAAAGGTTTCATAAGGTTTATATAAAAATTCAAAATAAAATATCCTAAAAGATAGATGAGGGGGAAATAAAATGGCATTAGTTGATAAAAATTCATTAAAAACAGAACCAACAGTTACAGAACAAGGAGAAAAAGATATTACATTTAAAATTGTTAATTTAGAACTAGACGTTTATAGTACTGTTTCTAATGCTTGGTATCATTTTATGCCAGAAAGTATGCCTAATGGTCGAGACATGAGTGGAGCAATTTATCATGTTGACGAAACAGGAAATATTCCTTTTGGCAGTGAAAGTTTAGAATTAGGCAACCAACAAATCATAGATGGTTTAGTTCAACATTATTTATCAAGAGAGGAGAAAGATAGTTTCTCAAGAGTAAACTCAGCAAGAATATCAGATATAGAAAACTTTGACCAAAGAGTTTCTTTAGTTAATGGTGGTAAACCAAGAACCACACTTCATATAGAAAAATTACTTAACAAAGGAACATTATCCATTGGTTACATTGTTGAGAAATAAGATAAATAAAGATAAAGAAAAATAAAAAAATTATTCCCTCTTAGGTTTAACTTTATTAAACTCAACAACGAATTCTCTTAGCAAATCTTTAGTTTCTTTCATGTCTTCACGAACAACTTGTTGCTTTTCTTTAGCTAATTCCAAAGCTTCTGGATCATATTTTGCGTCAGCCCAAGCTTCTTCAGCTTCTTCTTGATCTGCTTTCAGATTGTCAACAGCTTCTTTGAATTCTTCCATAACAGCTTTTACATTTGTTAAATCTTCTTCAGAAACATCTTTATCTTCCAAACTAGAAATTCGCATTTCCATAGCATTATAGAATTCATCATGTTTATCAACAACAGTACCCATTTTATTGTTAATCAACTGAGTAACAATCCATCGTTGCTCTTTTCTAATTCTGTTCCATAATTCTTTAAGTTCTTTAATACCTGCTTTAATTTCTTCTGCAGTTACGTCTCCACCTAAAGCTTCAAGTTCAGTTTTCTTTGCAGTTAATTCTTCTTCCATAACAGTTACTTTAGCTAAAGCATCTTCTTTTTCTTCATCAGTTAAATTCTTAGCGTTTTCTATTTGGTCTACTAATTTATCTAACGATCTTAGAATTAAATCACTAGTTTTTACCAAATGATTCTTAACACCAACTTTAAGATCTTTCTTAACTTTCAGACATTCTTCAGAATCTTCTTGACAAGCTTTAACTCTGTCTCTGATTTTTAGAACGTTTTGTTTTTGTTCTTCAAACTTCTCTTTTGCTTCCAAATGTTTCGTTTTCAAGAATTGCAGTCTTTCTCTAGTTTGAACAATTTTTTCTTTTGTATTTTCTATTAAATTCTTTGCTTGTTTCCCTGGTTCTTTAGTTGCTTTTAGGGGTTCTACATCACCTACACCTTCTTCTGCTAAAACTGCTGGTACAATACTTAACATAAAAATTGCCAATACAGCCAAAGCAAACATCTTTTTCATTATTTTTGCCATTTTATCAAACCTCCAATTTTGTTTCTCACAATCGTTTTGTGTGTCATGCTGTTCCGAGAGATGTGTTACTTTATAAAGAAACTTTTTCGGACATTGTTTTTTTCTTTCAACGGAGCTAGTTTTTAGGAGTTAAAACTTTAAGAAGCTTGATTTTGTTTTTAATTTCTTTACAAGAAGAATTTTAATTTAACTCTCTTTTTTAATAAGTAATAAAATAAATTAATTTATAAGAAAGAATTATTATTTGATTTTTCTTTCTACTTTCTGAATAAAAGCATTAAATTTTTCTTGAGAATCTTTTGCTGTTGTTTCATTTGGATTGCTTTTATTAAAATAAATAATTCCCATATCAGTACAACCAATTTCATCAGATCCAGAATTTGAAACATTATACCATCTTTTTGGATTTGAATCAGTTCTATCAAAAATTGATAATCTATTAGGAGAGGGGATATATACCGTTAATTGTCCTCCTTTCCCATGGCCATTTTTAGATCCAGGAACAATATCTATTAAATAAACGTCTGGTCTAATTTCTTTAAAATATTGAGGAATTTGACTTGCTACACTTTCAGTTCTTGCCTTAGAAATACAATTAATATCATTTTTTTCTTCAGCAAAAACAGTTCCAGCATTAGTAGTTGCGAGAACTAAAGCAGTTAATCCCGTTAATAATATTTTTTTCATAAATATTTGATCACTCACTTATTTATAAAATTTGTTAACTATAATTCTTTGACAGCACTCTATTTAAACTAACGATGTTATGTGCCGTGGACTTTATATCCATGTGCGAACGTAGTGAGCAAGTAAATTTTCAAAAATTAATTCTCCAATTGGTAAAATTCTATAATATTTCCTTCCGTATCTTTTATTTGAAATATTAGATACTTTTCAATCTTTTCCAATGGCATAACAATTTCGCATTCTTTGCTTTTAACAAAGTTTAGCATTTTGTTAATATCTTCTACTTCAATATTGGGTACAACATTATTGCCACTGGTAACTTTTTCACCATCTATTTTTGGATTGAAAAGGAGGAATGTAATATTATCAAAGTCGAATGAACTCATTCTTTCATCTTTTGAAGATACTTTGACATCAAAAATATCCTCATAGAATTTTACCGCTCTGTCCATATCTTTGACGGCTACATAAATTGCTTTAATTTGTGGTTTCATAGTCATAAGTTAATAATAGATATTAATAAACTTTTGGTTAATTTTTGAAAATTTATTGCACTTAACATCCGAATTATGCGAAGTGGCGAAGCCATTTGGGTGAGTAACGCAGGGCGACCCCTTTAGAGGGGAGCCCGAGTAACGCAACCGCATAATTCGTGTTAAGTTCGTCGACCTACGCGGGAGGGTGTCCAGTTTCACGTCGATAAACACCTCTCATTTTATCGATTTACAGAAGCGAGTTACACATCCCATACCCGACCAGAGTGGGGAGACCAAGATTTAAGTTTGGGGTGAGACTAGAATTTTTTTTAATCAATTCCTCACTCCGAACATTAAATCGCAGAGTTTATTTTCTCGCCGGAGATTGCCATGTCACTGTAGTTTTTTCTAAAAGTTTACAAGATTAATTCCTGCTTTAGCAGACTAGATTTTAGGAGTTGGGGGCATTTATTTTAGAATAGTTTTTGTTATTGGTTTTATTTTAAAGAGTTGGGGGCTAAAATGTTTATACTGCTTTACTAAAGATTGCTTCTGTATGTAATGCTGGGATTTTGTTATTGTAACAATACTGAAAGAATGGATTGTCAGCAGTTACAATTAGTCTTTTCTTTGTTGATGCTAGTGCGATTGCAGTATCAGTAATTCCAAAATCCATTAGTTGTTTAATATTATCACTTTCAATGATATCGTCTTTTTTTATTTGTTGTTCATTAATATCATGCAAAAATTTAGCCGTGAATTTCATAAATTCAGCAAAATCATTTTTTAATCTCTTTTTTGCTAAATTTGACATTTCTGCTAGAATATGTGGTGTAATTAACCTATCTCTAAATTGCTGAACATAAGTAAGTAAAAGCCCAAAATTTTCTTCAGTAGCTCCTACTTTGTCTAATTTTTTGGGATTGTACAAACCCACTAATATTTGGAGGAGAGGACTGGTATCAAGAATTACTTCCTGATAATTAGGAACTTCCATTCTCTCGTTTCACTTCTTTTATTTTGCCTGTTTTACTTACGATTATTTTGTACTTTTCTTTAGTCTTAGAAAACATATTACTTCGTAGTTCACAGGTTATTAAATATTGGTCGGTCTCTTCATTTGTTGAGATTACATCAAAATCTAACCAATCAATCATTTTTCGTGAAGCTACCTCTACGTTTGCTCCTTTAATCTTTACAAAATATTCTTTAACAATCTCAATTGCTTTTTCCGCATCTATTTGGGTTTGTTCCATTGTAATCAATATAAAATTATTAGGGTTTTTAATTCTTATGCTTTTCTTTTGTTAATTTCCCTATAGCTTGTTGTCCTAATTTGGTGATGGCATAGAGCTTTCCTTTCTTTGATTTTGGATTTTTACACTCAATTAATCCTAAATCTGAGAGTTCTCGTAAAGCCCTACTGGTGTGGGGCATACTAAGACTCGTTTCTTCTTTAATTTCTGTGGGAGTTAGAATATTTTGAGAAATGGCAATAATAACTTTGTGTCTATATTTACTTGATTTTACTTTGCCAGATAGTTCCCATATAGTTGCAGACATTAAGAACAAGAAGAACTTTTCTTATTAAGAGGTTAGTTGCCACTTAACTGCCAAATTGTTCTCAAGACAGAAAAATATTTAAAGAAAACCCTATACCACTACTTAAAATGAACAAAAAAGCATTATTGTTAGGAATTCTTGTCTTAAGTATTTTATTAATTGGGTGTACAAAGAATGTTTATTATACTGCTCCAGCCCAACAGCAAGATACACCACAAACAATAACTTCTTCGCAAGATACAAAAGTAAACTTATTATCGCAGACTCAAGAGAGGGAATTACTTAAGCAATGGATGAAAATGTATGGAGAATATGATCCTGAAATAGATGAAGATGATTTAGATGAAGGAATGAATTTATTCAGTAGCCAAGGTCTTCATCCAATAAAACTTTACAAAGGGAGCATGATTTTTTATGAAGAAAGTTACGGTTATCTTTTTATTCCAGATTATGATGACGATTTTAGAAAACTTCCAGTAATAAGTGAGGATAAGTTCAGGACTCTTGCTCAAAAACATAATGGGGATACAACAGTTATTCCTAATGGACAATGGGCTGCAAGTTTTCAAAACTTAAACGAGATTCAAGATTTCCTAACAGAATTTTGGATTATTTGATTATTAAATTTACGGGGGTACTAAAAATGAAAAAATTATTATCATTAATTGCGATTATTAGTGTTGTTTTTTTGGTAGGTTGTGCTGTGGTTTCAGCATTAGCAGGAATAGCTATTTCTATTGCTGGCGAATTTGTTTGTGGTGAACTTACAGATGATCCCATGTTATATGAATTATGTGTTAGTGCAACAGGTTTCTTTTTCAATGTTGACGCTGGAACAATAGAAATACAAAACGAGAATGGTCAATGGATTACATTAACATCGCAACCAATGTCTTTCAATTTACTAGATAATTCTGGAACACAACAAGTGATGATACATAGAGATAATATTCCGCCCGGAAAATACAATAAACTACGTATTGATTTAGAAAGTATCAAAATACAAACAAAAGATGGAACTCATACAACAATCATCCCGAATAAAGAACTTATTTTTGATATAAATATGGCAGTTTACAACAATCAAAAATCAGTTGTTGAGTTAAAACTTGATATCGCTAAATCTTTACATAGGACAGACGATAATAAAATAATCTTTGCACCCGTTATGGATGTTAAATCTAGGAAGAACGCTAATGTCCAAGTATTAAATGAAAATAAGAAATTAATTAGTGTTAATGGCGGGGTTTTGTTGGATAATAAGAAGGTAGGAATGGATTTAGATGGTAAGATAAAAAAGAATTTTGTTTTAGAAAGAAATGTTAAATTATCTGTAAACAATAATAAAGTTATAATAAAACAGCCAACAGTTTCAGAAAATCAATTATCAAAAGAAATTCCAAAAACACAAATTACAGTTCCAACTCAACCATCAAAAATAACGGGTGCAGTTGTAGCAACAAATACTCAATATGAACAACCTACTGAAGTAGAAACACCGGCAGAAGTACCTTCACTTCCAGAAATTGAGGAAGAAGAGCCTGTTGTTGAAGAAATTCCAGTAGAACTAATTGAAGAAGTTGATAAGGAATTTACAGTAATTGCTAAAAAATGGATTTTTAGTCCTAATTACATAACCGTAAATAAAGGCGAAAAAGTGAGATTAACAATAATTCCTAATAATATAGAATTTACTTTTGCTATTCCAAATTTAGGAATTGAAGAAGAGATCTCGGATGACACCGTAATAATTTTTACAGCAAATAATGCGGGAGAATTAATGTATGAATGTTCAAGTTGTGAAGATTGGAGAGGAATGTCTGGAAAGATTACAGTAAAAGGAGATTCATTTACCGAAGAGATAGAAGAACCTACTGAAGAAGAAATTTCAGAAATGTATTATGAACCGATAAGTAATGCTGATTTTGAACAATTAAAACAAACTATGAAAACTTTTCTTGTAAAAGAAAGCAATATTTATGATAGCAGTTCTATAACTAGTTTTGGTAAACAAGCATATCAGCAAGCTGTTTATAACAAAAAGAGGTATATTTCCAGTTCAAAAGTTGTTGGTTCAAAAACAGAAGCACATTATGCCGATTCTGAATATTATGCAACTCAAGTTCTTGAAGCAATTAAAAATAAATCCCCTGGAAAACTTAACGAGTATAAAGAATTGGCTATTGCATATGCTTTAGTTTGGGATGTTGGACTTTCTCTCAGTAAAAGTAATCAAGCTTCGAGTTTGCCTGCTGGATATTACAAAGTAACTCCAGAATATATTACCGAACATTTTAATTTGTTCGTAAATTGGAACGAGAAAGAAGAATTGAGAGAAGATTTAAAGGAAATGAGTGTTATTAACTTAATTCATGTGATTGATACTTTTTCCATAGATTCTGAAGGATTTGTAAAAGTTCCACTTGAAGATCTTCAAAGAACACACAATAATTTATTAAAAGAAAAGAAGAGACATTCTCAATCAAACTTTAATTCTTTTCTTGGTGCTAGCCAAAAAGTAGCCCCCTTACAAGACCAATCAGTCTATGGAAAAACAGTACCATTTTATCCAGAAAGTATAGAAACTTATGGAGGGGAATGTGGAACCACCTCTTATTATACTGCAATGAGTGGAAAAGTGTTAGGTATTCCAACAGTAAGGACTGCCCAACATGCTTATTTCCCTGTTCAACATGGCACTTGGTCAAGTGGAGCACCACGTTTAGCACAAATGCATTGGGTAACAATGTATAAAAAATTTGGTTATTACAAAACAAGCCAAACAAATGCTAACTATGATTGGTATTATGGAATTAACGCTTTGTCTAGTGACCCCAAAATGTCATCTTCAAAATATCCTGTAAACATTAACTTCATGACATTTTTTGATTACTCTAAAGATTACTTTCAACAAAATAGCATTAAATCATTTGAAATTGAGATTTTAGATCCTCAAACAACAGGAAATCAGTTAATGTATTTGGGCGTTGTTAGTTAATCTTTTTTTTCTTTCTATAACAAAACCAGCAGGGACTAACCTAACAACTTGTTTTTTTCTGCTGTAAATTTGCATAGTTATTTTTGAACCCGGATAGTATGCTAAAGAAATAGGGAAATTTATAACGCCATCTATTTTAGGAGTAAATGTTAGTATTTTGGAAAGAAAAGTTAAGCTTGGTTTATCAAAGACTTTCCAATTCTCTATTAATTGTGGGTATTTTGTTTCAAAAATTTCAATAACTTTTTTCATAGCAAATTTTAGAGGGGTTTCATTTTTGTATTCTAATGGAGTATGATCTTCAAGTATTTTCTTATTTTCAATAACGTGAAAATGAAATGTTTTGTGTTGGTCTTGATTATCTACACGAATTCGTATGTCTTGATTTTTGCTACAAAAATTTACTGAAGCTTTTACAAATTTATTAATAGTATCTTTAAACTTATTTTCAGTGAGAGATAGATTTAGTGTTCCCTCTTCAGATGATAAGATCGCTTTGAATTGATTGTCATATGTAGGTTTATCTTTTACTAAACAACATCCCTCATTCATTATAGCTTTTACCCAAATATCATCATTTATTCGTGTGATTAATTCTGCTTTTATGTTTTTCATAAAACCAAGAAATGTTTACTAATATATAATTTTTTAGTTAATTATTTGCCCCCAACTCCGTTTTTAAACTTTTAGAAAAAATTTGGACGAAATGCAATGTAGTCGTTAAATCAATGTAGAACGAATCTTGTGCGTTGGCGTTTAAGCCAAAAATAAACTAAACTCTTTATTCTCGTCTATTAGTAACAACGCACCGAGGTCATTTATGCACTCACTGCATTGATATTTACTAAGAAAACAAAACATGTATTTATAATTTTCCCTTCTTTTGCGAATCTGGTGCGTTTTCTTCATTGTTGACGTATTTCCTCTTTTTTACGTCTTTCCAACTCATTAACTACTGCCATTCTGATAAAGCCAGAAACAGAGATACATCCCTTTGTTACTTTCTTGATCTCTTGGATTAAGTTATAAGAAATAGCAATACTCCTATGTTGATTTCTTTTCTTTACTCGTTCAGAAAAATCTTCATTCATTCTTGACAACCCTCTTGTAAATAGCATCAATCTTTTCAATAAAAGATAATTCCATTAGCAACATAAAACGGATATACTCGCTTTTGTTCCTAAATCCGGCAGCTCTGGATTTTGCTTTTATGATCTTACTTTGTTCTGGTGTTAGCCAGAGTTCATATCGTTCTTTCTTAGAATTCATGCGGACAAACCTCCTCTAATTTACTTTTTCTAAAACATTCTTTACAAGGCACAAAACCTATCCCCTCTCCCATTTTCTTAAATCCAGGAAGTCTATAGTAAGACCAATGAATTCTTACTTTTCGTGGTGGGAATGAATAGGTCATATTATCTAGAAGATAGCACTCGATATAAAACTAACAAGGGGTTACTGACCCTCTTTTTGAGGGGGTATGGGCTTTTATAAAGAAAAGACTTTTTTAAGATTAAATTGGTTTAGAAAACCAGTTAAAAACTAATGAAAAAAGACTTAAAAAAACTATTTAGCTTTTATCAGAAAAGTATTTGCTTTTACTTTTATCTTTTCTGTTCTTTCTATACTTTTTCCATCCAAAAAAATAAGAACTGCATTTCTTTTTTTGTGTTGAACTAAGAAATATTGTAAAGTATCACCAACTTTCAAACCATTACCTAAGACAATCTCTTTTACTAATGTTAAAAAATAATTCTTTCTTTTATTTCTTAACTTCACTTCCCAGCCCAATCCTTGAAATTTAACATTCATGGTGATAATCTCCCATCATCACCACTTCAGACTAATATAATTTAGGGTTATTTATATTTCTTGCTCTATTGTACTACGAGGAAGAATATAAAAAACGAAATCTTTTTATAGTTTGACCATTCCAAAGTAGTAAAATGTTAGATTTGGCATTAAACCCGGCTATTGCAGACTTAATTTGTGATCATGCAGATGCAAGAACACAATTACGACTTCGTAGGCAACGTTCTAATTCAAAAAGAGACCCCAATCATTATTTAGACTTACTTCTAGAAGTTGAAGACAAAGAAAAATTAGAAGAAACAGTTCAGCAAGCTTTCGGAAGAGAATATTTTCCTCTAGCTAGGGCTGTTATGACAAAATACGATAGCCTTAGAGAATTAGGAATTGATTTCTCAGATGAACAAGTACAAAGAATGGGAGACATTGCAGTTAATTATCAAACAAATGCTGGAGCGAAATTATTTCAGAGATATCTTTCTAATTTGAATGGCAACAAAGCTAAAAGTTTAGTACAAATCTTAGATATTCTCTATTCATCTAAAGCGGAAGATGACATTCCATCATTAGGAACTTTGGATGATCATCTTCTTGTTAGAGGATTAAGAGAAACTTTTCGGAAGAATTATTTCTTCTCAGATAGATTGGTTAAACTCGCTTCTTTGATTAAAAAAAGAGAATTACTTGACGAAATGGTTGCGGAAGAATTGGGAAAAGAAAATGATGAAGACCGTTTAAACCGGTTTATTGAATTAGCAGGAATTACTGGTAATTTTTCTGCTATAGAAAATTACGCAGAAACAGAACACGCAGATAATATCGCTAGGCAACTTGAAGTTTTAATGATGGTTTACAAAGAAAACAGAGACCCGCAGGTTAAAGATAAAGTAGAAAACCTTGCTTATAGAATTATTGCTGAAAATAATCTTAACCGAGAAGATGGGCCAATGGCACTTAAGAAGATGTCAGGAATAATGAAGTTAGACCATCAACGAGTTTTAGAAGAAACTGATAAACGGGCAAGAGAAGCTTTAGCCAGATGGGAAGAAAAAGATTTAGTTTTAGTAGGAGATTATGCTACAAATGACTTTATTCCGTTAAAAACACTTTGCTCATATTATGGGTGGGGTGGTAATTTAGACCCCCTGGGACCAAAAGGTGCTTTAAGAAGATTAGGAGACTTAGCTACTGAGATTGGTGCTTTAGGACAAGCAGAACAGTTTTATGCTAGTATTGAACATGGCGAGGGTTTATACCAATTAGGAAAGCTCCATGCTGAAGCAGGAAAGCAGAGTAAAGCTTTTGAATGTTTTAAGAAAGCAAATCTGCAAAGAGTTAATACTAATGAAAGATTATTTTATGAAACTATTACCAAAGGAATTTTACCTGCTTTAATTCAGGGAATTGATCCCGAAGCTGTTAAAGAAGCAGTTAATACCCAGATTAAACCTCATCTAATTCGTGGGATTCAAGTTTCTGAGAGAGGTTGTGAAATTGAGTTTGGTTCTGGTAATTATACGTTAGCAATTAAACATAATCAAAGTCCAAGTAGAAATGACATTCAAGATTATGCTCATGGATTTGTTGAAACTGAGACTGTTAAAAGATATAAAACTGAAAAAAATTTCAAAGCAGAAAAGTTTTGGTTACAAGTTTTAGATGGAAAAGTTCCCATTAAGAGAATGTTAGCAAGTAATGATAGAGAAAGAAAAATTCAAGTAGAAACTTCTCATGGCGTACCTCTTTTAGAATTATTTGAAGATATTGTTGGTAGTAATTATACTCTTTGGACAGGAAAATCAAGTTTAGAGATGGATAAAGTTGTACAGGATCGTCGTTTTAGATCTTACTTAGGAAGTGCTAACAGAATTGCTCAGGAGTTATATGCTACAATTAATGAAAAAGATTTAAGACCAGAATTAGAAAGATTAGGAATCCCTTACAAATTAGATGCAGAATACATTGATGAACGATTTGTAAAATTTTTAAGACACATAGAAGATTCTGAACTGCGAAGAAAAGTCACAAACGCACAAAGAAAAGTAACTGATTGCTTAGTTGGTAATGTAAAAGGTCTTATCCACAATGATTATTCTCCCCGTAACTTAATGGCTGAAGATGGTAATGTGGTTGTTATTGATCATGAAAATTACCGCGAGGGACATCCTTTAATGCAAATTATTAGTTTGTGGACTTTTCCAATGGTACAATATAATGGTACTCCCGCAGAACATTGGGTTAAACATATTGGTGGCGATGATGAGTTAATTGATTCCGGAATAATGTTTTGGAGTATGCGACAGGCAAATGCTACAGCAGGAAAATCACATTTACAGCCATATTATGACTTTTTTATTGAAAGAGTAGCTGAAAAACTAGAAAAAAAATCACGTTTAAGCCCATATGTTGATCTTCTTACGGATGTTGTTGGATTAGTGGGCGAGGTTATGAAATGAAAAGAAAGATAATCAAACAGGGAGACAGATGCTTTACTGTAACTTTACCTATTAAGTGGGTTAGAGAGAACGGCTTAGGAGCAGGAAAAGAGTTAGAAGTTGCAGAAAGAGGCTGTAAATTAATGATACAAGCATCTCAAGAATATGTAGAACAAGAAGTGGAAATTAAATCAGATGATTTTGAAAACCTAAAAAGTCAAGTCATTAGTTCTTATCTTAGTGGCGTTGATAAAATAACTGTTTATTGTAACAACTACGGGGATTTAAAGAGAATGGTTGCTAAATCCCTCTATGGTATGGAAATTGACGAAAGGGCTGGGAATAAAAGTGTCATTAACAGTTATTCTCAAGCAAATCCCGAAGCTTTACAAAAAGCGATTAAAAATAGTTTTAATTTAATCTTAGAAAGTTGTCAGAGTAATGATTTAGATCAAATCACAGAAATTCATGATGATGTAAAGAAGTTTTGTTTCTTTTCTTTAAGATTATTGCATAAAGGTTGTTATATGCAGTTTAATCAGGCTCTTGCTTTATCCAGAATAATTAATGCTCTTGAAGAAATCTCTAATTTGTTAAGACATATGGTAAAGCATTATGGGATGAAAATAACGGAACTAAACTTATTCTTAGAAGAAATGTGCAATGCTTATTTTAATGTTAGTAAAGTTGATGAGTTCTTTGTTAGAAGTGAAAAATTAAAAGATTATTTGAATAATAGCACATTAGGAAAAGAAATTAAAGAAAATGCTTTTATGGTTAGATATTTAGCTATTAATTTGGTTAGGCAGACCTTAATCGTAAGTTTTAAAAAGAATTAGATTTCTGAATCTAATATGAGCGATGAATCACCTGCATGGACAAGAAGAATAACCCATACTCCGGGACATTTAGAAAGATTAAGAGAAATGAACCCAGAAGATGTTTATAAGTTTCATGTTTCTGAAGAGATGGTAGAATCATTAGATGCAGTTGTTAGTCAAGAGAAAGCCCAAGCAGTTGTCAGGGAAATGAATGAAATTGGTTATCCTGAGTGCAAAAGTCATATGAGAGAACAACTAGCAGATATTACTGCTGATCGTGAATATTCTAACTTAGCACTTTTATTTTATGTTACAGATAGATGCAATCGAGAATAGAATTCTATGGATTTAAGAGTTCGTGGTGTAAGAAGTAGAGGGTCTTTGGTTAAGTATTGATAATCATTCTGGACAATGATCCCACATAAACTGAAAATACTTTCTGTAACTATCTGCTAAAGTCTTACTCTTTGTCACAAATTGTAATGGCTCATTTTGCAATTTTCCAACCTCTACTCCGACAAATGTAACCACAAAATCTCCAAAAATATCAATTGCCATATTACTGGAATATTTCTTTGGTAAAAACTTATATGGTTTTCCGACTAACTTTAAAATCTTAGGAGCTTTCTTTTTGACATCATGATCAAACAAGTGCATAAACTTAATTCCTAATTTCTTTCTTTCCATATCAAATCTTGGCAAGAAATGTTTTAATCTTTCATCTAGCCAGAATGCTTTTGCTCCAATAAAATAAACAGTCTCTCCAGTTTTCAAAATATCCTGAAGATAGTTTTT
>Ga0075122_10002169_pt1 | contig 13164 bp, 26 predicted proteins | sample AntAceMetag02UKB_FD_69790 | JGI IMG/M metagenome (GOLD analysis project Ga0075122, IMG submission 69790) | Saline lake microbial communities from Ace Lake, Antarctica - Antarctic Ace Lake Metagenome 02UKB | ecosystem: Environmental > Aquatic > Non-marine Saline and Alkaline > Saline | place... | reverse complement strand
AATCCATTTTTTTTCTACTAGATACTTGAGTTCTTTTTTAAGTGTATTTTTACTTATTCCTAATTGTTTAGTTAAATATTTTTGTCCAGGATATGCAACTCCATCTTCACCTGCTAATCTTTTAAGTTGCAAATATAATGCTTGTGCAATAGCTGATGAATGATTTAAAATGTAATTTGGAATAATTGTAAAATATCTCTTATCACCACTATTATCGATTATTTTGATGTTATCTATCATATTTTTATTTCTATAAACAAAAAACCTTTGACGAGACTGCTTCTGTAAATAACTACAGGTTTATACCTCACGGGATAAACGGTCTCATCAAAGGATTCTTGTTTACGTTATTTTTTAAGCATATTTAATTGTAATATCATTATATCACACTTCTAAAAAAATGTAAATAGCTATTTTTTAACTATTTCATGCATATCCTTACCTGTAAAAAGTAAAATAGTTTGTCTTATACTTTTACCAGCCTCTTCCGCTAATTTTAACATTTGAGGTTGGTCTATTTTTCCAACTTGATTTTCATACATCTTTTCCATGAAGAAATGCATAAATACTATTGTAGCATTTTCTAAATCCTTATCTGTATACTTATGATACTTAGATGAGTTATCTAAACACATCATTGCTAATTGTTCTGTTTTTATTGAAATCATATTTTTTTATTCTCTTTAAGTTTCATTTTTTTAATAACTAGATTACATATTTGTCTAATTCTTTCTCTGGTAACACCAAACTCAGTTCCTGTTTCTTCAAGACTATGTTGTTTACCACCTATTCCAAATCTATATTTAAATGCACGTCTATCTCTGCTATTAATATTAATTAGTTTTTCTAAATTTAATTTTTTTACAACCTTAAATTTTTTATTTTTTAACAACAAACTTCTTCGTTGACGATCTTTTTCTATACCAAGATCAGCATCACTATACCCATCTCTTAAACGACGCATCAATAACTTTAACTTGATATTTAATTTCATTGATAACTCATTTAATGTTATCTCTTTATTTTTATAAATTACCTTTTTATACATCTTGAGATCTTTTCTATTTATCCAATAACAATTTTTTTTATTGTATCCTTTTTTAAAATCTACCATTGCAAGAAGTATTCTTTTTTTACCATTTTTTCTAACATACTCTAAATAACTATCATACATATCTTCTTTAAATTCGATAAAATCCATCCATCTTTTTTGAAGTTTTAATCCTTTTCCTCCGTACAAACGATAATATTCATTATTTTTATTTGTGTGCCTTTGTTTTAAAGTTACCCATTTAAAATAAAATGAATTATTTTTTGACATTCCATGAATAATTTTTGCTCCAAGATGTATACACCCACAACTTTTAGTATGAGGTAAATTACTACCAGATATTAACTTATCTTTTCCGCATTCACATTTACATAACCAGTAATATTGATAAGATGCTGTATTATTTTTTTTATGAGAAAACTTTATTACTGTTAGTTTCCCAAATTTTTTGCCAACTAGGTCTTTCATTTTCATATGTTTTTTCTATTGGTTACCTTGTGGAAGATCACGTTGTCGTTGAAGTTCCCAAAGGCGATGATCAATAATTTTAATCATCTTAGTTATGGTACCCATCTTTCGGTCGAGATAATCTGCTCGTCGTCGATGGAACATTGAATAATATTGTTCTTCAATATATCTTTTAGTTAAAACTGAATCAATATCATTAGTAGTTGCCTTTCCTAGATCTTTATTTAGTCTTTCTTTTTCTGGAAGCCAATCACTAGCATAACTACCCTTTCGCCAGATATATGCAAAATCACTTCTTGATTCATGATAATAGATAAATTCACCTATCGTCTCAGAATATCTTGATAGTTTCTCTGAAGCTGATATTAATCTATCACCATCCCATGACAAAAACCCATCTTTGTTTTTACCAGTGTCTAATGTATCTATAATTTTATCTAGTTTAATTATCAATTCAACTTGAACATTTGAAACTTGATTTTTTAAAAAAGATTCCTCTACTTCTTTGAATTTTTGTTCGATTTTTTCCATAGAATATTGTCGTTGAAAGCGTTAATAAATTTTTCGACATTTTCGTCTGGGATGTAATATCTAGTCCCAGTTTGATATTTATCATTATGGCTATTCTCGACTATCTTTGTGTTCAAGATATTATTTGTGATAAGATCTCTTTTAATCCATTCTCTTAAAGTTGAAAGAGACTTGATCCAATAAATCCTCCCAGAGCTATGCAATTCAAACATTGAAATATACTTCATTTTATTTTTATTTATTATTTTTTATTAATTCTTCTATGTCTACTAATTTTTGATATGTTTTTCTAATAGCTTCCATGATTTCATTATTTACGTCAGTATTACCACCCTCATCATTGGTTTTATCATCAGCCTTAGCGATTTCAAAATTAAGATAATCACCATTTTCTTTTACGTCTATGTAAACTGTGTCATTTTCATTCCAACAATCAGTCTCATCATTACCGAATCCATTTATCCATTTTTCACCATGTTCATTTGTTTGGATACCAACGGATTGATATTTTTTACCAGCTTTAGATGTCATCTCCTTCGAACTTATTTTTGTCAATGTTACTTTCATATTTTTTTTATTTATATATAAATTTTAATTTATCTTATAATTAACTATATAATTATGTAACCAGATTAAATAATCTTTTAACCATTTTTCAGGGGTTAACTTGTATAATCTTTTTCCTATTTTCCCAAACTCCTTTAAACATGATAGATAAAAAAGTTGATCCCCCATATCTCCTTGTTTAAATTCATTTAATATCTTCATTGATTTCATTATATCATATTTAATAAAATTTGTAAATAGGAAGTTATTAACATTATATTAATATGTCTAAATGTTTAGTGGAATTATTTTCCATAATAGCTTCAACTCTTTTATATCCTTTAGCAGGTTTCACTGATGGATATCTAACCCATTCTCCTTTTACTAACTTAAAAAATGGTCTGATCTTTTTGTGTTCACTAATTATTGTTTTAATTTTCATGAATTCTCTTTATTATATTAAAGTTTAATTAATTTTTATTTCTCTTTTTACTTTTAAAAGTATTTCCCATTTTAATTTCATTCCAAGGGTCGTCTGGGTGTATGTATTTTCTAAATTTAGCTACTATTGCTAAATATTTCTTTAAAGCATGTTTCATAAGATTTTAAAAAAGGTGGGGGTGATTCCCCTCCATTAGCGGGGGAAGATTAGTTAAGATTTAATATCCGGGATGTATACTTTCTTCTTCCTTATCGTAAGTTTTTTCAAAGATGTCTGGCTTGCAAGGATAAAACTCGCTGTTAACTCCCTTGATAATCCAATCATTAGGCATAGCTTTATGGTCGCCTTCTAATGTTTCAATAATTAAACTGAACATAGGTGGTGCGACTCCTGCTTCATAAGCAGTTTCTGATTCTAATTCTTGTTTTAATTTTTTACCAACAAAATCTTCAATCTCTTCTTTATTTAGATTATTATATTGTACCGCCTCAATTACTATTGGTTTTTTTCTAAATTTTGGCATATATTTAAGTTTATTTTAAAAAAGGTTTGGAAGGTTGTAGACGTTTATACAACCCTCCGACCATATCGTTGAAGCCAACAACATGGTTTAAAGAACTAATGTATTTCCGAAATATGTTAAAAATAACATAATACGGAAAAGAACTACTTAACATAGAACTAATACTTTGGTACATCAGTGGCAGGAGCAGTACACTCTCTTGCATGTTCCTCGTCCATCTCCTCAAGACGCTTCTTGGCTATTTCTCGTAGCCTTTCAGCGTAATGATGATGGCATAAATAACTTCCGTTGAAGAATATCGGATCTTCTCGGAGCCCGATTTGGCAAACAGAACATTCATGCATCGTCTTTCTCCGTTCTTAGGGCTACCTTATAGCAGTGTTCACAGAAGTGTTTTTCCTCCAAGATTCGGATTTCTTCCCAGTAAAGGGGCTTATGACACCAAGTGCACTTATATGGCTTTACGAGCATCTTTTCCTCCTCTTTATTTTATAAAGATTCTTCTTGTTGATGTACTTTGGTTTGCTCTTCACTGTTAGACTCCAGTAGTTTATTTTCTATAAGATAAATAAGCATTAATGCACGAGCGTTTGCTTCTGTTTTAGCTTCGCATCCATCTAATTCAGCATCATCTAACCAACACCATTTTTTATTTGACGTTTCAGTTATGTCATAATCTGGCATATTATAACCACAATTTTTTAAAAGTTCTCCTAGTTCTGCTACTGAGTATCTATTTATATTATCTTGGCAATAATCAGGGGTTTCCCACATTTCAATTTCGTTATTTTTATTTTTTGACGAATCTGTATAAAACAAACTTGGTGATGCTACTCCTAATTTATGCAATTTTACAGCAAGCTCTAATGAGCAAACTTGGTCTTTTATTTTCATATATTCTCTTTAAGTTAATAAACTTTTAAAGATTACAATTAAACCAATCACTACTATTATTACTATTATTGCTCCAATTCCAATCATAAAATAATCAACAGGAGGTATGATTCCTTGAATATTGCTAGTTAAAATTGTTCCAGTAGTTGAGCCTGTACCGCCTTCAAAAATTCTTAAAGCCTCTTATATTCCTAAAACATCTGATATTTCTTTAAAAGTTGTTGTAGCATTGTCTATTTTTAATTCCATATATTCTTTAAGTAAGTAAATCCTCTAAAAACTTAATCGTTAATTTGCTTTGCCCATCTAAATTTTCTTTAAGATTCCAAAAGACTGGCTCTTCTTCCCAATTATAAGCTTCTCCTTTAAACATTCCATTATCAACAACTTCTAAAAAGATTCTATTTTCATATTCATCAAAATGATTTTGTTTAAAGTAAGTAATCAATACATTACTCAAGGTGATTGGTTTGCCGAGGATTTTATAATCTTCTTTAAATGTACTTAAAAACGGATTATCTATTGTTGCTATTGGAACAAAATCACTACTAAAAGTACCCCCAGTATTAAAGGGTTCTCCAGTTAATCTTAATTTTTTACCAACTTCATTTTCAACCTCACACCCAAATACTAAATCCATTATACTAGGATTAGCTTTAATTATTTTTGCTTTAAGTTTTTCCATACTTTAAGTTAATTTATTAGGGATTAAAATGCTCTCCAATCCTTTTTTAATTCTTTTTCATTTAAAATAAAAGGCATACATCTTGGTCTTCTAACCATAAAATATCTATCCTTAAATGCCATGATAACTATATGACCATAATCCATTGGTCTTCTAAATTTATCTCCAATTTTAATTTCTTTCTCCATAAAGGTTTAGTTTATTGTTTTAGTTATTCTAATAAGCATATAAAAGCAATAATAAAAATAACAGTTGCCAACACTAATGTTGCTAATCCCGCTAAAAGAATAATTTCCATATATTTAATTACTTAATAAATTTTTTAAGATAACTAAGAGCGTCAATAACCGCTATTCTTTCTTCTCGTTGATAAAAAACTGTTGTTGCACCCATTTTATCTTTTTCTTTTAAAAGTCTGCTCCATAGTTTATCTGATTGGTCAGCTAATTTAACTTGAGATTTAATCATTGTATCTATCTTCTTTAAGATTTCGCCCTTAGTGTCTTTTTGGACTTTTAAGATAAAGTCTTTGACTTCTTTAGATGTAATATAGTCTTTTATAAACCAATCATCTCTAAACTTACCTTTATCTTCAAGACCTTTACTTTTACGAGTAAATTTTTTATCAAACTCTTTAATTACATTCTTCATATAATTCTATTTCATCTTCTTTATAAATTTTGTCAGTGTCTTTACTTCCGACAATAACAACACCATATTGACGATTGCCAAAGTGGTTATCAAGAAAGCTAGCTAGAACTTTCTTTCCTGTTACGGGGTGTTTTATGTATCTTGAAAAGTTACTCATATTATTAAGATTATTTTATTAAGATTATTAACAAAGATAGGAACTGAAGTATCCGATTTTGCTAGACATAATCCTACTGTTAGTGTCTATCTTACTTAAAAGGTCATACCCCACGCCCTGCACTAACCCATTGAGGTAGGTATTCTTTTCGGATTATTATCCACTTAAGTTTGACCGTGTACTCTATATCACTACTGCCCACTGGACAGGTAAAAACGCTTTATAAAATACGAGAGCCTAAGCCCTCACTTCAGTTCCTGTCTTTATATCCCATACATTAATGTAAAATAAATTATCAAAGATGAAACTACGATTAGTATAAATAATCCTAACGGAGTTTTCCAATCTAGTTTAGTCATTTTTTATGTGTTAATTTCTTTTGCCTCACCTATTACATCTACAATACAATCTTGACAAATAGGTTCATCTTCATCATCCTCTGAAACACTTAATTCATCAATGTGTTTATAAGTGTTACATCTGATACATTTCTTATAATATATCTCATCATGTTCTTTAATCCACCTTTCACATTTTCCTAAACATTCTTCTGCAATCTCTAAACTTTCAACTTCATCAGTTCGAATTACTTCATCTCTATCTATGATTTGAATTTTTATTCTATAGTTTCCATTCATATATTAAGTTTATTTACTAATGTGTGAGGTGTATTCAACCCGTTGTGTTTAGTATAGATGCTATCTATACGGCTTATTCCACACAAATCTCGCATCAATAACGTGGATGTTTTGCAAAACCCCTGTTCATTATTGGAATACGCTCGCACGCATTAATAAATAATTATATGTTATCGTTATCTAGTAAATAATAGATTTCATTTTCAATACATTCATCTGGCCAATTTTCAACACTCTCTCTTGTTTCGTCATATTCACCTATTGTAGATTGAACAATAAAATTTGTTATTATGTCAATTTTTTGCTGTCTTTCCATCTTTAACGTTTAATAATTTAAGGTGAATATTATGACCACAACAGAAACATTTGAAATACCATCTTTTCTGAAAGATATATTTATATCCCTCACCACCACATTTATTACACTTTATATAATCAGTCATATTATAAGTTTAATTGGGTTTACAATCTAGACCTGGTTTTAGGAAAAATAAGATACGTCATGTTTGTAAACCCTATAAGCTTACATATAATATATATGTAGGTTGTGTTTAATTTCTTGCCAGCAGATAACGCAGAAATGCAGCTCCTGCAATTCCTCCAGGTAATCACCAGCGAAGAAGGCTTATCTATTTAATTATATACTATTTATAAATATTTGTAAACATCAACTTATTAACAGTATTAGTTCCTTACTATCTTGTCACACGACCATTGCCAATGCTGATCTCTCTTAAGCATGTCTATTGTCCACTTGGTTGCACATTCGGTATTCATTGCACATTCGGTTGAAACTTCTGGATGATAGTGTTTATTAATTTGAAATACACCTCTATCTATACTATGTCCATTGTTTCCATTTAAGGCGTACGGATCAAATCTACTTTCGCATCTAGCTAACTTAAGTAAGTAATCAACATCATTAAACTTCTCTTGATGAGCATATATTCTAATCTGTCTAGGTATTGATTGTTTTTCGATATCAACATCTTTTGATACCGGTAAAAGATGTCTTTCTTTCACTTGAATCCAATTTATTGTAATTTGATTTTCGGTAACTTTATTTCCCATTCCAATAATCCAAACCGCTGACATAAATATAATCAATAATATCATATACTCAGTCTTAGTTCTTTTTATTCTAGAAATACGTCTTTTTGTTTTATATGTTTTCATAGATTTAAGAATAAATTTTATTAATTGCATATTGCAATGGCACAAATTTACTTTTATATTTTTTAAGAGTTGTATTTAATTTAATAACTTTGTATTCTCTTGCTTTAAACCAACTTTCAGTTTTTTCCATTTTAATCTTAAAATTATTAGCTTCTTTTTCAGTATTAAATAATTTAATATAAACTTCCATAGGATTATCTGGTCCATCATCAGAATAAAACATTGAATATTTACCTTTATAATCTTTTTTAGCTAGAACATACATATATTTTGGAATAGCTTTATCAGAGAATTTGATTGTTGTTCTAAGTTTCATATAATTAAAAATTACATTTAGCATATTGATAAAGATTTGCATGTTCAATTGCTTCCTTTGTGTAGTCTTTACCATTAATGATTAATAAATCAATTTTTCGATTTAACTTATTAATACGATTTAATATAGCTTGTTTTGTTTTTGTTTTTTCCATATGTTTTTTTACGAGAGGTTAATTCCTCTTTATTCTACAACCAAATGTTTAGTTGTAGTAAAAGGGGATTATTTTAAATAGCATTTACATTCTATACTTGGTTCATCACATTCTTTACATATATCATTTTCTTTTTGATTTTTAACTAATGTACTCAATATATCTGCTATTCTTGCTGGACTCAATCCTCTTTGCATTAATGCATTATTGATTTCGTCCCATGTATAATTGTTCATATATTTATAGTTAGTAAGGATTAATGTTTCCTTATTTATTATATATTCATTATATACTATTTATCAATGTTTGTAAACAGTTGTAAATAGGTAAACGGACGGTGGTTTTTTACCTAAGGTTACATAAAAAACAAATGACGTTAAAGTTATTAACAGTTACCTAATATTTATAAACTTTTATAACTAATTATAAATGAAAAGTTATTAACAGTTTGAAGAACCATTAAACATACCTCTTTCCACTTTAAATGTCTTAGAAACGATTCTAGAGCCTCCTAATATAAAACCACCCTATTAAGGTGGTCTTACATAAAACCACGTTTAATTGGTTTTATTGGTGTTTATTTTATTATTTACTTTTTTCAACTGTTCTATCGACTGTCCTTACAACAACGGATCCAATACAGATTGTCTCAACTGCGCCTAATACAGCGGCATCGATAACCCCATATTGGAATAATGCAAAGGATATTCCAGCGATAACGAGTTTCCAAAAGCGTGTACTTTTTAAAAATTCCATATATTTTTATTTATCTATTTTTTAGATTTTTTCAATCGCTTTGTCAATTTTATCCAGGTATTTTTTAACATCGCTTTTAACTTGCTCATAGTTTTTATTTATTTTTTTATTAGGCGGTACTGGATTAATTCCATATACCGAACAAATACCAACATAAATACCCCATGCGACCTTTGAGTAATCTCTTTGGAGTTTATCTAAATCGTTTTTGTTATCAATAAAACATGCTTCAATTAAACAAGACCATGTGTTTATATCTCTAATCCAACCAAGTCTACCATGTCTCGTTTTTGTATCTGGCTTTGATGTTCGGTTTTCAAATCCAGTTATCTGACAATAGTTATTTAATATCTTATTAGCAATACTTTTCGATTTAGCTGACCATGCATAGTAATATGCTTCAGCCCCAATACCACCACCTGCATTTAGATGAATTGAAATAGCTAAACCGTCATTTAACTTTTTACATCTACTGTTAACCCATTTAATTGAGTCAACTAAACTAAGATCATCTGGAATTTCAAGTACATTAAAACTATTTTTTAAGAGAGGTATTAACTGATCTCTAATCTTTATTGCTTCAGTTGATTCAGATGTTCCATTATATGAAGCCCCTGGATCAGTCAAACTATGTCCTGCATTTATGATTATAGTTCTTTCCATATTTTTTTTATTATAAATTTATTATTAAATTTAATTTTTAGACCACGTTGTATAAAATAAAAATAAACTAGAAATAAATAAAAGAACAGATCTTGTACCAACAAATGGGATATGGTCACGAGTTATCCCGTATTGATTCATCCATAAATCAACGGTTATTACCATAAATATAAAAGATATTGTGGTGAAAAAACACAACAAAGATAAAATAGATGTTGATTCACTTAATATATATGCTATCAAATATGATATTGTGATAGATAATATGACAACCGTTGAAAGGGTATAAAATATCGTTGGCATTATCATAGTTCATTATATTAATATTCCTTTAATAAAATCAGCACCCAATATTTTAATTACTGAAGCACCACCAATAGAAACAAACAATGCTATTGCTAGATACTTAACCCATTTCATAAGAGTGACTTTTATATCACCTACGTTTGTTTTGATATCTTTTGAGTCTATGTTATGCAAAATAAACTTATCATTAAGTTCTTTTGTATTAGATTTAATACCCTCAGCTACCCTTAACAATGAAGAAGATATATGTTTTTGTTCTTCAATGTTTTTAGTAGTTGTTTCAAGTAATTGTTCGTATCTATTCATATTATAAAAATTTATTTTCTGTAACCAAATAATGATTAGCGTCAGTTGCTCCTTGAGTACCACCAGTTCCACCGGCTGGACCAATAGGATTATCATTTCCAGCCCCACCACCTCCACCAGCTCCAGAAGCATCATTTGTATTTGTTCCGTTATCTCCAACTCCAGCACTTCTATTTGAACCAGCACCTCCTGCTTTTCCTGCCGTCGTATAACTACCAGACCCAGCTCCACCACCGCCGCCACCACCATCGCCTGATCCACCGCCTCCTCCTTCACCGCCATCACCACCGGCACCACCTTTAGCATTAATAGTTCCCGAATTATCAGTTAATGTATTGTATAAAACTAAAGCCATTCCAGCAGTTCCTCCTCCACCGCCGCCACCACCACCGTTATCACCAGATGCATCACCTCCATTAGTACCAATTGTTCCATTTATATTAATTTCACCACCTACATCAAAATCTAATGCCTTAGCACATTCTATAATTAATACCCCACCTCCAGCACCTCCAGCACCACCAGCTCCAGGTGTCCCGGTTCCATCACCAGCACCACCAGTACCCCCACCAGATCCACATGCAAGATTTAAAACTCTTTTATATAATCTAATGGCATCAGGTGTCGAATATAGGTCTTTTAAATTTAATATAGCACCAATAGTGCCAGCTGCACCACCAGTTGAACCACTTCCATTAGCACCTGATCCACCTTCATGATCTGCTGAATAATCTAAAATACTGAATCCATTTGTATCAGCGGCAGCACCATCTCCTTCTAAATCAATCAACCCTTCTATAGTTACATTTCCTTGTGATCGTAAAATTAGAATAGTTCCTCCAGCAGCCTTATTTGTCAAAGCTAAGGTAGCTCCAGAAGCTATACTAATTGAAGTATAATTTTTAATAACAATATTAGCACCACTAGCATCAATGTTAGTCGTACCAGCAGCAACACTCAAGGCACCATCAGTTCCATCACCACCAAAATTAGTATAAAAATTAGTATTTATATCAGCAGCTAGAATTTCTTCACCTGCTGACCAAATTGTTTTAGCCATATTTTTTAATTATTATTTATGCGTCAGTTAATACTATAGTCCAATCTACCGTTAATGTTAATATATTCGTTTTTATAATTCCAGTTGTTGGATTTAAAAGAACCCTACTAGACATTACCCCAGAATCAGCCGAACCAGTTCCATTAGAAAATATACCAGCTTCTTTAAAAGTACCAGTAGTTTCAGTCGAACTAAAAAATCCAGTTACGTATCCAGTATTTGTTGCATTTGTGCTACTAGCTACTGCATTACGATATGTTTCAGTATCTAAAGTAGTATCTCCAATAGCAACTGCTGTATCTCCTGTTCCAAGAGCAATATAATTAACGACCATTGTATCAGTTGGTGATACATTTGTGAAGTTATTCATAAACATCGTATGACCAACTGTTGTTGTAATATTGTCAAAAACAAATATTTGATTATCACAAATCTTATTAAGTTCTCGTACTAACTTAATATAATCTTCACCTTTTTCTCTTAAGAAAACAATCTTATCATGTAATCTCTTTTGAACTGGAGTTATAATACCAGATTTAGTAATTGTATAACGTCCTTTCATTTTCGGGCCTTCTCCCATTTTTAATTTTATCTTTTTCATATTATTATTTATTAACCTAATCTACTACCTGTTATTAAAAAAACTCTTTTATCTCCAGTTGGTGTAAATGGACCAGCTACAAATTTAGTAGGAAAATCTAATGACTGTGCAGTAAATGTCTCAGTCATATCGATTGCTTCTGATTGAAGATTATGTTCTATACTTGCTGTTACGGTATCTGATACTTCTAATGCTTCATTTTTTGAGACAATTTCATCTAATACTTCGTTGTCGTTAATCACAATCTGTTTATTTTCTCTTAAAAGTAGATCTCTTAAAAAATCTATTATTCCAAGAGTCTTAGTCGACACTAATGAAACTTGATATTGAAAAGTATCTTCAGTATACATTTTATAAATTACTTTATTTATAATATATTTATCATCTATTCCATAAAGCGTTGAATTTATTCTAATTTCTTGACCTGCTATTAATCCACTATTATAAGTTGAAAATTCTGCTTCAACTAATGTATCTTTATATGATGCTAATTCAGCACTACCTCTTTCTCTTGCACCAGCACGTGAATTTATAGTCTTATCTACAATTAAGTATTCATATTCACCATTCCCACCTTCTGCTGCTGATAATGTTGCAATACTTTCCTCATCTTTTTGTTTAACGATAACTGGAAAAAATGGAGGTCCTGATATTCTAATACTCGAAGTATCATTTGGAATTCTATCACCTCTAAAACGAATAAACTTTTCGTCTTCATTCCACATATAATCAAATTGATCAGCAACATCTATAGTATCGATTCCTCCGTCCCAAATTGAACCAGTGACATTTACTTGTAATTCATCATATCTATATGGTAAATTATGTACATTTTCAATTCCATCAGAAATTACTTCTGACGTAAATGTATTAGCTAAATAATCACCACCTCTAACTATAATTACATTCTTAACTTGTGAATTATCTTTTCTTACAATTAAACTTCCAGTTAAATACGAACCAGTTGTATCTTCAATATCAAATGATGCAGCTGATTGATTTTTTGCAAAGAAATGAATATCCTTATCATAATCAACATACCAATCAAAATTAATTCTGTCAGCTAACTGAGCCAGTACACTACTAAATTGTTCATATTTAAAAGAAATAAATTCAATTATTGTATCACCAACAACATTATTAGTGGTAAATCCCTGACCATCCAAACCCTTGTCGACAACAATAAAATTTATAATTTCAGTTATTGTTTGATTAACAAAACTATTATTTATTAAAAATC
>Ga0075122_10002167_pt1 | contig 13174 bp, 8 predicted proteins | sample AntAceMetag02UKB_FD_69790 | JGI IMG/M metagenome (GOLD analysis project Ga0075122, IMG submission 69790) | Saline lake microbial communities from Ace Lake, Antarctica - Antarctic Ace Lake Metagenome 02UKB | ecosystem: Environmental > Aquatic > Non-marine Saline and Alkaline > Saline | place... | reverse complement strand
CAAGCAAGTTGCGTGTGTCGGACCGTTACTTCGCGGGCAGCTCGAACGCGGGTCGGTACAACGATTATGGCTTTCGCTCGGCAAGGACTCCTTGATGAGTTACACTTTGTTCTTTGAATTTTTTACACTTTGGAAAGAGCGTGTATGAGTCAAACAACGCCTATAGTAAGTAAAACCTATGATCTTATTCTTTGGGTTTTACCGAAATTGGCAAAATTTCCCAGGGATCAGAGGTTCTTGCTGGGAGACAGGATTGAGACAACATTGCTTGATTGTCTGGAGCTTTTGATTGAAGCAACGTATTCTAAGGAAAAAGAAAGGGTATTGAGAGATGTTAACCTTAAACTTGAAAAATTACGGTTTTTATGGCGGATCAGCCGCGATATGTGCTATATCCCTCTCAGAAGCTATGAATTTGGCGCAAGAAGCATTAATGAGATTGGAAAAATGGCAGGCGGCTGGATTAAGAGTGAATCACGCCGGAGTTTCTGAGTTTACGGATTCAGAAAGAGGCGTTTTTGATAAGGAGTCCAGGCCTTGTTTCCCGGCTCAAAAAACCGAGCCAAAAACATCGAAGTACCCTGCGCAGGTAGTAGCAGGAATAAGTGAACCTTGCGCAGGAGAAAGAAAAAGCGTCTTTGGCCTTAACGGGCTTAAGGATGGGTACAAGGCTAAAAAAAGCCGGGCATCCGCGGTGGGAGCTGGAACAACGATTCAAGCAACTTGCGTGTGTCGGACCGTAACAACGCGGGCAACACGAACACGAATCGGAACAACAATTATGGCTTTCGCTCGGCAAGCACTCCTTATTAAGAATAGTGGGAGCTGGAACAATGGTTGTCATCCGGGACGAGGGATGAAATGAAGACTTATAAGCATTTATTTGAAAAGATTACGAGTTTTGAAAACTTACTGCGTGCCGCAAAACAGGCGCAGAAAGGCAAGAAGATGAAACACAATGTCAGCGAGTTTAATTTTGGCTTAGAAGGTGAAATCCTAAAATTGCAGGATGAGCTGAGAACCCAGGCCTACAGGCCCGGCCAATACAAACATTTTTATGTTAAAGACCCTAAGCGCAGGTTAATTTCGGCCGCGCCTTACAGGGACAGAGTACTACACCATGCTTTTTGTAATGTTATTGAGCCGCTGTTTGACAGGACTTTTATATATGATTCTTACGCCTGCCGTATAGGTAAAGGGACGCATAAAGCGATAAACAGGTGCCAGAGATTTGTAAAGGCAAGCAAATATGTTTTGCAATGTGATATTAAAAAATATTTCCCCTCTATTGACTACAAGATATTACTTTCGATTATTACCCGAAAGATTAGGGATAAAAAAGTTATATGGTTGGCAGAACTGATCATCAATTCAATGGCGAATAAGACAGGGATTCCCATTGGCAATCTCACCAGCCAATTTTTTGCTAATCTCTATCTTAACGAACTCGATTATTTTGTGAAGTTTGTCTTGGTTGAGAAGCATTATCTCCGCTATATGGATGATTTCCTGATATTCGGCAACGATAAGAAACATTTGCATAAGGTAAAAGAGGAGATCGCCCAATTTTTAGGATCGGCTTTAAAGCTTAATTTGCATCCTGAAAAAACAACCGTATTGCCTGTGAACTTGGGTGTAGATTTTTGCGGCTTCCGGATTTTTAAGTATTTTCGCAAATTACGAAAATCTAATTTGGCGCTTTTTAAAAGAAGAACTAAAAAAATGCAAAGAGATTTTTCAAAATGGAAAATTACCTTAAAAGAAGTTTCAGATTCTATCAAGGCTTGGATTGCCCATGCCAGCTGGGGAGATACTTACAGGCTGCGCGAAAAAGTAATGAAAAATTTAGTCTTTAGCAGAAACCTGTTTTAGCGCATTAGAGACGAGGGACGAGAGAGGTTAAAAATGAATAATAAGCGACTAATAATAACAGTAATCCTGACAGCAGCAGCGGCCATTACAGGCACCTGGCTGGCCTTTGCCTCTCAATATACCGGCGGCACAGGCGATGGCTGGAGTTATTCTCAATCTCAAGACCTTCAAATGACAGGCTCTAATATTGCTTTCTCTTCTGAGGCAAAACAGTTTGGCCGCATAGGCTATAAGTCAAAGTCAGGCTACTTTATTTCTCGGGCCTTTGATACAAAGAACAACCTTAATTTAGATGTCTTAAGCTGGACAGAGGATATACCTGCTGGCTGTGAAGTCAAATTTCAATTAGCCGGAAGTGATGATAATGTTACCTGGACCGCGTATCTTGGCCCGAATGGTACAGCAAGTACTTACTTTACCACTCCCGTAGGAGTTAGCCTCCCTGCCTTGGATACTAAGCGCTATTTGAGATACAAGGCCTATTTTACTACAACTGATTTAGCTTATACCCCAACTCTATCAGCCATAACCCTAAACGTTGACATCGAAACCATCTCCGATGTATCTAACGCGGTATTCACCATTGAAAACCCAGTAGGCGTCACAGCGTCTAATATAGATGTTAAGAAGGACGGTAGTCTCTACGCAGGCCCTTATATTATAGATGATACTATTACTGTAACCTGGAACAATGGTGCGGAGACAGGCCCTGATAATGTTGATGTAACAGGAGCTACCTGTGACTTCTCAGACATGGAGGGTGGCACAACAGTAACAATGTATGATGACGGCACCAATGGAGGAGACGCTACAGCAGATGATGACATATGGACAGCATCATATGATATAACAGCAGGTACAGTAGATACAGCAATAGCTACAGTAGCAGTAACAGCTACTGATGGGGTAAGCTCAAAGACAACAGCTGATACAGCTAATCTAACTGTTGATAATATAGTACCAGTATTAACAGATGGAGAGATATCCATTACATCCACCGGCTCAGGCACAGGAGGAGTATACATTGTAGGTGACACCCTAACAGCACAATGGGATGATACAGCAAGCACAGGTGATAATAATACAGATACCATATCAACTGTTACCTGTGACTTCTCTGCACTTGGCGGTGGTTCAGCAGTATCAATGTCTAATTCAAGTGATACTTGGACAGGCTCTTATGACATAGCTACCACTTCAAACACAGGTACCTGGACAGTAGACTTAACAGCTACTGATAACGCAGGTAATACTACCAATACAGCAGATACAACTGATATAGAAGTAGGAGCAGGTTCATTAACACTTGATATTCCAGCTCCGGGTACTACGCACTCACTAAGAGTAGGAGCAACACAATCTATAGAATGGACTGCAGCAGGAGATACAACATCAGTAAATATAGCCTATTCAACAGATTCAGGCTCAACATATCCTAATACAATATCAACTGAAGACTCAACAACAGGCTCTAACTCATATAATTGGACAGTGCCATATGCCCTATCTACAACAGTACGGATAAAGATAGCAGATACCGCACAATTAGCAGTATATAACACCTCAAATACAGACTTTAGCATAATTACACCTACTATAACCATAACCTCACCTAATGGGGCTGAAGAGTGGTATGCTAATTCTACCCATAATATAACCTGGGAGGCAGATGGAGACGTAACATATGTAAAATTGGAATATTCCACAGACGGCGGTTCAACTTACCCTTATTTAATCGCAGCAACAGCGCCTAACAGCGGGACAACAGGCTCATACTCCTGGACATTACCCTTTGATGTTTCGAGCCAGGTTAAGATAAAGGGCACGGATGCCTCAGGCATACCTTCAATCAGCCTTTCAGGCTTAGCCGCAGACAAGGTATCAGTAAGCGCCTCTTCTTATGAAGCTGATGACAAGACCCTGGTGTTAGATGTATTGACAGATTTTGCTGCAGGTGATGACCTGGTTATTTCAGGTCTGTATTTTACTGAGTTCAGCGTATCAGGCGCTGATAACCTTGAGCTGGACATATATAATTCAGGAATAGCTTATACTTGGGACGATAAGACGATTAATGTTGTCGGAGAGTCCAGTTATCCTTATACCGGCGGTACAGGCGACGGATGGGATTGCGCGGAGAGTGAAAACCTTTAACTAAAGAAGGGGTGATTACAATGAAAAAACTTATCTTAATCTTACTATTAACTATGACCTGCGGGTTATTGACTATCAGCTATAGTGTGTTAGCAACACCAGCATTTGCCAGCAATGTGGCTGTCTCAGATGCCGTCTTGCAGAATAAGAATTTAGGCGAAGGCACCATAGAGATAAAGTTTACCTTGTCCCAGGACAATACCTTTTCAGGCACAGATGACAATAGCGCGGCTTTTTATGACCGCATATGGGTATTGGTCAAATACTGGGTTGTGGGCGCGGATTCAGAGACTACAGGCTGGCACCACGCTACTTTAACTACAGGCGGTACTGTTACGCCAGCTTCTGACGGCATGGGCGCATTCTGCTCTACAGGCGCGGACCAGGTTGTAAAATGGTCTTATGCGACTGACAGTGTAGATGCGCAGAATACAGTAAAGGTTAAGGTCTGTGCCATTGAAATGGCCTATATCCCCGCAGGTTCGTTTGTGTATAATTTAGGCGGAGTAGGCGGCTCTACATATAATAACTATGGCGCGGGCTCGCAGGCAACGGTAAGCTCTGTCTCTGATATTCCTACAGGCGCGGCAGCAGGCTGGCCAAATGGCTATTCCGCGTTTTATATTGCCAAGTACGAGGTCTCACAGGGCCAGTACGCTGATTACCTTAATATGCTCTCTGCATCAGATGCAACTTCAAGATACACAGGCAATTACGATAGCTCCAGGCAGTCAGTATCTTATACTTCAGGTAATAGCTATGGCTCAAGATACGCGGCAGACAGCTCTGACAGAGGGCAAAATTATCTATCCTGGGATGACTGTAGGGCTTATGCCTCCTGGTGCGGGCTACGGCCCTTAACCGAGATGGAGTTCGAGAAAGCCGCAAGAGGCGGCGCTACAAGCAGTACCAATGTTTATCCCTGGGGAGAGGCTGGCCCAACAACTACTACTTACACCTTCGATGTGGCAACAATCAGTCAGTACTACACCTGCTATAATAATACATCAGCAGGCCCTACTGATGTTGGACATTACCTTTCAGGTGATATAGTGCGCACAGACGCCCAGACAGGGGCGTCAATTTACGGAGTTACAGACCTAAGCGGAAATCTCTGGGAGCATCTGATAAATTGCGCGCATTTATCAGTGCCCTCTGATGGAAATGGTACTCTTACATGGCCAACAAGCTGGCCGGATGCGGCATCAGGTAAGGGCATCCGCGGTGGTGGCTGGAGCAACGCTGCTACGTCCCTGCGCGTGTCGGACCGTAGCAACGCGGGCTACACGGTCACGTTTCGGCACTACAGTTGTGGGTTTCGTCCGGCAAGGACTCCTTGATGAGTTACACTTTGCTCTTTGAATTTTTTACACTTTGGAAAGAGTGCGTATGAGTCAGACAACGCCTATAGTAAGTAAGACCTATGATTTTATTCTTTGGGTTTTACCAAAACTGGCAAAATTTCCCAGAGACCAAAGGTTCTTGCTTGGAGACAGGATTGAGACAACATTGCTTGAGTGTTTAGAGCTTTTGATTGAAGCAGTATATTCTAAGGAAAAAAGGAAGGTGTTGAGAGATGTTAACCTTAAACTTGAAAAATTACGGTTTTTATGGCGAATCAGCCGCGATATGCGCTATATCCCTATCAAAAGCTATGAATTTGGCGCAAGAAGCATTAATGAGATTGGGAAAATGGCGGGCGGCTGGATTAAGAGTGAACTACGCCGGAGTTTCTGAGTTTACGGATTCAGGAAGAGGCGTTTTAAACAAGGAGTCCAGGCCTTGTCTCCCGGCTCAGGCAATCGAGCCTAAGACACCGGAGTATCCCGGGCAGGTAGTAGCACAAATCAGCGAACCTTGCGCAGGAGAAATAAGAAACGTCCTTGATTTAAGAGTGTTTAAGGATGGGTACAAGGCCAAAAAATGCCGGGCATCCGCGGTGGTAGCTGGAACAACGATGCTACGAACCTGCGCGTGTCGGACCGTAACAACGCGGGCAACACGAACACGAATCGGAACAACAATTATGGGTTTCGTCCGGCAAGCACTCCTTATTATGAAAGGATTTTAGCATAAAGACTTATAAGCATTTATTTGAGAAGATAATAAGTTTTGAGAACCTACTGTTCGCCGCAAAGCAGGCGCAGAAAGGCAAGAAAATGAAACACAATGTTAGTGAGTTTAACTTTGGCTTAGAAGGCGAAATCCTCAAACTGCAGGATGAGCTGAAAACCCAGGCCTATAGGCCTGGCCGATATAGGCATTTTTATGTCAAAGACCCCAAGCGTAGGCTTATATCAGCCGCTCCTTATAGGGACAGAGTAGTGCACCATGCTTTTTGTAATGTTATTGAGCCATTATTTGATAAGACCTTTATTTATCATTCTTATGCCTGTCGTGCAGGTAAAGGTACGCATAAGGCATTAGATAGCTGCCAGAAGTTTATAAAAACGAATAGATATGTTTTACAGTGCGATATTAGCAAATATTTCCCTTCCGTTAATTACAGGATTTTACTTTCTATTATCACCCGAAAGATTAGGGATAAAAAAGTGATGTGGCTGGCAGAGCTGATTATTAATTCAGTTAGCTGCTTGACGAGTGAGCGGGTTGGTGGCTTAGCAGGTTTACCGGCATACCGGCATACCGGCATACAGGCAAACCCGCAAACCGGCATACCTATCGGCAACCTTACCAGCCAGTTTTTTGCCAATCTTTACCTCAACGAGCTGGATTATTTTGTGAAGTTTGGCTTAGGCGAGAAGCATTATCTCCGTTATATGGATGATTTTTTGATATTTGGCGAAAATAAAAAGCATCTGCATCAGGTTAAAGAAAAAATCTCTCAATTTTTAGGAAGTTTTTTAAAGCTTAATTTACATTCTGAAAAATCAGCGGTATTTTGTGTAAGCTCCGGCGTAGATTTCTGCGGCTTCCGGATTTTTAAATATTTCCGTAAACTGCGAAAAAGTAATATAATGCTTTTTAAAAAAAGAGCTGGAAAGATGCAGAGAGATTTTTGTAGGCAGAAAATCAGCGTAAATAAAATTTCTCAATCTATCAGGGCTTGGATAGCTCATGCCAGCTGGGGAAATACCTATAGATTGCGTGAAAAAGTAATGGCAAATTTAGTTTTTAGCAGAAATTGTGCGGGTATAGAAGATTGCTTTGACCTGTTAACCGGCTAACAGGTTAACTATCGGATGCGAGGTTTAAAATGAATATTCAGGCAAAAGAGAGAAAGAAGAATCTGGAAAGAGAGCTTAAGAGAATAGTGGATACTATTATCAAAAACTATTTTCCTAAGAAGATAATACTCTTTGGCTCTCTGGCTAATGGAGATATCCGGGAATGGAGCGATATTGATCTGGTGGTTATAAAAGAGACAGGCGATAATCCCTGGAAAAGAGCCGCGCAAATAGATAGGCTTATAGAACATAGAGCCCCTGTGGATATACTGGTTTATACACCTGAAGAAATACTACAAAGGCTGGCAATGAACGATTATTTTGTTAAAGAGTTTAATGAAAAAGGAAAGGTTCTTTACAATGGATAAAAAATATTCTAGTATAGTAACGGAGTGGCTAAAAAAGGCAGAGAGCGATTTTCGGTATGCTAAACAAAGCTTTGAGTCCTTTGATGATTTCTATGCACAGATATGTATTCTCTGCCATGACTCGGCAGAGAAGTACTTAAAGGCATACATGCTTTACCATGGAATACAGCCGGAAAAGATTCACGATTTAGTAACGCTTTATAAGCGATGCGTTGATATTGATAAAGCGGACTCCGGCATAGCGGCATTGGAAGAAAAAAGCAGAGTTTTGAATAGATATTATGTTCCATTGAAATATCCTTCACACTATCCTGAAGTTGATATAGAAAAGGCAAAACAGGCTATAGAAGCGGCAGATGAGATTCGTAAGACAATAAGGAGCAGGATAGATAAGGGGTGTTAGCCGGTTTGCGGGTTTTACGATGGACGCTTCTCACGAGGGACGAGAGACGAGTGAGGTTTAAAATGAATAAGCGACTGATAATAACAGTAATATTGACGGTAGCTGCGGCCATTACAGGTATCTGGCTTGCCTTTGCGGACCAGTACACCGGCGGCTCAGGCGACGGCTGGTACGCAGCTGAATCTTCGGATTTTGAGATAGGTGGTACGGAAGTAACCATCTCCAGTGCTCAAAACCAGATATTCAAGGTTAGAGATTACAAAACAACCGCGGCTGATATCACCATAACCGATTCTGATGGCGGAGCAATCACCGCTGCCAACGACATCAGGGTTACGGTTCCTTCTTCTTTTTATATGAAATGGAAGAGCTATTTTAGCGGTACTACCGATGCCTCGAATGATAATTTTACTATACTAAACCCGATAAATATAACACCTGCTAACATAGTAGTTAAGACAGGCGGCTCTGTATCTGCAGGCCCATTTAAGATAACAGATACTGTAACCGTAACCTGGAATAATGGCGCTGAGACAGGCCCTGATAATGATGATGTAACAGGGGCAACATGTAACTTCTCAAGCTTAGGAGGTAGCACTGCTGTTACAATGTATGATGACGGCGCAACAGGAGGAGACGCGACAGCAGATGATGATATCTGGACAGCGTCATATGTAATAGCATCAGGAGATATAGACAGCACAACAGCCGTGGTAGCTGTAACAGCAACAGATGGCACAAGTACCAAGACTACATCTGATACCACCGCTCTTACAATAGATAACATAGTACCTGTATTAACAGACGCTAATATATCCATTACATCTACCGGCTCAGGAACAGGCGGTGTATACCTTGCGGGAGATACCCTAACAGTCCAATGGGATGATACCTCTTCAGGTGAGAATAATACAGATACCATATCAACCGTGACTTGTGACTTCTCCGCTCTTGGTGGTGGAGCTGCTGTTAACCTGGCCAATGGTGACGGCCTCTGGATAGCATCGTATGACATAACAACAGCATCAATATCAGGTGTGCATACTGTCTCATTATTAGCTACTGATAATGCCGGTAATACTACAGCCACAGATGATACAACTGATATACAGGTGGCCCCTGGTGCCGGGCTTAGTGCTAGTACAGTTGTTCCCGCGAGTTTAGTAGCGGGTGAGACAGGTAATGTGACAGTAAGTTTCACTACTGTAAACACCCTGCCAAGTGATGGCAAGATAGAGGTTACATTCCCGACAGGATTCGTGTTAAGTTCAGGTACAGCTACAACAGCTTCATCATCAACCATGGACGGTGACTTTGCGGTAGGAGTATCCAGTCCGGTTGTAACAGTAACCCGCAGTGGCGGTTCTGCCCAAACCGCGGCAGCTGAAACATTAATCTTAACATATATAAAGAATTCTACTGTTTCAGGATTAACAGGCGTCTATGCTGTTGAGACCCAGGACTCTTATGGCAATACTATTGATAAGGATACAGCTGTAACAGCCTCTACCATAGTATCAGCTGCTACTACCAGCATTACGCTTAACGCGCCGGATGATATTATTGCCGGAGGAACAAGGGCAGGTTACACTGTAACCCGCTATGATGAGTTCAGTAACTTAAGTGATCAGGGTGCTGAGACATTCTATCTATATACCACATCTACTGGCGTAAACGCCGGGTTCTATGATGTTGTCTCCGAAGGAAGCGCTGTTACAAGTATAGAGGTGGCCGATGGTTCATCGGAAAGTGATTTCTGGTACTATGATGAATTGATGGGCGCGTTTACTAATACAGTGTCAGAGATTGATTCCAATGCGGTATATAGCCTTACCGATACAAATGATACCGATTTTGGAGATGGAACAGCCTCTGGCATAGAGGTCTCTGGTAGTGGTTCGAGTGCCGAATTAATACTAGATAACTATTTAGGCTATGCCGATTGGCAGGCCTTGGCACCATTGCCTGCAGATATTGGTGAAAGATCGGGCTTGGCAGCAACAGATAGCGATACGATTTATGCCCTAAGAGGTGATGATTCCCCTGATTTCTACAAATACACTGTATCAGCCAATACCTGGGAACAAAAAGCTGATTTTCCAGTAGGTACTGGTGGCAATTCCTTGATAGCTGTTGAAGGAAAGGTCTATGCGTTGGTTAGCGGAACACTTTATGTATACAATCCTGCAACTGATACATGGTCAAGCTTGGCAACCGCCTCACAAGCTCTTTACAGGATGGCGGCATCTGATTCTGATACCATATATGCTATGTGGTATCAATACTTACAGGAATATACTATCTCAACTAATACATGGGTGCAAAAAACAAGTTCCCCTGAACCTTACCCATATAATTTCATAGCGGTTAATGGTAAGCTCTACCATGGAAAAGGCGGCTCAACGAATTTTTATGAATATGATATTTCCTCTGATACATGGGGCACTTTAGCTCCAATGTTATATAGTCCAGGAGCAGGATGTGTTATGATAGGTATAGGAGATGATACTATCTATGCTATAAATCGTGCTGGCTATAATGATACCCCACCTATTACGAAATATACTATTTCAACTAATACCTGGGTAGAAGACAGTGTTATTGGGGCGGCCCCCCAGGATGGCACAGCTATTACAGCAATCGGAGATGTTATTTACGCTTTTCCCGGCGCTTATGATTATTATTTCCCTCTAAATAGGTGTTTCTATAAATATGATACTGCCAAAGATGTTGTTCCCAGCGATTGGTCCAGTTTAGCTGCTATTCCTGATGTATCTGAAGCAAATAATCTTGGGTACGCTAGCATAACAGCAGTGGGAACTGATACGATTTATTTTGGTAGTTATTGGGCAGATGCTGTTGGAGACGCGTTTTATAAATATACCATTTCAACGAATGAATGGTTAAAAATGGACGCCCCTCCGGAGCGTGTCGGTACCACCCATGTATTTGTAGCTATGGGAACAGATACTATGTATGGTTTTCTGAACGGCAGTAATCTTTACAAATATACTATTGCAACCGATGAATGGTTATTGCAATCAACAGCGCCATATTCTATTGGTCGATACGCTGCTTTATTGGTAGCTGGTGATGATACGATCTATGTTATGCCAGGTCAGTATAAGACAGGTTTCTGGAGATATACCATATCAACTGATAATTGGGAAGATCTAACTCCTATTTCATCAGATCAATATGGCGCGTGTGCTTTAACAATGTCCGGTGATGATACAATTTATGCACTAAATGGGGTATCTAGCCGCTATCTTTATAAATATACAATCTCAACTGATGCATGGGAGGCAATGGAAACAACACCACTTATTGTAAATGGTTATTCTCTTGTGACAGTCAATGACAATGCTATCTACCTTTTAGGTGGAGTAAATGTACTTAAATATATCCCTGCTGATAATGCATGGGAACATTTAATACCATCACTCCCCGATGCTTTAAGTGGAATGAAGACAGCTGTTTGTGTAGGCGGCAATACTTTTTATGGTATTCGCGCCATCTCAGGGGGGCCTTTTGAGTTTTACAAACTTTCTACTGGTTATGAATCTCCAGGCACATTCACCTCGAGGATTATGGATACTACCTCTAATGAAACATTTGGCACAGCCACCTGGAATGCTGCTACTCCTGCTGATACCACCCTGACTATTAAAGCCCGCACATCTGATGATGAAGCAATGAGTGGCGCTACTGACTGGACGAGTTGTTCTGTCTTAACAAGTGGTGAGGATATATCAGGTGTTACAGGAATAACTGATACAGATAGATATATACAGTATTACGCTGAATTTGCTACTACTGATGTGACAGTCACTCCGGCATTAAGTGATATCACCTTTGGATGCAATAAGTCAGCTACAGGTGGATTCTATGATACAGATTCTATAAATGTTAAGCACGCAGCACCTAATAGGATAGCGTTCAGTGGTGATATATCAGGCCCGCAAAAAGCCGGCGCTGTATTTACCTTACCATCAATAAAAGCGCTTGATCTTTATGGTAACCTCTTAAACAGTGATTACAGCGCCGCGCCTTACGCTGAAACAGTTACAGTAAGTTATGCCCTAAGCGGCGCCTCTGACGCGCCGGATGCTAATGCCACAGACTCATTTACTACTAATGTAGCCTTTGCAGGCGGTACATCAACTACTGCCTTAAGCGCCACTCTTTACAGGGCACAGGATACCACAATCACCCCATCTACCGAGGCCTCTGGTTTAACAGGGGATACAACAGAGTCTAACTCCATAACAGTAGATCCTGAGACACAGAACAAGGTTGTCTTTACGCAGGAACCTTCTGCGACAGGAATAATAAATTCTGCTTTAGCTATTCAGCCTATAGTGGTAATACAGGATTTTTATGGTAACCAGACCGCTGATACTGATAATATAACGCTTTATGATTCTACCTCAAACGAGGTATATATGGATGCTGATGGTATACTCTCCGCCACAGCTAACCCATTGGCAACAACCGATGGCCAGTCTGAGTTTGGCGGCGTAAGATACAACCTCCCCGGCCAGATATATCTATATGCCGAGACATCAGGTATCGCCGCGGACTTCTCGCAGGCAATAACACTTTCAAGGTCCGCGACTTCTACTGTCGCGGCGGCGGATACACCTGCACCTAATTTTAGCCTTGTTCCTACTAATGATAATATAGACAATAGTTTTGAGGCTATAAAATTTAAACTTACTGATGCCGGAGAGGACGTGACCCCGACCCTAATAGACAGGATGCAGATAGCTATCTCAGGTACAGGTGGGGCTGCCTCTACTGATATCGTTTGGGCAGGACTGTATATCGGAGAGACCCAGGTTACTACTGTTACAGGAGACGCGATAACAGATGATTACATAACATTTGGTTCTACTCCTGATGCCGCTTCTACCGCGGGGCTCTATAGCCTGGCAGACAGCTCTTCAACTGAATTTACAGTATATATCTATATGAAGGATGGAAAACTCTCCGCTGTTGAGAATAATACTTATATATTCGATATTAATGAGGCATTGATAGGAGTTGATAACGGGCTCTCTTCACAAATGGCATCTGATTCCGAAAGCATAACACCTGTTACAGGTACTGTAAGTGTTACGGTTTCGCATATAGAGGTTGTGACTGAGGCAGGCAACGATTCCTTAGAAGCAGTCGCGGGATCGGGT
>Ga0075122_10002163_pt1 | contig 13197 bp, 12 predicted proteins | sample AntAceMetag02UKB_FD_69790 | JGI IMG/M metagenome (GOLD analysis project Ga0075122, IMG submission 69790) | Saline lake microbial communities from Ace Lake, Antarctica - Antarctic Ace Lake Metagenome 02UKB | ecosystem: Environmental > Aquatic > Non-marine Saline and Alkaline > Saline | place... | reverse complement strand
ATTGGCTAAACTTTTCTAGTAAATTTATAAAATCTCTAGGACTCGAGCCAAACTTACTAACAATTCAGATTGAACCACATGATTCTCTGGCTGAAAGCTATCATATACTTTCCAGAGTAAATACAATACTTATTGATTTTTGTCGTGACACTTGGATGTATATTAGTCGTGGAATATTTGCTCAGAAAAATAAACCTGGTGAAGTAGGATCTTCTACAATGCCTCATAAAATAAATCCAATTTATTTTGAAAATGCCGAAGGTAATCTTGGTATTGCCAACGCATATTTCACTCATCTAGCGGAAAAATTACCAATCTCTAGAATGCAAAGAGATTTATCCGACAGTACAGTTCTTAGAAACCAAGGAGTTGGTTTAGCTCACTCACTACTCGCAATTAAAAATATTTTAAATGGTCTGTCTCGTTTGACTATCAACAAAATACAATTACAAAAAGAATTGGCTGACAATCCAGAGGTACTAGCAGAAGCTATTCAAACAATTCTAAGAAAGCTTGGGCATACCGATGCGTACGAACAGTTAAAAAAACTTACTCGCGGACAAGAAATGACTTTGGATAGTATTCATGAATTTGTTGGTAAATTAAACATTCCAAAAACAGAAAAAGATAGGCTATTAAAATTGAGCCCTGAAAAATATATTGGATTGTCAGAAAAACTTGTAAATTTAATATAATAGACTCACGACTTTATACTTTTAACTTTATACTTTTAACTTATTTATTATGTGCGGAGTCTTAGGAATATTTTCAAACAAACCAGTTGCAGAAGATTTGTATGATGGTATTATTCACCTGCAACATCGTGGACAAGATGCAGCTGGCATCGTGACTCACGGCGAGAGATTTCACCTCCAAAAAGGTATTGGTTATGTGCGCGAAATCTTCAAAACCGAAGATATGGTGAGACTTGAAGGTAACCTTGGTATTGGTCATACTCGCTACCCGACTGTTGGTTCACAAGTGTCCATAGAAGACGCTCAACCCTTCATAGTAAATTCACCTTACGGTATTGCCATGGCTCACAATGGTGACCTGACAAACTACTCCGAGCTTAAAAAAGAATTACTAGAGAAGGATAAATACCAATGTAACTCTGGCTGTGATGTAGAAGTTATTTTAAATACTTTTGCTTCAAAATTTCATGACCTAGATACTGAAAATGATATTTTTGAAAACATTTGTACTGCAGTAGAATCAGTCTATGATAGAGCTAAAGGTGCTTATTCTTGTGTAGCTGTTATTGCGGGCAAAGGCATGGTAGCTTTCCGTGACCCTCATGGTATTAGACCATTTGTTTGTGGTACTAGAGAGAATAGTGATGGAAAGATGGATTATATTTTTGCCTCAGAAAATACCATGTTTTATCCACTTGGTTTTAAATCTCAAGGCAATGTCCAACCAGGTGAAGTGATTTATATAAATGAAAAAGGTGAGATGTACAGTAGAATAATAAGGAAAGATAAATTGAATCCTTGTATTTTTGAATACGTTTATTTGGCTCGTCCTGATTCAATTTTAAACAACGTGAGTGTTTATAGAGCCAGACTACGTATGGGCCAAAACTTAGCTGAAAAATGGAAAAAAGAAAATCCTGGACTTTTGCCAGATGTAGTTGTCCCAGTTCCCTTTTCTTCCAACACAGCTGCACTTTCTTTGGCATACAATCTTGGTGTTCGATACAGCGAAGGTTTATACAAAAATCCTTTTGTTGGCAGAACATTTATCATGCCAGGTCAAGAAAAAAGAAGAAAATCAGTTTTACAAAAACTTTCTCCACAAGAAATCGAACTCTCTGGTAAAACTGTAATGCTCGTGGACGACTCTATTGTTCGCGGTACTACTAGCAAAGAAGTTGTAAAGCTTGTCCGCGATGCTGGCGCCAAAGAAGTCTATTTTCTATCAGCTTGCCCACCCGTAAAATTCCCTTGTTATTACGGTGTAGCCATTCCTACAAAAGCGGAATTAATTGGTTCAAATAAAACTGTAGAAGAAATTGGAGAATATATTGGAGCTGATAAAATCATGTATCAAGATATAGATGATCTAGTAGAAGCTGTCACCCGCAAGGGTGAGCACAATATTGATAGACCTTGCATGGCCTGTCTAGATAGTGTTTATATTACAGGAGATATTGATACAAAAAAATTAGACAAACTTGAAAAAGAAAAAGATCTTGAAAAACATGATTATAAATAAAATTATATGGATTTTGAAAAATACAACTTGTCACAAGGAAATATAATAATTGCTTTTTCTGATAAAAATTTAAGTGTTGGAACTTTAGAAATTAATCCAAAACAAGAATTATCAAAACACAACAGACCTGTTTTGGAATCTTTATTTCAAATAAAAGGAAAATGTACAATGAAACTTTTTGAGGAAGACGGATCAGAAAAAGAAGTTGTCTTGAACGAAGGAGAATCAATAGATATTCCGCCACTCACACAACACATACATACAAACCCCTTTAACGAAACTTCTCTGACTTTTTGGAAAGCCCATGGTGACATTACAGAAATAATTGACAGTATTAGAAATAACAATAAAATGTAATATATGAATGTATTAATAATTGGCTCTGGAGCTCGCGAACATGCTATTACTCGTGCTTTCAAAAACTCACCACAAAATCCAAATTTATTTTGTCTAGCTTCTAGTAATAATCCCGGCATAAAAGAAATCTCTACTGGCTATAATGTAGATAAAATTTCTGATCCAGAAGTTGTTTTACACTTTGCTAAGACCAATAATATTGAGCTGGCTTTTATTGGTCCAGAAGGTCCTCTGTCTGCTGGTGTAGCAGATATTCTGTGGAAAAATAATATTCCAACTGTCGGACCAAAGAAAAACTTGGCTCAGCTAGAAAGTAGTAAAGCTTTTACCCGAGACCTCACAACTGATTATAAAATTCCAGGCAGTCCAAAATATAAAAACTTTTCTAGTCTGGATGGTGTAAAAGAATTTCTAGAAGAACTGGGTGAACTTTATGTTGTGAAATACGATGGACTAATGGGTGGTAAGGGTGTAAAAGTAGCAGGAGACCATCTTCATTCGCACGCTGAAGCCTTAGCTTATTGTGAAGAGTTAATTTCTGACGGTGGGAGTTTTGTAATAGAAGAAAAATTTATTGGACAAGAGTTTTCTCTCATGAGTTTTTGTGATGGAGAGCATTTGGCGCACATGCCAGCTGTACAGGACCACAAACGTGCTTTTGCAGGAGATACCGGCCTAAATACTGGTGGTATGGGAACTTATTCTGATGCCAATCACAGTTTACCTTTCCTAACTGACGGGGATATCAAAACTGCACAGGATATAAATCAAAAAACTTGTGATGCCCTGCGTGATAAATTTGGTGAAGGTTATAAAGGTATTCTCTATGGTGGTTTTATGGTCACAAAAAATGGCGTTAAACTTATTGAATATAATGCACGTCTTGGTGACCCAGAAGCAGAAAATGTTTTAGCAATTCTCTCCTCCGACTTTGTAGAGCTTTGCCAAGCAATAACTGAGGGTAACTTGACTCAAGATCATGCAAAATTTGCCAATAAAGCTACAGTTTGTAAATATGCAGTACCCAATGGTTATCCGGATAGTCCAGTAAAAAATGAAAAGATTGATATTAGTGAAGTGGAAGATAAAAACAGACTCTACCTAGCCTCAGTTGATCAGCGTGAAGATGGGCTATATGAAATTGGCTCTCGCACTGTCGCTGTAGTTGGAGTAGCCGACACCATTGCAGAAGCTCAAATTATTGCCGAGTCTGAAATTAATAAAATCAAAGGACCCTTATTTCATCGAGAAGACATCGGCACAGAAGAGTTGATTCAAAAACGTGTTGATATGATGAAAGAATTAAGAAGTTAATATATGGAAAAAACAAAAAGACCAAAAGTTGGCCTAGGAGTATTAATAAAAAAAGATGACAAATTTCTTTTTGGTAAAAGAAAAGGCGCCCACGGTGAAGGAACATGGAATGCCCCAGGCGGTCATTTGGAATTTAATGAAACATGGGAAGAATGTGCCAGACGCGAAACCATGGAAGAAGCTGGTATAAAAATAAAAAACATCCGTTTTGTCACGGCGACAAATGATTTATTTAAAAAAGAAGATAAACACTATATCACTATTTACATGTTAACTGATTATGATTCTGGTGAAGTAAAAATAATGGAACCAGAAAAATGTGAAAAATGGGATTGGTTTTCTTGGGAAGAATTACCAAAACCACTCTTTTTACCAACACAAACTTTAAAAGACAAAGGTTTTAATCCACTTGCAATATGAAAAAACTAGCAATTCTTGGCTCTACTCGTGGTACAGACATGCAAGCAATAATTGATGCAATTGAAGCTGGAGAACTGGATGCAAAAATTGAAATTGTCATCAGCAACAAATCAGATGCTTATATTCTTGAACGCGCAAAAAAACATGATATAAAAAATATCTATATTGAAAAAAACCCGGGAGAATCTAGAGAAGATTATGACACTAGATTAATTTCTGAATTATCTAATTATGAAATTGATTTGGTTTTACTAATTGGTTGGATGCGTATACTCTCCCCTGTTTTTATAGAAAAATACAGAAATAAAATTTTAAATGTTCATCCATCACTTCTACCAAAATTTGCTGGTGGCATGGATACAAACGTTCATGAAGAAGTTCTAAAAGCTGGTGAAACTGAAACTGGTTGCACGATTCACTATGTAGACGAAACAGTTGATGGTGGAGAAATTTTAATTCAAAAAAAATGTAGTATAGAACCAAACGAAACACCAGACACTTTAAAAACAAAAGTTCAAAAATTAGAAGGAGAAGCTTTTGTAGAAGCTATAAACACTCATCCTGAGGAGCCCTGCAGGGCGACGTAGGGATCTGACGAAGAATAAAATATTTAATCACACTTATCTGATGTAGCCCAAGATATCAGACTCCGAAAGATCCTTCGGTCGCTCGGGCTCCCTCAGGATGACAAAAAAAATATGAATCAAGACACCATAAAAATAAAACGTGCACTTATTTCCGTCTCAAACAAAGAAGGTATTGTTGACCTTGCTAAAAGTCTGAACGAACTTGGAGTAGAAATTATTTCTACTGGTGGAACTTTCAAAACTATTACCGAAGCTGGTGTTCCTGCTATGGAAATTTCTGACTTCACTAGTTTCCCAGAGATGATGGGTGGGCGTGTAAAAACTCTTCACCCTCTTGTACATGGTGGAATATTGGGATTGCGTGATGAACATGCTCAGGTCGCAGAAGAAAATAATATAAAATGGATTGATTTGGTCGTTGTAAATTTATATCCATTTTCCGAAACTATTCAAAAACCAGATGTAACGGATGAAATGGCTATTGAAAATATTGATATTGGTGGACCAACTATGATACGTAGCGCTGCTAAAAATATCGGTTGGTGTGGTGTCGTGATAGATCCAGCAGATTATACTCCCCTACTAGATGAATTGAAATCTGGCGGACTAACTTTTGAAACTAGGAGAGTACTTTCTGCCAAAGCCTTTGGACACACTGCTAGCTACGACACTATTATTCACAATTATTTCAAACAAGAAAAATTTAGTGAAGACTTTTCTCTTACTTACAAAAAACATTATGACTTGCGCTATGGAGAAAATCCTCATCAGGATGCAGCAGTCTATATTGAACCAAACAACACTGAAAATAATTTGCTAAATGCAAAAATACACCAAGGTAAACAACTGTCTTACAACAATCTAAATGATGCGGACGGGGCTCTCGCTACTTTGCAAGAATTTACTGAACCCTCTTGTGTGGTGGTAAAACATGCTAATCCATGTGGTGTGGCCACGGGAAAAAATATCACTGAAGTATTTAAACAAGCCTACAATGCTGACGCTATGTCTGCTTTTGGTGGTGTTATTTCCATTAATAGACCGTGTACAACTGAAATTGCAGAGGAAATTATAAAAGTCTTTGCAGAAATTGTTTTGGCCCCTAGCTACGAAGAAGGATCACTTGAAATTCTTGCAAAAAAGAAAAACATGAGAGTGCTCGAACTTGGAGAGATGAAACCAATTGAAAATAAACAAGAAACAAAATATATCAATGGAGGTCTACTTGTTCAAGATATTGATACCAAAGTTACCACAGAGTCAGATCTAAAAGTTGTCACAGAAAAACAACCAAGCAAAGAAGAAATAGATACCATGCTTTTTGCTTGGAAAGTTCTAAAACACGTAAAATCAAATGGAATTCTTACTGCCAAAAACAATGTAACTCTCGGTATCGGTCCAGGACAAGTTTCTCGGGTTGATGCGGTAGATATTGCAATAAGTAAATCAGGTGATAAAATTCAAGATTCAATCCTAGCTTCTGATGCTTTCTTTCCTTTCCGCGACAGTATTGATAAAATTGCTTCTACTGGCATAAAAACTATAATCCAACCTGGTGGAAGTATAAAAGACGAAGAAGTGATCCAAGCCTGCAACGAACATGATATCGCCATGGTGTTTACTGGAGCGAGATGTTTTAAACACTGATAAATCCTGAGCGAGTGTAACGAGTCGAAGGATCCCGTTGTATTTAAAACAAAAACTGCATTACTACATGCGGTTTTTTATTTCATAAAAAAATTCCTTGACAAAAGGGATTTTTTAGTGTTAAATACTGCACAGTTCACAAGTGAACATACCAAACTTCACGCGATATTTAAAACCGCACAAGGAAAGAGGCTGACATGAAGTCTAACAACAAAGGTTTTGTCCTGGCGATAGCGCTTCTTGTCCTCATTATCATACCTCTTATAGCTATGGGTATTTGGAGAAGCTGTGACTCTGACAAAGAAGACGTCGGCGTCACTCTCCAGAGCATCCAAACCCTCACCGAGTCCTACCCCTACGTCGACACACCTGATGTTCTCGACACAGCTGAGATCATCAACGACGTGGACAACGACTGCGACAACGAGACGGGCGAAGAGGAGACACTTCCCAAAGCTAAAAGTTGCAACGAGAACACCCCTCAGAAGTGTTACCCATCTCCCCCCCATGTACACGGCTGGACACTGCAGTCCGCATGCTTCCAAAGTGCCGAGCTTCAAAAAGCCCTGAAAGATCTTGAAGATCAAGGGCACGAACTATGCCTCCTATGGAAGACAGCAGACGAGACAGATGAACACATCTTCGGCCACCACAACGAGCAGGTCTTCTACTATGGACTCGACAGTAACGACAACTCCTGCTTCTACGGACAGCTCCGCAACCACCGCTAACGAACACCCCCACCTTCACTCCCATTCCCCACTCATTATAATCTTTTGCATTGTAGTGAATGATAACGGAGTGAAATGTGTATTATAAAAATACCCGTCAAATCGACGGGTATTTTTTTCTTCAGTATCTACAATTTTATACAAACACTAAGGAATGCCGGTGCGTCAAGAAAGACAACACCGCCTCCTAAAAAGAACAAACATGGCTACGGAGGGGCGAGAAGAAAATTCTCAAACACCTCCAAAACAGGGAAATCGAGCCGATTCTGGCAACCTTCGCCAGCAGACGACCCAGGAAGAAATTCCCGAACTCGTTGCTTCAGACCGTTCACAATACAATTCAGGATTTCGTCCTGCCCAAGACAGAAATGAACCTGTTCTCCCACAACCTGGTAGACCAAGATGGGGTCAGATGAAGTCTCAGGCTGCCACCAATCTCTACAACTAAACCCCTGTTCCCCAAGGGACATGTTGAACCATCCCAGGATAACAGCTACACACAGTACAATACGTACCATCCTGTTTCTAGGAATCTTAGAAAGTTCCCTATCAATTCTTCTTGCTTCTTCCTCACGCTCATCTATTTGAGTGGAGGACAAACTTGTTCTATCAACCATGTTATCCTCCTTATATGTAAGATGAATTGTGAAGCACTACTATATAAAACTTATCACAAATAATATTTTTCGTCAATAAAACAAAAGTAGAGACGCGATTAATCGCGTCTCTACTTTAAAATTGGTTTGTGTTATGTGTTATGTGTTATGTGTTATGTGTTATGTGTTATGTGGTATGTGTTTCGTGATTCGTGTTATTCCACTTCGTAATTCGGTGCCGAATCAATCTTACGCAAATCATGTGGATGACTTTCTTTCAAACTTGAACCAGTAATTTTTACAAATCTAGCTTTCTTTTGTAATTCAGTAATAGTGACGGCGCCATTGTAGCCCATACCACTTCTAAGACCTCCGGCCATCTGATAAAGAATTCTATCTACCTGACCTTTGTAAGGTACACGACCAGACACACCCTCTGGAACAAATTTTTGCTTTTGTTTTACATCGCCCTGACCATAACGATCTTTACTACCCACTTCCATAGCATCGATACTTCCCATACCACGATAAAGCTTGTACATTCTACCATCGATAAATTCTACTCTCCCAGGAGATTCATCAGTACCAGCAAACATATTTCCCATCATCACAGTACTAGCACCGGCGGCCAATGCTTTTACTACATCACCTGAAGTTTTTATTCCACCATCAGCTATGACTGGTACTTTTCCAGCCACACCCCTAGCTACTTCAAAAATTGCAGAGAGCTGTGGCACACCTATTCCAGCCACTATCCTAGTAGTACAAATAGAACCAGGACCAATCCCCACTTTTACAGCGTTAGCACCAGCTTTTACCAAGGCTTTAGCAGCTTCAGTTGTGGCGATATTCCCAGCAATAATTTGTTGTTCTGGAAACATTTCTCTAATACTACTAACTGTATCAATTACACCTTTTGAATGTCCATGGGCTGTATCAATTACGAGCACATCTACACCAGCCTTTACCAAAGCTGTAGCACGTTCAATGGCGGGTTTTCCCACACTAACGGCCGCTCCGACACGTAATTGCTTTGAATCATTTTTACTAGCTTCCGGATACATAGCATTTTTCTCAATATCACGACGCGTCACAATACTAAGCAACTTTCCTTCCCTATCAGTCACACACAATGTACGCAGACACTCATCTTTAATTGTTTTATTAGCATCTTCCAAACTAATACCTTCTCTGACGACTGTTATATCTTCCAATTTTTTCATCTTGTCTTTTACCAACACATCTTCATCTTCTGAAATAAAATAATCGGTATCACTAATCATACCAATCAACTTTCCACTTTCATCAACTACTGGATTTTTCTTATAACCATATTTTTCACGAATAGCTACAACATCACTAATCTTGTCATCAGGACCTACTGTCAAAGGATTTTCAATAAAACCATTCTTAAATCTTTTTACTTTTTTAACCTCTCTCACTTGATTTTCAATAGATAAATTTTTATGTATAATTCCAATACCACCAGACAAAGCCATGGCAATGGCCATCTCATGCTCAGTCACAGTATCCATAGGAGCACTGAGAAAAGGAATATTCAAATTAATACCTGTGGTAAGCTGGGTATGCAAGACAGCATCCTTAGGTATAATCTCAGATTCTTGCGGTACAAGTAAAACATCATCAAAAGTGAGTGTTTCTTCAAAGTTTTTGAACATAGGAAAAGCTTAAAAATATTGGTTGAAGGATATCATATAATATGCTAAAATTCAAGTACATGAAAAATGAAATTGCCATTCTTGATTTTGGCTCACAATATACTCACCTGATAGCCCGCCGTGTCCGTGAACTGGGTGTGGTTTCACATATCTACCCAAATGATGTCTCGGCCACAAAATTAGCCAATGCTTACGGTATAATCCTCTCTGGTGGACCCAGAAGCCTAGTAAATGAGCCGAAACTAGATATTGATAAAAAGATTTTTAACCTAGAAGTCCCAATTTTGGGGCTGTGTTATGGACACCAGTTAATTGCTGATAATTTTGGAGGTAAAGTAGAAAGTGGAAAAGCACGTGAATATGGTCTATCCAAAATGACAATTGAGCCCTCCCCTATTTTTGAAAACGTAAACACAGAGACTACTGTCTGGATGAGCCATGGTGATCATGTCTCAAAATTACCAGAAGGTTTTTCACAGATTGCCGGTACTGGTAATGGTTCTGTCGCTGCCATGAGCAATGGAGAAAGAAATATTTATGGTTTTCAATTTCATCCAGAAGTTTATCATTCCAAGCAAGGTAGACAAATGCTTTACAATTTTGTTTTTAATATTTGTAAAGCCGAGCAAAATTGGACTACTGATAAACTTTTACAAACTATTCAGGCTGACATAAAAAAACAAGCTGGTGATAAAAATATATTTTTATTAATAAGTGGTGGTGTTGATTCTACTGTATCGTACGCTTTATTGAAAAAAACTTTAGGAGAAGATCGTGTCTATGGCCTTCATGTTGATCACGGCTTAATGCGTGAAAATGAATCAGCTGAAGTCAACGAGGCTTTGAAAAAAATTGGCTTAAACGACTTACATATTTACAATGCCGAAAAAGAATATTTAGAAAAATTAAAAGGAATAACAGAACCCGAAGCGAAAAGAAAAATTATTGGTGATTTATTTTTGGATATTACTGACAAAGTGATGACAGAAAAAAACATGGAGGATGCCGACTGGTTAGTTGGTCAAGGTACAATTTATCCAGACACAATTGAGTCTGGTGGGACTGACAATGCTGACTTAATTAAAACTCATCACAATCGTGTCCCTCGTGTGCAGCAAATGATTTTGGATGGAAAAATAATTGAACCTATAAAAGAACTTTATAAAGATGAGGTTAGAGAAATTGGTTTAAAACTTGGTTTACCAGAAGAATTAATCATGCGCCACCCTTTCCCAGGACCAGGACTTGGAATTAGATGTTTGTGTTCTGAAGAATCTGACCAGAAAGTAGAAAAAATAAAATTCTCAAACAAAAAATTGGAATTAATAAAACTACCAATAAAATCTGTTGGTGTCCAAGGCGATGAACGTTCTTACTCACACCCAGCCTTAATTACTAATCTAGACGCAAATAGTATTGACTGGGGACTACTGCATCTTGTCTCTCCACAAATAACTAATGAAAATAAACAGGTTAATCGTGCTATGTTTCTTGTCTCTGGGGATAAAGATAAATTGACAGAAGCTGTGGTCAAAAAAACTGATATCAAAAAAACTAGATTAAATTTACTACGTAAGGTTGACTCGATTGTAAACAAGCATATTTTTAATAATAAGGAATGCTCCCATATCTGGCAAATGCCAATTGTACTTGTACCTTTTGGCCATACACATGGTGAATCTATTGTTCTGCGGCCAGTAGAATCAGAAGAAGCCATGACAGTTTCCTTTGCCAAACTTCCAACAGATGTTTTGCAAAATATTGTAAACGAAATCACAGCTCTGGACAAAATTGATTATATATTTTACGATATAACTAACAAACCACCCGGCACAATCGAGTGGGAATAATCGTTCACAATTCCGAGGAATGAAATGACGAGGAATCCCTTTTTAATGTATCATGTGTTGTGCATTAAAAACATATTATCAAATTTCTAATTACCTAATTTCTAATTTCTAATCAAATACTAATTATGAATGAAGAAAGAAACCAATTTGAATTATTTGGTAAAACACCAATAGACAGAACAAAAGTAATACCAAAAGTCACAGAAGGCATGAGAAGACGTAATGCATCAGAACCAATAGTAATAAAACCTTTAGATCCAAACAGACTAGAAGGTCAATCGTTCACAGGATTAGCACCGGAAGAAGACGAAGGTAGACCATACAAAAGACCTGGTGAAGGACAAGAAGCAGCCTAAAACAAAAAATTAAATCTTCATTTTACAAACTACACACAACTCTTTAAATTAGAAAGATCACCCTTTTAGGATGACCTGTTTTAGACAAACTACGTATTTTTTACGTTAGCTTATCATCGCCGAACAAAAAAGAACTAGTAGTAATTCTTGATGTAATCAATAGCCTCAGCTATTGAATCAAAATATCCTTCATTTTCCCCATTTCTACTAATGAAGTAATAGGTACTGAAGGAAATGACTGATTCGAATGGAGAAGGCACTTCTTGACAGATCTTGTACCTTTTACCATTCCACTTAAAGGAGCTTTTGAAGACCGAATGTGACATGAACTTTCTCCTTGCCTTTTAGGCGCTGGGAACAAAGAAACACTTGGTAAATATTCGGAACTCGACACTAGTTTTTTCCTTTCCACTGTACTAGTGCACTAGTACAATAGTACACCACTGTGCAACACTTGTCAAACAAAGTTATCCACAAAAAACCACCCTATTTTATAGAGTGGTTTTATTATTGACAAAATACCCAAAAATTAGTATAAATAACTTATGGAAATAGACCTCGTCTATAAGAAAATACGACGAGGAAAGGAGTAACTCCATGCGCTTCGTACCAATTCTGGTCTTCGTGACCGCAATCTGGCCAAGGTTCCTCAACTTCTTGAATTCCCTCTGGGACGGGTGGTTCAGGACTATCACCCTGATCGTAACCTGGCTCAGTGCAAGCTTCGGCTTCGCTCTTCTCCCCGATTTGGTATATCGCATCCAGTTCAAGTACGGAGCCATCAGTCAGATCCCGGATGAATTCATGATGAGTCATATCAGAGGAATCCTCCTCGCTATCGCACTCATCGCCATCCCGTTCTCCTGGGGTGCCTGGAAGGAGATGAGGTACAACCACGGCCGAATGGAAGAAGATCTCACCACTTACACGGCCTTAAAGAAAGCCAGAGGGACTAACCACGAAGCGTAACCGCCGCGCTCGCCCCACCCATCTCGGGTGCACGCGAGCCGGCACCCTTCCACAAACAAAAATCACTCCAACTATATTGGGGTGATTTATTTTGATAGAACTCAAATTATACAAATCAAGCAAATTTACACAAATGAATATTTGCGAAGATTTGAAGTAATTTGTTAAATTTGTGTTCTATTTAATCTTACTCAGCACATCTTTTAACTCATCCAAATTTGAAACCCGCACCAAATCAGTCCTCCATTTTTTTATTCCCACAACACCTTTAAAATACAAAGCTAAATGTTTACGAAAAGTAGTGAGACCACGATCTTCTCCATAACGTTCTAAATGTAACTTTGCATGTCGTAAAACTACTTTTTTAATTTCTTCCATTGTAGGAATAATACCTGAAAAAATCCACGGATTGCCAAGGGCTCCACGACCAATCATTACACCGTCAGCATTTGTTATTTTCAAACATTTTTTAAC
>Ga0075122_10002162_pt1 | contig 13200 bp, 16 predicted proteins | sample AntAceMetag02UKB_FD_69790 | JGI IMG/M metagenome (GOLD analysis project Ga0075122, IMG submission 69790) | Saline lake microbial communities from Ace Lake, Antarctica - Antarctic Ace Lake Metagenome 02UKB | ecosystem: Environmental > Aquatic > Non-marine Saline and Alkaline > Saline | place... | reverse complement strand
CGGGACGATGCCCCACTGTTGTAGCTGATTCTGCCCCCCCATGAGGCTGAAGCTTTCCGCTTCGAGTGGTTCGGTTGGCGGCGAAAACATGGCGCTGGTCACGAGAACGCCGGCCAACCCGCCCACAACCTGGATCACCATGCCGGGCACGCCGCCGATGGCAAGGCCACCAATGGCGGGCAGGACCGTACCTAAGATGCCAGCCACCTGGCGCATGAGCGTGTTATCGCCGTCCAAGCCCGCTGGAACCGCCGAGACGCCAATAATCGTGCCGGGGCGCGGCTTTATCTTGCCCCACCACTTGCGTGGCACCGTGGCCCCCTGGAGCGTCACCACAAGCAAGCCAATGGCCCATTCCGGCAGTTTCAGCGCCTCGATGATATCTGCGAGCGTTTCGCCACATTCGAGATGGATTGTTCCACGTGGAACAGGCAGGACAGCCGAGCCCGTGTGTACCGTGATTTGGTTCTGATCAGACATTGGCGGCCCCCATTCCGTCATGGTGCCAGATTCCGATCAAGCGGTTGGCCCACGCCCGGCCCCGGAATGGTTCAATGATAGCGCCGACGCCCTCCAGGGTGTGGAGCATGTGCGTCCGTGAGACGGCGATCCCGCAATGGAGGGGAAGCCCGGCCATTCGCATGATAACTACGTCGCCGGGCGCGGCCTTGCTCGTCGGTTGTTGCCATTCTGGAAGCCTGGAACACGCAACCAGAGCCACGTCCGCAGTTTCGATGCTTGGCGCAAGGCCTGCCATCGGGTCTGGAAGATCAATGTCGAACACGTCGCGGTAGACCGCCAGCACGAGGCCCCAACAGTCGAGGGCGCCGTCACCACGGCCCCCGGCATGGAATCGCCGCCCAACGTAGCCCGCCGCCCACGCCGCCAACATTAGAACATCCCCGGAAAGTCGTCTGGCGTGAACTGACCGGACGGCCATTGCTTCTGGTCGATGGTGTCATAGGTCAATTCGCCCCGGACTTTCATCGAGTTGTAGGCCACATTCAGCAGGCGCAGCGGCAAGTATTCAACTTCGATGGTGTCAAATTCGGGCGGGTCCGCGGCTTGGTCGCTGGCGCTCACTCGCATCAAGGTAAACCAGAGGTTTCCAGACAATGTGCGGATCGCCGGGGTGAGCGCGCGGCCTGGGTTTGGGATTTCGACCTGTGCCCGCGGCACGCCCTGGTCTTTGTCGGCGGGCGGGTTCAGGTTGAACTCAGAAGCCGTGAACAGTTCGCCGTCTATCGAAACGTCCTCGCTGTTTTTCACAAGCCGGATCGGAGTTACCAGATCATCGTGCTCAATGACAATCGCGTCAAGCAAGACCGCGCCGGACTGTTGAGCGTTCGTTGCCTCAACAATCGCGCTGCTGAGTCCTCTAGGCATTGATTACCTCAAGATCGAGCGTGAGGTTGTACCAGCGGTTGTCCGTGTCGCTTGCGGGCACCCAACCCTTGAAGGGAATCGGTTTCTTGAATCGGTAGCGCACCGTGTCGCCGTCGAGCGGATCGCCGTTTGTCCAATCGAACGGCAAAGACCCACCGGCTAGGGTCGTGTTGTAGAACGTGCGCAAGATTTCGAGTTCCGGGCCTGTCAATTGCAGGGCAAGCCTACGATCTTGCACCTCAAACGTCGTGCGCCTGCGCACTTTCATCGGGCCGGTGGACGGCGTGAAAGACACCGTCTGTGGCTTGGGCGCATTCGACCATCCGACGATGGGGTCTTGTGGAAGCGTTGCGGGCCATGTCGCGACAGCCATTAGCCTGGGCTCCTTTGCAACTTGAACGAACCGCCAAAGGCAGCATCGAGCGCGCCGCTGGCGATCCCGCGTTGCACCGCGTCCAGGATGGTGATATCCACCTGTGTCTGTCCGTCCATGTCGGTGGTCTGCACTTGCACCGCTTCGCCGCCGCTACGGTGATCATTGACGTTGACCACGACATTCCCGCCGCCGCCACCGTCCGCGCTACGGACGCCAAGCGTACCGTCTGGCATACGCACGGCTGGGAGGATGACTTCTGTCCCGGCTTCACCCGCAACCACCGTGCCGGACTTTGAGGCGAAATAGGTCGGGGTATTGACTACCGCGCCGTTCTTGAATGCGCCGCCGTCCGCGAATCCAATCAGGCCACCGAATGCTCCGACCGCGGGCTCCAGCACGAGGCGCGAAATGGAGATCTTGAAGATTTCATCGAGCATGTATTCGGCAAGGTCTTTGATTGCCAGCTTGCCGGTCTTGACAAATTCCAGCAGATCCTCGGCCATGCGATCCGTCCATTCTTCGGAAGCTTGCCGGATGTCATCTATGACGGCGTCCATGCCTTTGAGTTCTTCGACTGCCTTTTCGCCGAATAGACCGAATGCCTCGGCCAATGTCGCGACGGCGCCAACCGCGCCCATGATTCCAGAGCCCATCTGGAGTACGCCCGACAACACCGCCTTTGTCGCGCTCTCGCCGGTCCCCTTAATGTCCTTCAGCCCTTTTGATACTGCGTCCAATGATTGCATGAACGAACCAGCAGCGGAGGCCGCGGCGCCGAACTTCTTTGCGATCTTGCTGCCGATGGAATCACCAACCGCGACGATGTTGGCCCCGAGCGTTGACAAATCCTTGCCCCACTTGACCGTCTCTTTGTCTGCTTTCGCCTGTTCCTCGCGCGCTTTGTTGAAAGCCGCCGCGCCGATGGCCGAGACGTTCGCCAGCTTGCCGGCCATGCCGTCGAGCGTTGCGTCGCTCTCGCCCTTGAGCTGGTTCCAGTAATCCAGGCCGAGAAGATTCTGCGTCTGTTCCGTCATGTCGCCAGACGCAATCAGAGTGTTGATGTCTTCCTGTAGATCGGCGAACGGATCGTCCGTGATGCGTTCAAGAATGATGTCCGACTTCGCCCGGGCCGTGGCTTCCATCGCGTCGGACATGGACTGAACAATGGCGTCTCCAGCGATGGCCGCTTGCCCGCCGAGTTCCCGCAAGTCGATCGCTAGATTGGACAGCGCCTCTTGCCCGTGCCCTTTCATTTTGTCCCACGTCTGCGTGCCCAAGAGGCTGGATTCTACGTCCGTGAGCAGTCCTGCTGCTTTCAATTCATGGAGCGTTTCGGTTATATCAACGATGGCGCCCTTGACCGGGTGAAGTGACAGGAATGCCGCTCTCCCCTTATCGGCTAGTTTCGCCGCGGCCTTGCCCATTTCCTCAGAAACTCCGCTCCCCATTCCTGCTTCAAGCTCCTTCAATAATGCTTCCGTTGCCTCTTTTGCATTGGCCTCGATCTCCGCTGGTGTTGGAATCCACCCGGTAAGGAATTCCCACGCCGACGCCTTCATTTTTGCCAAACCCTCGGGGCTTAGATCCGCGCCTAAGTCTGTTTCGAGTTGCTTAATCAGCGCCGCTTTGAACTCCGGCATAAACTCCGCAATGGTTTGTTGTGCCTCCTCTGCGCCTTTCTTGATCAGGAATCCCCACCCCTTAATCGCGTCTTTGGCTTTCTCTCCCGCTCCGGTGATTACGTCGGCGATATCAAACTGGTTCTCTGCTCTCAAGAACGCCTTGTCTGCCTCGGCAAAGGACCGAGTCTCGATGAGTTTCTGCCAGAACGCATAGCGCGAGATAGCAATGTTGATCATTTTGTTGAAGCCATTCAATGGCATCATGACGAGCCTGAACCACCCAGAGGCGAAGGACTCCATGAAACCCTTAACCACTGTCCACGCCGAGGTAAACACGTCACTAATGGTTTGACCCATGCGGATTAGGATGTCCCGCATTCCGCCTAGATTCTCATTCCACACCACACGCCACGCATACACGGCGGCCGTCACGGTTGCGATGGCCGCGACAACCATAAGTGCTGGCGCAGACAAAGACAGCCAAGCCGCACTGGCAGAAAGCCCGAGCGCCTGAAACGCAGCCGCTACACCAAGAACAAGATTCTTGATTGTCAGGAGTTTCAATAAGCTGATTGCAATTCCGAACGCACCAATAGCAGCAGATGCACTGTACACGACAAGCGTGAAGCTGGCTACCGCTGCAGCCAAAGCAATGATGGACCCTGTAGCGATCACCACCTTTGCGATGAGTCTGCCGTTGTCTGCGATCCATTGGTTCATTTCATCGCGATGAATGTCGATGAACGCATTGACGGCCTTGAGCCCTTTTTTCATCCACTCGAATATGCCAGATTCCATGACCTCGATGCGAAACAGGAACCATTTATCCTTGATCATGCTGATTTGGCCAGCAAACGTATTCGCCATGGCCTCTATCGCGCCTCGGAATTTCGACTCCGCCGCTGTCCACATTTCTACAAGCTGGCGTCGCGTGTCTTCCGCACTCACACGCACACCCGCCGTGAATCCGAGCATTGTCAGGATGCCTTTTTCGCGGAACAAATCAGCAGACGCGGCACCCGCCGAGAACATGCGCACGAACTGCCCCATTGTTGTCTGCAATCCAAAGCCAGTAACAACGGCAAGATCGGCAATCAATGGCATCCACGCCTTGACTTCGTCTACCCCGTTGCGCATCACGCCGGATAGGACCGTCGCGCCTTCCATGATATGCTCAAACTCGAAAGGAACGCGGCTCGCGAAATCCGCCATTTCCTTGAACATACGATTGCCCTCTTCAACAGAGCCCAAAAGGATGTTAAGCCGGACCTGGTACTGTTCCGCCGTGCTTGCGGCTTGGGTAAATGAGCGCGCCACGAGAAGTGTTGCTGCGGCCAAGGCTGTTGACATTATCGCCAGCTTCCTGCCTACGCCTGATATCGAAGTGCCGATAGATTTGAGCTGTCCCCTGAGAGACTTCGTGTCACGCCCGATCTTCCGCATGCCAGCAGACCAATTGCCGAGGGACAACTTGAAGTCGGCGACTATCGATCCGGCCTTGTATGGCATGGTCTACCTCTGTTTCCTGCCTATGAGCCCTGGCAATCGTTGCCTATTTCTTAGCCACTCGGCTTCCTGGGCGCGTGCTTGCGCGTCGGCGTTTCCCTCACCGCCATCTTCCTTGGCTGGGGACATGAGCTTGACCAGCCGCTTTTGCTCGGCCGCCAACGCCTCTTTCTCCCAGTACGGCGAGCACGCCGCGTCCATTGCCGCTTTCTGCCGTCGTGCAATCTGTCGCGTTGCCTCGTCATGCCAGATGGCAGACTCTACGCTGTCCATTCTCAGCAATTCGCGATACCGGAACCCAGGGAAAGCAGACCAGGTATGCGCTATCCTCGCCGCTTCGCCCCTCGCTTTTGCCCGGACAAAGGGTCGATATGCTGCTCCATCACGAAGCCCATCGTCGCGGACATCGCTCGCAGATCGGCGCCTGCGAAGGTCTCGGGATCTTTGCCGGTGATGTGGCCGAGCTGCCTTCGCAACAACACATTCGGCCCGACACCGTCTACGGCGGACATCTGGTCGAGATCTTCCATGAGTTCATCCGTGAACGGCAATACTGCGTGCTTTTCTCCGCACAGCGTAAACGTCACGCCTTTGCGGAGTGCTACCGTGTTATCTGCGTCAAAATGTGCCATGGTGCCTTTCCCCTCTCTCTTTTTTGTCAACCGCCAGGGCGCGCCAGCACATGCCGACGCGCCCAAGCGGAAAGGGACTTGTTTACGCGACGTACCCGAGGCGCACGAGGTCATTTGCCGCGTATTCTGGGGCGCCGGAATTGTACAGGAACCCGCCCGATTCGATGTCCGCGGCAAGCACCGGCAACCCGGTTGCCATGAACGCCCACGCCTTCTGCTCATCGAGATCGTTGGGAACCTCGAATGCCGGCGCGAGCACGCACTTGGGAATGTAGATCCATTCCGTCTCAGTTACGCTGATGACGCCTTCCACAACGGGCTTCATGATCAACGTTGCCGCGTCATCGACAAGGTTTTTGCCGACGCGGTTCGTGAGGTCCAATTGCGTGGTTGTGAGGGTGCCGCCCGCGATAGCGTTGAGCTGTGCGAGCGTGGCTTCCGTGATTGCCGCCTTGACGGATGCGTCCGTTCCAGTCACCATGATCGCCCGTGGCGTATCGCCGGTGACGTCCGCGGTTGTCGGCACGGTGGCCTCTGTGTACGTCAACACAGCGCCTCCGTGGGTGAGCCCAAGGCTCACAGCGTCGAAGATAAGTTCTACTGGTCCGATGTTAAGTAGCGCCATAAGGTGCTCCTACTCTGGCGGTAGCCGTCGCGTTCGCTGTGAACTCGAACCGGTCCCGCTCGTCTTTTCCAAGGTGCATGACTTCTTCACCAACAGCAAAATACAGATACCAATCCGTGAGTTGAATTCCACGGAACGTTTTAGCAATGAGGGCGTCATTCACGAGCGCCGTTCTGTCTTTGCCTGTCTTGAACGACGGACCGCGCCCGAACACCTGGAACCTGTGCTTTCTGAAATTGTTGTTATACCCGTCGCGCGGCATCGGAACGCGCTCAAGAATGGCGACGGCTAGATCGGCTTCCTCGGGCGGAATGTGGCCCCAGAACAGATCCGTTCCGAGCGTCAACCCGGTGTCGGTTGCCAGGCGCTGCGTGATGGCTTCGTGTAGACTGATACTCATCCGAACACGTCCTTTCGGATGCCCGTAGCGACGATCTTCGGATACCGTTCGGCGTTCTCAAGCAGCGGACGCTCCAGATACTTGCCGCCGGAGCCCGGCTCAGTGAAATTGAATTCCTGGTGTTCGTGTGAGCGCGCGGCGTAGGCGGTGTTGAATCCAACGGTCGCGGTGATCGAATCCTTGCCAATCGGAAGGCCGATAGAATCAGCGGGCGCCCCGTCTTCCTTGCCGCTGGCTGTCTGTGGATAGCCCAGCTCCTCGGCGGTGGCGACCATCTGGTTGTTGACGTGCACGGCCCCGGCGCCCCGTAGCGTGCCTTCCTTGAGTGGAACTGTCTTTGGTTCCATGAGTGCGTCACGAAGCAATCGCCGGCCAGCGAGGCCCATGTGCTTCGTGGCGGACGCACGGACCTTCTTGTCGGCCGAGTTCAGCCGCTTCAAGAATTGCACATCGCTGAATTCCGCACTCATGCTATGGCCGCCGTGTATCCTCGTATCTTCTTGAAAGACTTCTTTTCGTGGTATGACAGGATCGAGTATTCCGTCCCGTCGATGTTGAACTTGTCCGAACCCGGCGCGGGCTTGCCAGACATGTGGACAAGGGCCGATGCGAGGCGTTCCGTGCCGCTCTGGTCAACTACGCGGCGCTCGCCCCACTCGACACGGGCCTTGATGTCCGTCTCAGTTGTCGCTGTCGGCTCGCCCCATTCGTCGGGTTCACCGGCCTGAATCCAGGTGATAGCGTCCGTCATGTACGCGCGCAACATGCCCGCATTGTAGGGTACCGTACCGCGCAAGGGGAAGTACGCTACCCCCGGGCCTCCGCCGCCTTCCTGTTGATTTCAGCTTTGGCGCGGCGGATGGCTGCGAGGTTCCCGCCCACAACCAAGGCCAGGAGAGCGTCTCTCGTCCCGAATCGTTTCGCGTTCGGGTACGTCACGAGTGCGCGCAGTTCCGGCACGGTCATGTTTTGGGCTTTGGAAACGAAGGACTTCCGCGCTCTCTTGCGCGCCGCGTCTGTCGCCTGAACAAATCCGGCGTGGTCTGTGGCGATTGGGCCTCTCTTGCTACTGAGCGCGGACATGGCGTCTAGTTCGTCTTCCTCGCCTGGGATGGGGACGAAGGCAATCAGGACGTGTTTGCAGTTGCTTGACAATGCGCCATTGCAGAGATATAATGAAGAGACAGTTTGGAGGTCGTAAACATGTCCAGAAAATTGCCTGACTCCGTGGCTGGTGACGTGTGCGATGCGTATGTCGCCGGGATGAGCAGCAAGGAAGTTGCCAAGCAATTTGATATACTCGTTTCGCGCGTTTACAGTACTCTCAAGAGGCGCGGAATTCCGACCCGCAAGCGCCCCGGCGCGTTGCTCCCGGCTTCCGAGATTTGCAGCCGCTACGTCGCCGGGGAGAGCGTCGGAGAACTCATGCGAGAACTTAACGTCGATCAAGGTGTCGTTGATCGGCTTCTCGTGAAGGGCGGAATCAAGAGGCGTTCCAGAAGTGAGGTTATGAGGCTCCGCATGGCGAAACTCGGGCCAGAGGGACGCCAGGCGATCTCGCGCGCGGCCCACGATGCCATCAGGGGCTCCACCCAAAGCCATGAGCATCGCTGCCGTATCGCGGCAACCAACGAGGCCAAACAAGCCAACATCACGCCTCTCGAAGTCACGCTCGCTGGGCGGCTCAGGGATCGCGGTTTCAGCATCACGGCTCAGAAGGCCATCGGCCCTTACAATGTTGATATTGCCATCAACGAACCGCCCATCGCCGTGGAGATCTTTGGCGGTAGCTGGCACGCTGGAGGAAGAGCCGCCGAGAGATTCAGAAAACGTTCGGACTTCATCCTTGATAGTGGATGGAGTCTTGTCATTGTCTGGGTTACGAAGTACTACGTCCTCGAAAAGGGCGCTACAGAGTATCTTGTCTCCCTCGCGAAGATCCTTCGCGAAAGCAAAACCACTCGGTGTGAGGAACACGTGATTCATGGTGGTGGAGAACCGTGCGGAATTGGACAGAGCAATATCGACTACAGGTCCGTTGTAGGTGGCGACAAACGCGGCCCGCTTTCCAGGGGCAAAGACGGGCGTTTCCTCTAGCAAGCAATTCGGGTGATAAGGGGGTCTCTCTTCTAGTAAAGGGAAACGGGCGTCTGGCACCACGGAATAGATCTTGCCTTGATAGAGCAGACACTCATCGCAATCGCAGGCATGGACGGACACCTGATAGAGCGTTACGTCGTACTCAAGCCCGCGTTGTATCGCGCCTTCCGTCATAGCCTCGCGCGTCCGTGTCCGCGTCACGAGTTCGGCGTAGTATTTGGGGTCGAACGTCCGGGATCCCGCTTGCACCCGGATTCCGTCGCCTATCTGGTCTGTGATGACCTTTGTCAATGCCCTTGACGTTTCGCGCCGGGTCTCGCCACGCACAATCCCCTGGCCAATCAGCCGATTTATCTGAGTTTCTGAAATGACTTTCTGCTGTGTCTGGCGAAGGATGGAGCTGGCTTGCCTACGGACTTGATCGGCTGCTATGCCCAATTCAAGGGCCATCTGGTCTGCGATGACTTGCACGCTCGCCGTGTTGATTCTGTTGCCCATGTTGATCGGCGCGGTGCTCACGCCCTGGGCATTCAAGGCAAGCGACGATATATCAGCCCCAGTCTTATAGTTGGCGGCAATGATGGCCTCTGACGCGGTCACAGCCGACACCTGTAGCGCCGCCGTGACGGCTTCCACCTGGCGAAGTTGTTCTCTAAGCCGGAACCTTCGGAACGGCGTCAACGCCGCCTTGCGCAATTCCTTCGTGATCTCGACTTGGGCCGCCTGATACAGTCCAAGGAGTTCGCGAATTCGGCCCGCTTCGCTGATTGGAATTGTTGGATCGATTGCCATATCAGCCGCCCGCGGCCGCGCCATGCCGCTCTTGACAGACCGCCTCCAACCGCTCGACGTCGCCGCGGACCGCGCCAAGGTCGTGATCCAATCCCCGGACCCGTTCTTGTGTTCGTTCGCTTTCCGCCACTTGGGCGGGGAAACCGGAGATGTCGATCTCGGCTTTCACCATACGACTAAACAGTCCACCCATATCCTTCCTGACAAGGGATAGAGCCTCTTTGATGGACTTCTGGGCCATCCACATGCCGCCAATAAAGGCGGCGATTGTCGCGATCTGTATCGCGACGGTGACAGCAAAAGAGGGCGTGATGTTCATCTATGATCTCCGGTGTGGCGCATTCGTGTGCGGAGTAAAGGGCGAGGCCCAGGGCTATGGCACAATGACAGCGTCCGGCACCTCCGAGCCTGTGGTTCCCAGTTGCGGGCTTAGGATCAAAGCCAAGAACTCCTCAAGCGCGGACTGTAGTCGGTCGCGCTCAACCAGATCGTTGGCATCGTCGGCGGCGTCTCTATCAGCCTTCAATGCCAGGTATTCACGGACGTAGGGTGTCGCCAAGTCGCCGCATAGCTGGATAATCTGCCCAACGGCTACGAGGGCCTCAATGTCGGGGCTTGTGGTCGTCACGGTGCCGTCCGGCGCGATACTGCGCGTCTGACACCCGACACCGCCGGCCGCCAGGCCAGCGATGAGGAAGAACACGATCAATGGCGTCGCCCGAGAGCCTCGATGCGCTTTCTCGGGGTTGCGCACTTTGGCAAACCACCGGGAAACGAGCGGGCCCAAGATCATCACAAGGAGCATGTCAATCTTGAGGTCAATCTCCGGACCCCACGGCAACAGGTCCGGCGCGAACGTCCGGAGCATGGCCAAAGCGGCCGCCACAACGCCGGTGCTGACCGCGGTACCCGCCGCAACGTTCTGAGTGGTTCTCGACTTTAACAGTTTCTTGAACATCTTTCGTGCCCTCCGTTTTGCTTTCCGTGCCGCCCATGCGGCCTTCAACATCTTCCATCTGCTCATGCTCATCGTGTCACGGTAAACGGGCCGCTACTGGTCGAGCCCGTCTGGTATGTGGAGATTCGCGCGGCGGCGAGGGCTGCGATGGTGATCGCGGCGCCGAGGCCGTTGTATGTCTCGCCAACTGGCGTTGCCGCCGTGACGCCTTGGGCCTGTATCCCGGCGCGAACGTCGACGTCCTCATCGAGAAGCCGGAAAAGCGCCTGTTCGTATACGGCCTCTTTCATGGCGTCGGTCGGGTCGTCCGTGATGTCCTCTCCGTCGTCATCCTCGAAGGTGTAGATGCCCGGCGCCTCTATGTCGGCTTGGGCCGTGGTGAGGATGGTTGTCTGGTCCGCCTCGACGCTGGGCCATACGTCGTCGGCGCCTTGCCGCGTCTCCATGTAGGTGGTCGCCTCTGCTGGTGTTGGCCAAAGATCGCTCATGATGCGTGTCCCTCCAATTTCAGGATCGTTCGTGTTCTGCGGACCTTGTGCATATACCGGCGCAAGAGCACCTCTGCGTCTGGCAAGAGGGATTCCACGCTGATTTTCGGCCCTTCCAGCGGCGGGTCGATGAGCTCAATATAGACCGCGCGCTTTGCCCGGGCCTGGAGGCCAATAGCAGTGTCAATCAAGGCATCGTACTCAGGATCAATCTGGTGATGGACGCTCAGGTAGAGGATGTAGTCAACTACGTTCTCGCCCCATCCGCGAACGGAATCGGAGAATGTCACGTCGCACATTTCGATCTGGTCATTGACTACGCGCGCGGCCTTCAAGCACGGCGCCTTGTCGATTCCGTGGACGCGTGCGCCCGCCTTAGCCGCCAGGAATGCGAAGTATCCGAAATGCGTACCGATGTCCAGGACAGTGGCCCCGCTCCATTGGCCTTGATTGATCGTGTCCCACACGAGGCCGCTATCCGCGCGCTGTGGCCCCCACGGAAACGACTGGAACCAATGCTGGTCCGCGATCCATTTGTTGCGCTCGTCTGGAAACATGGGGCTAAGGATTTCTACGGCGAACGGGTTGCCGTTTTTCAGGTGGTCCGCTAGCAACGCCTTCGAGAACACCTCAATCGTATTCGGGGGAATCCTGGAGCCGTCCCACTTGAAGGCGTAGCCATAGTGCTTTTCCGCCAATCGCACGAGGTAGAATCGGCCGATATTGTTGACTCGCGAGGCACTCGCGTCCTCTGGAAATGGATCGGCGCATTTCACATTGAACGTTCCGAACATCGGACATCCGAACGTCTCGGCATGGTCCGCGCATTTCGAGGCGCTGCCTTCGCCGTTGACGTATTCGCCTGTTGTGCGAAAGATCATGTCCGATCCTTTCCGAATGCAAGCCGGTAGAGTTGGCGGGCCAAGGCGGCGGGGGACAGGTGTTCGTCCCAATACTTGCGGCCCGCGCTCGCAATGCGGTTGCGTTTGTCGTCATCTGCCAGAAGGTCGTCTACCACCTCGGGAAGATCCGACCAGTCGCGCTTCACGATGGCAACGCATCCCGTGTAGTCGGCGGGCCACAGACAATCCGTCTCCGGCATGACCAGACAACGTCCTAGCGCGAGCGTTTCCATGTGACGCCACGTCTTCTCGCCTATCCCTGGTGGCGCAATACAGACCCTGGACTCTTGCTGGTTGACGTAGTTCTGGGCACGCTTGAACTTCTCGCCGACGATCTCGGGCGGTATCTTGGGCCTGTCAACACGTTGCACGAGCTTGATACAAGAGGTCCAATGCGTTTGCGCGCGGATCGTTTCTACCAACGCGGCGCGGTCCTCGTGGTTGGTGTTCCTGCCCACGAAATACACGTCGCGGACCGGCTCTCTCCACTCCGATTCACGCAACGCGAGGATCTCGTCAAGCCCTTCCGGGATCACCTGTGCCGTGGGTTGCATGACCGCGCTTTCGTCGCCGCTGCGCAATTCGATCTTGCCGCAAGGCGCGTCTAGGCCTCGATTGACATCCCCGAAGTCTGACCAGTCCCAATAGGCGCGGCCGCGGACTTCGTCTATGATGCCCACCGGCATGATGCTTTCAGGCAAGAGACACATGCTTGTATTGTGTTCCACGGTCACGCATGGGCCGTAGGCGTCGAGAAACCCGCGCTCCAAGTAGTCAGCATAGCGCGCAAAATCGCGCCGTTCGTCAAACGGGATCATTACCTTCATTTTGCGTCCCCCTTGAAAACGAAGACGCCTACGTCGCCACGCGGGGCCGGGAATCTGTCAATGGTCATGCACCCTGGCAACTCAAGAATCATACTTTCGGTCCACGCGCTCTTGTGCTCTTCAAACGGGTTGCGCTCTTTGTACGTGGCGTTCGCGTTGAGCCACTTTTCGCCGAGCGGGATGCTCAGGATCGCCAGATCCTTGGCATGAGCGATACACTCCCAAGCGAGAACAAGGCCTGCTTCTGTTTCTTGATGCTCGATCACGTCGATGGCCAGGACCACGTCCACCGGCTCTAGATCCTTGATCACCTCGCAGGCGTATCCGATATGGATATTATCATAGTAGTACTCCGTCGCCGGGTTGATATATTCCTCGCATCCCTCGATGCCGAAGATCTGCACGAGCCATTCTTCCGGCGTCAACCGACACGCCCAGATGTCCAGGTATTCGCGCACGAGATGGCCCCACTTCCCGAACCCGACGCCCACATCGAGCACGGTCTTAGGATCGGCGGATTGAACGGCCCGGATAATCGCGGGCACATGGTCTACGATGCTGGAAGGCATACTTTCCCCTTTCGGCG
>Ga0075122_10002159_pt1 | contig 13205 bp, 28 predicted proteins | sample AntAceMetag02UKB_FD_69790 | JGI IMG/M metagenome (GOLD analysis project Ga0075122, IMG submission 69790) | Saline lake microbial communities from Ace Lake, Antarctica - Antarctic Ace Lake Metagenome 02UKB | ecosystem: Environmental > Aquatic > Non-marine Saline and Alkaline > Saline | place... | reverse complement strand
TCACCTTGTCAAACACTCTTTGTAGATCTTCAGGCTCGGTTGTTTTGCGGTCAATGCACCTATCCCGTTCTTTCTGAAATGCTTCAAGTGACGTTTTCATTATCTGCTCATAATAGTCTGTTGTCTGCTTAAAATAGAAACTATCAACGAATCCCGGAAGATTTTTAGATTGTTTCTCCGTGAGTATCTCAAGTAACTTTGTAGGTATAATTATACCCATTGCATAGTTATTCATAATATCTCAACTTTCCAACCGACCTTGTATCTAGTTGCCAAACATATACCCGGTGTAATCCTGATAAGTTTCTCAACTTCATCGTCAGATACTAACAATATTTTACGGTGTAACAATAACCATTTTAAATAATTCATTTTAATTCTCCTCTCCCCAAATTACAACTACGTCTTGTTTTCCAAAATCCAATGTTTGCCAGTAATGATCACGGTACAAATCTATCCAGTAATCAAACTGTCTCATAGTTCCGCCAGTGTCTAGCGCAACGCCGTGTTCAATAAAATCATCACCAATAACTATCATTTTACTATGGTATGGAATAATCTCCGGATCAACGGCGAATGTTCCCCATGTCGGATACGATCCGGTTGCTGTGAACTCCGGCTCGCCGTCATTTTCTATGCCGCTAACATTATCAAAAGGCGAATACGCGGTCGCTGTGAACTTCCCAAAGTTCAACGCGTCCCAGATGTTCTCTAAATCAATAAGCCGGTCATCTATAAGTTTCAACCGTTCTTCTGCACCAACCATTTCGTCGTTCGTATCAGTAATAACATCCATCATATCATTTAAATATCCGAGGATCCGCTCTATTCTTTCCAACGTATCTGTTCTATTCGCTACAACCTCCGACCTTACCTCGGCGATCTCCTCAGAGAACCCTTGAGTATTGCTAACAATATTAATTTCAAGGTCATCAATTTTAGCTGACAGGTTCACAACTATCGCTGTTAAATTTGTTATCTGCGTATCCCGTTGTTTATCCCTTTCAACTCCTACCATGGCAACCGCTATCGTTAATACTAACGATAACCCAATTACAAACAAGATATAATACAATGTCGTTTTCAAAGCGACCTTTTCTCTTTTCATTTTAAAAAACCTCCTACGGCTTTATCGCATTTTATTTCATTCAAATCACATTCGTCGTACTTCTCACATTCGGTACAATGATCTTCTCGTATAACATAATAAACGTCATCCCTAACCCATCCGCCGTCGTCGGAATAATCGCTACAATATTTGCCAACAACTTCTTTACACCTTTCATGCAATTTCACATTAAAAAATTCACCTTCAAACTTGCCGGACTGTCTAAAATAAGATTCGCCGGCCGCTATGAACGTTCCGCATAGGTCACATTTATGTTTGAACCTTGCCGCTTTGATTTGTTCTTGATTAAAAAAATCACTCATTCTTCTTTCACCTCGCAATCTTCAAGATACTCAATAACTGTATCACATATAACTGTTTCAACCTCATCATCTATTAGCTTTGATCTTTCTTTAAGTGATACTATCGACGCTACTCGTTTCTGTTGTTCGTTGATTGCTTTCTCTGCAAAAAAGACTGCCGCAACAGATTCAATCAGGGTAAATCTATCAGAAAATTTTAAGATGTTAATTGCCTTTTCTGCTGTCATATTCCTTCTAATTTCTTCTTTATTTTTCATTCGTCTTTCACCGCCACATCTTTGTGTAAATATTCTTCAATAACATTGTGGATTTCTTCCATGTGATCGCTACAAAAATGGTACAATCTTGGTCGCGAGTCCGAGTGTCGGACAAATGAGGTATCAATTTCTAGGTTGTATGCTGATGGACTGGTTATAACTTTCTTACACTTATCACATACTATCATTTTATATCCTCCTCTTTTTCAAAAGCAAAATCGCCTTTATCCAAGATCACCGCGTCCCTCAATTCGCTAATAATTCTGTCTGCCTTTTTCCTTGTCGAATATGTCCCTAGAAAAATTACTTTTTCATCTCCGTACCAAGCTACAATATCAAAACAACAGTTGCCTTTGCTCGTTTGTCCCTGTTCAATCCTTAATATTTGAGCATTCACATAAACCTTTTTATCACTTGATAAACACCACATTTTGTTTCTCCTTTCATTTCAGATCATCCCTTTCTTCTATGTCCTGCTTCAGATATTCAAGTGCGATTCCTCTGATGATATCCCTTGCCATTATTGCCAGTTCTTTGTTCTTGAACTTATAATTGATATTTATAAAATAGTACCCATTTCTATAAGCTATGTTCCGTTCGCCGCTCGTGTTGTTTACCGGATCAATCTGGCTCAACATATTAATCCCTTGGCTTGTCACTTCAAGATTGTTCCTGCGATTATTAAGACCGTTCCCGTCAATATGGTGAACTATCCGCCGGTTATCTGAATCAGTTATGAGCCGGTGCATTGTGATAACTGTACCATTCCGGAAAGCTCTCGCATAATAACGGTCGCTAGTTTTCCGAGTGGCCGCAACCCAAGTACAACCGAATGCGATCTTACCTAGATCCCACGGGTCAACAAGACACTCGTGTAAAGTATTTTTGTACAATAGATACACAATAGCAAATTTAGTGCCTATTTTCACCGGGTTGCCCAACCCTGCAATCTTCGTCACTCCCTCCCGCCTGAGCAGTCCGGCGAACACTTTTTTGCTGATCTTTGGTTCTTTCTCGTTAATCATGGTCAACTGCTTCTTGGAAAGCTTTTAATGATACGGCAAAATTCTTTATTGCGTCTAGTCCGTCTTTCGCCTCGATATACGCTGTCGGGTCTAACATCGGCGCGGCCGCTTCACAAATTTCAATCCTATGGATAAACCCGTCTAGATCCAAACCCTTTGTCATTTTCGTAATAGCTATCAACGCTGTCTGTGTCGCAATATATTTATCATCAGTCATTTTGGCTCCTCTACTAGAACATACCCGTCCGGGATTTTGTTCTTAAATTCTTTTTTTATAGTAATGCAATGTGACATTTGACCGTTCAGATAAGCAAATGTTTGGGTTTCCCGATCATAACGTCTCCATAATTCGCAGTTGCTCGTAACATTCAAGGTATCTCCAAGCGTCAACTCGTCTATGATAATTTTTTTCAAAAGCTTCTTTACATCTTCAGTAGTCATATTATTTAATTTCATTTTTTCACCTTTCTAACCGTATGATTTTATAGCTTCTGCCTGCGTTTCAAATAACCGGCAACCCCAATAAGCCAGTCTGTCTGGACTATAATATTCGCCAAACGCCGGGTTTTGTTCGGCGAGCTTATCGCACGCTTCTTTAAAATTGGATCCGAACGCTTTTCCTCTTAGACTAGCTCCGCAACCTCCGCCTTGCGCGGCGTATCCTTCTGTCCAAATTTCAAACTCTTGCTGTTCAGGCTCACCGCTACAATTATCGCCCTGTGCGTTCATAGTCTTTTGTTCTGCCTTATTATCGAGCGTTGTTTTAAGTGAGGTTAACTTCATACATTCGAACCCTTTCGCGCCTACCACAAGATACCTACAACATTCGTTTCCTTGACCTATCTTACAAACCGCTTTTCGTTTTTCATCATTCATTTTTTCACCTTTCCCGTGATTTTATCAGCGATCAGCAATTTCTTCTGATACGCTTTTTCGCGTTCTGCGAGCTTTTCGCAATCCTCACATAACCGTGGAAAGCCGGGTTTTTCTCCGTCAATCTCACCTTGACAGTCGCTACATACAACGCCGTAAATTATCAAGTCTGAATATTCACCCATCAGTGGTCACCTTCTTTTCACTAAATATTTGGCCATAATCTCCTTCACATCCCGGACATAAATAAAAGTCTTTATGTTTTGTCCAGCTCCCCGTTTTAAGGAACTCGTCGGCTTCTTTTCTTGTTTTGAACGTCCTTGTCAATCTGCACCAACCACAGATCCTATAATATTTTTGTGGTTTCATCACATCCTCTTTTCTTTGCATTCTTTACAAACCGGATAATCATCATCTACGGCTGTGTAATATTCACCGACACATTTTTCACATATCGTTCTGTCACAAACACCGCAGACTATACTATCCTCTGATCTGCCGGCTCCGCCGGTTGGTTGTTCGCATATTTCACATAATTCAATGCTCATGATCACTCCTTTCTTTGAACAAATTCTTCATTTTGTCTAATCACACAATTTCATTTGCTGCATATTTTGTTTCGGTGAACTCTCCTTTAATTTCTAAATCATTTCTTGTTTTTCCGCACTTCTCGCACTTCATTTCAGGGATAACGGAGTCATGGAAGAACCTATCGTCGTAACCGCTTGACTCCTTTGTAATAAAGCCACAATTTTCACATTCATACGTCGCATAAAAGTCTCTTCTGCTTCTGCTATTGATTTTTTTAATTTTCATCGTTTCTCCTTTTCATTTGGTAAAATTTTGGACATGCGACAAAACTTTCATTTTGTCTAATCGCTATTCTGTTCTAAACTAAATCCATTTTTGATGAATCATATAGCCCGTCCCACACCTTTTCCAGCTCGTACTCATATTCTTCTCTGTCTTTTCCTGTCAACTCTCTACACTTAGAGTCTCTAAGCCTACCATGAAGTGAATAAGTCCGCCTTTTAATAGCTTTCGGGACATCTTCGGCACATTTCATCCACATTTCCACATAATTTGCAACCTCTTTATCGGTCATGTAGCTTCCCCCTTTCTTTGTGAAATTTCTATCATTGAACAAAACTTTCATTTTGTCTCTCCCTTATAAGCCGGAAATTTATTATGATGTATGCCGTGTTTTTCGACCAACGCGGCAAAATCATCTTCTGTATATGCCATAGATTCACCGCGCATTTCTCGTTGTTTATTATCAGCTATCATTCCGTTCATTTCAATTTCGGCTTGAAGCATATTCATTTTAAAATATAAAACTTCTCGATCACCATCCACGTCCCCACCCCATTTCTTTAGAATCTCTAACCGCGCCGCCGGGATCCGTTGCTCTTAATTCTTCCCGTCTTGTTAACATATACTCGCCAGATTCGCCTTGCATCATTACGTCGCCTAGTTTACCAAATCTAATTTTATGAAGAATATCATAGTGTGATCTTTTGTCAATTTGTTCTTTTAGTGCATCTGTTAACTCCATTTTGCGACTCCTTTCTTCATCATCCGTAACTTCGTATTCCGACTTATCAAGTTCAATAATATCTGGACCAAATATACCAGCCGGTTCTTTGGTTGCTGATCCTTGCAATATCTGTTTGTCGATTCTCTCAGCTATTTTTTGGATTACTTCCTCAACCGGTTCTGTATCGCCGTGAATTATACGATAATAAGGGTTCATTGTTCTACCTCCGCTTTTCGTCGTCGGTTTTTATATGAAGATCCTTCGCCATTCCATCATCCAAGAAATTACCGTACTTATATCTCAGACCGCCGTCCATGTTCACGCGTGGAGTTTTGACAGTTATATTGCTACCTCGGTATTTCTTAGGTTTCCACTTTATCTTTTCAAACATCCTTTTCTCCTTCCCGGTTCTCAGCTCTTACTCTCATTAAAATCTTACCCAAGTGGTTCTCACCGGTTCCGTCACATACTCCCCAACACCGATCATTCCAAGTGTTTCCTTCTATAAGATCCCAATCTTCGGTCATGTCTAAAAGCGTCTTAAAAAATGGTTGCTGAAACTTTTGTCTTACCAGTTCGTACATTATTTCATACTTCACTGTTTCCCAATCTTTTCTTAATACAATCGACTGGCCTAACCCTTTCGCTGTTCCGGGATCCACTTTAGCAAACAAGTGTTTTATCCATTTCTTTTCTTCCGGCTCAAATGCTTTTGCGGCTTGAAATGCATTTTCTGTGGTCGGGTATTCTACACCTTCAAAGGTAACTTTACATTCATAAAAATTATCCAAAAACGCGTACTTCCCGGCAAATCTTGTTATTTCCATAATATTTCACCTCTTTTTCATTGTTACTACTCGCCAAGTTACATTTTTTCTATTACTATGAACCAAGACGTTCACACCGTCGCGCAGATATCTGCTATATCCACCGTCGCTCATAGAAGCCACATCACATTTTAGCCGGAATCCGGCCGCGATTGCCGCTTCTATATATAGCCTATTATCCGAAGCGCAGAGCATCATAAATTGACTATTGAACCCTTCAAAGGATCTGTAGTTGTTTTCACTCAGATCATGTGATTGACGGTTTCCCCATTCAATGTGCGCCCTGCCATCTTTCATAAACAATGGCGCGCCGCTCTGGAAGTTTCTCACTCTCCTTGATTTCATGGCTTCAATACGATCCATCAAAACAAGTTTCTTTTTACCAATAACCGCGATACCTTCATTTGAGAACAAGTGACCGGTCTGGTATCCGTCCCAATTGTTAGGCTTGATATAAGTAACATTCTTGTGAGTTTTAAGATCATAGACTGCACCGTTCATAATCTTTACGTCTAGGTTTTCGTCGTTTTCAGTTAGCTGTTCATAAAGTGCGTCGCCGGTAATACCTTCTCCTTCGAAGCTTAAAAGAAGAATTTCGTTGACGTCTTTTAAATTTATAAAAATGTTCATACGCGATACCTCCTATTTTATACTCTTTTTTGTATTCTGAATAATCATGTATGACTACCGGATTATATGGCCATTTTTCATTAGCTTCTTCTAAAAGGTTCATTTGAACCGCGAGAAGTGTTTCGGCGTTCAATGGATCTTGGCCGGTTTGGTGTCTTGCTTCTTTTTTCTCACAAGTCATTGCAACCTTCCAGATCTCTCCCCAGAGTCTGTTGATTCCGTACGACTGATAAGCATAATTACTCTGACATACTCTCAAAGTTGTTCTATGTCTTATATTCATTATACCCACCTGCGCTATTCTTTTGGAGCAACATAGCTCAGTTTACTTTTGGCAGCTATTTTTGCTTCGATTTCTGCGTAAACTTCTTGAGCGCGTTCTTCTGTTTTATACCTAGCCATGCAGAACCTTGTCCCGCTTTTGATTGTGAGATAAATCTTACGGCCGGATAGTTGTACTGATCCAGTCTTAAAAGCCTTTGTTTTGTCTTGACTAACTATTATCATTTTCGACCTCCTTATAATCGATCTTAACAAATTCTTTCCAAAAATCATCTGTTGGATGTTTATCTTCCTCGCGTGCTTTGCGCATCTTTCCCGTATCATTGTTTATCCAAAAGAATACTGATCTTTCTATCGTTGAATTGCATGAGGTCACAACAACTTCAAGTAACGATCCGTGTTTGCGGTATTCCTTTATAATAGAATCAATTAGCATCTGCTTCGTTTTAGTATTGCCATATTGGTATGTCATTTCGCTAAAATTACATTCATAGGGTACAATAATGTCGCTGTCTTTGATCCATTCTGCTTTCAATGGCGCTTGTTTGCTTTTACTGAAAGTTAATTTTCCCATAGGAAACTTCAATTTATGTAGTTCCCCTCTAATCTCGTGAACTTCAAGTTCTAATGAGTTTAACCTTGTAACTAGATCTTTTTTTCTCATTTCGTCCTTCCTTTCTTTTAGAACGGTAATCCGTCGTCAGTTTCTGGAACCTCTAATTCTTTAAATTGTTCATCGGTCGACGAATCTTCATCTTCTGCGCTTGCATTATCAACGTCAAAAACAACAACTCTCATTGTTCCCGATATAGCCGGGAACCGTTTAGCAAGCGTGTATCTGATTTTATTATTATCTTTAAATGTTTCAATATATCCTCTCGTCGCAAAATCGGTCATAACTTTTCTAAAATTAAACCCTTTTTCTTTAAGAGCCGCTTCGAGGATGGATGGTATGACACAAAACTTATCTCTAGAATCAATATATCCATATCGCGGACCGGATGGAAAACTAGCGAATCTGTCTTGGTTCGAAAATAGCCAGCCTTTTATAAAGTCCCATGCTTTGGCTATGCTATCGGATGATTCTGCGGTTTCAAGTTGTCTTAGGATGTGGTCGCCCATCATATATGCTTTGTTAAACGCGTCGGTTTCTTCAAGTTCGTAAATCCATTTAGAAACTAGAAAGTCAGCAAATGAAACTAGCGCAACCGCCGATAAATGAGAACCCAGATTGTGTGGAAATGCTTTTGCGAAAGTATCTAAAAGCGATTTGTGCGCGTCAGACAAGTCTTTTGGATTTTTAGCTTTCTCAGCTATCCATCTTTTAACAAATTTTATACCGGCATGGCCGTAAGTGTTCCCTATGACCTGATGTACTTCTTTGGCTTGTTCTTCCTTGTCAAACGGTCTGCCATAAACTTCTAAAACTCTAGTATGAATACCGCCTTGTGACGAATCACTTGTAAGCGGATCCTCTCCGGTTGTTAAAATTGCGCACCGCCAAAAACTTGTAGATTGCAATCCGCCGTTTTTCGCACCTCTCGTTTTTCCTTTTCCCATTCCTAATAAATAAATCAATCCGTCTATAAACTCTTGCCGGTTGCCGGCAACTTGCCGTTCGTCAATCCCAAGTGGCAGATCGTTATAGAATCCGGCGAGCCGTTCTAACCCAACTCTTGTTGCGTTAAAGTTCGCCATCAACATTTCGGGATCGCCCCAAACGGATAATGCGGCTTTCAACGCGGCCGTTTTTCCTATTCGACTATCACCCCAATTATGAACTATGAATATTCTGTGTTTCAATGGTCTTATAAGTGGCGCGGCAAACGAGGTTGCGATTATGAACCTTGCTATTTGATTCTCTCGGATCTTGTCTATCATGTTTTCCCAGTCTTTTTCTTTACCGGTACAAGAATACGCGTTTGCTAGTGTGCTCATTTGTGGATCTATATCTAACGTAACTTCACCGGCCAGTCCCGGAATAAATCTTTTTGAATCTATCCATCCCAGATGGTCGGTACTTCTACTTAGTGGTAAAATGTCGAGATTCGCGGCTTCCATATCTCCAAGAAACTTAACGAACGGTTTCGCTGTTTCAGATGTTAATGGTAGGCCTTTGTCAGATAATCCGGTGACCGTTCTTGTCTGAAATACCATGCTTCTATTTGCTATTGTCGTATGCCATTTTCCGTCGCGCTTAAATGCAAGCTCTATTTTTTCATCCCCGGTGTCTAACGATTTCAGTCGTTTAGTCAAAATAACCGGAACCGGGCAAACTGAAACCACCTGTCCTTTGCCGTCAATAAATCGTATGCCGCTATCCGCGTCTATCATCCATCCCGGTACTTGTCGTATATTAAACGGGATGTTTGGTATCAGGTTCTTTTTTCCTAGAGCGTGTTCAAATATGCTGATTTCTGTCGCCGACTGCATGACCGCTTCCCAATTTTCTTTAAACTTTTTGGGATCTTGTTCATATAATTCTGATGGATCCTTACAACTTTCTGTCCGGATCTCAAAAACTTTGAACGCGTATTTTTGTTCAGCTAACGATTCACATACGCTCTGAACAAATGTTTGACCGCCGATATCCGGCTCTTTGAATATGTAAATTTCTAACCCGTCAAAATATTTCACCCATGAATTGTTAAATGTGCTTGCTCCGGGTATTCCTATCGTTGGATAGCTGTGATACCACAATGTATGTGCATCACTTTCGCCTTCAACTAAAATAACTTTACCGGTTTTCTTGACTTCATCCATTTTCCATAAGCCGTAAGGAATAAGTTTTGAACCTTTGATCCATGCAAACTTAGATTTCCCTTGATCGGCCAACCTTTTTCTAGTGGCCACAACCGAACCTTCAAAATCAGTGTATGGTATTGCTATGCCGGTTCTCATATAATCCCTGATTCCAAGTTTCGTCAAAAACTCAACTGGCAACATTTTCTTCTCAGAATAATCTCCGATCCGGTATGCCTTGGTTGTTCGCTTCTTGGTCGGTTCGTCGACTATCCCAGCATCATTCTTGAGTTCGGTTATTGCTTCGGCTGGTGAAATGTTTTTTAATTTCTGCAAGAAAAGCTGTGCATTCCCGGACTCGTTGCAAGCGTGGCATTTCCACAAACCAGTTTTCGTATTTATACTTAGGCTTGCGTGTTTGTCGTTATGAAATGGACAGTTGGCTAAAAGTTCGTTAGTTCCAACGCTCTTTGATCTTTGTACATATTTCATATAAAATGCTTCGTAATTAATTTTATTGTCAATGTCTTGTAAGTTCAAATGTCGGAACCTCCTTTTCAAAGTATTGTCCCGGAACTTAATCCGGGACATTTTAATCTTTCGTTAGTTTAAATAGGAAGTCCTTCGTTGTCGCTTTTATCGAATTCCGGAGTATCAAACCCATCGCTTGTTTCATCCTTAGATATTTCAACCTGTCTAGTCAACGGTTTTATGCTTGCCGCAAATACCTGTACTTTCTGAATTTGTTCCGGTGTCAACTGTCCGACGAATTTAAAGAATACCTGTGAGTAACTTATGCCGCTCGCATTCTTAGCTTTTCTTAGATAGCATTTTGTTATAACTTCTGATGTTCTCATTCCCTTACTAACCACTCTTTTAACAATGTAGTTGCTAAAATTCTTAATGCTCGTTGGTGGAAGTGTCAGCAATACCGGTAAAAGTTCGCCGTCCAAAATAAGATAAATACGATGCAGATTCTTACATGCTTTTCCTCTGCCATCTTTGGGATCGCTTCCCCAATCATTCAAAGGACACGTTTCACAATTGCCGCCGGGATTGCCTATCCCAAAAGTTCCATCTAATGACGAACAATCTGGAAGATTGCCCTCTGCGGCCGCTTCGCCATACTCTCCTTTCCAATAAGCGTTTGCCGGATGCTTATCAACGATAATTCCAATCAGTTCAGCTACAGTTTCTGGATTGTCAGGATCGTCACCGACGATTTCAAAAGAAAGACCGCCGCCGCTAGGAATCTTGACCCTGTCAAACGTAGTGGTCAGACCCTCTGTTTCTTCTTCTAGCATTTTAGATAAATCGTTATCTAAGAGTGCTAGGTTGAAATCTTGTTCCGTTGCTTCCTGTAATTCCTTAGCCATTTTGTGGCTCCTTTCGTGGTTCTATTATTTTTTCCTCATGCCTATTTTTGTTTCTTCATAGGTCTTGATAAATTTAGTTAACCAACTCGGAAGTTCATCGTCGTTTTCTTCGAGAACTCCTACTATGTAAGAGTTCAAAGTCTTTGGATTAATAGATTCTTGTATTAAACTCCCTTGATCATGTTGTCTTAATGCTAGATGTACTTCACCAGTGAATCCTTTGTCATAACTTGCGTAGAGCTTGGATATCATATAGAACGTCTTATCCTTAAATGAAAAGTTCGGAACTTCTGCGTTCACCATTGACGCTACCAACGCTTCATTGACTTCATCCAATTTACTCTGAATTTCTTTTCCTTGATCTTTAAGTTCTTTCTTTTGTTCTGAAAGTTCCCGGAACTTACCGGCCAGTGCAAATATATTTGCGGCCGCTTCCGGATCTACGGGTTTTTCATCAGTCTTTTTGCCTTTTACTTTTGTCCACTTTACCTCGTCTGTCATGGTCGTTACTCCTTTCTACGATCAATATCGTTGTATCCCCTTTTAATGGGCAATTCGGTTCACCATAAAGTTTGTCTGTTGTGTGCCACTCTACATGTCCGCGCCATGTAATCTTTGTGTATATCTGTCCGGTGTCAACGTTCTTAAAATACTCGCGGCACCATCCCGTCATTTCTCCGATCTTTGTAACTGTTATATCCATTTTATAACCCGTTCACCTTCCTCTTTTTCTAGTTGTCTTTGTTTAGATTCTGCTAATATGCTCCCAATAAGATAGTCCTTTAAGGCTTGTCTAACAATAGCAGAAAAAGTTTTATTCAACACATCTGCCTTATCCGTAAGAAGCACATATGTTGGTTCGTCTATTACAATCGAGATTGTCTTTTTAGGCAATTCACCCATCCCCTTTCATTGCGCAAACTCCTGATCCTAATCTGTGTAAAAAGTCCCTCTGAAACTATAATGCTCGGTACTTTCAGTTAGTGAAACTCCTCTAGTTCCAAAGTTAAATCCAAAATCATCAAAATAACCAAGTATTATTTTTTCGTCTATTTTCATAAGTTTTGGGTTTTTCTTAAATTTGCAAGAAATATCTTTATGAGCATACCCGTTTTTTCTAGTAACGGATCCGGGTATAATGTTATCTTTGATTATTTTTATCATTTCGTCCGTCACATCAATTTCAAAATTAATCGTTTTAAAATGTTTCATTGTTTCCCCTTTCTGCCTAGAAAAAATCTCTCCAATTATCAATTATTTCGTCGGCTATGTTTTTCTTCTTTTTTAAGGCTCTGAGAACCTTTTCGTCGACTGTATCTTTGGCTATTAAATGAATATAAGTAACTTTTTTCGTTTGACCTATTCTATGATTTCTCGCTTTGTCTTGGTCGTAATCTGCATAGCTGTAAGATAGGCTGTAAAATATCGCCGTATCTGCCGCCGTGAGCGTGATGCCTAAACCGCCGGTCTGTATCTGTGCTATGAATATTTTGCACTCAGGATCCTTTTGAAAAGTTTCAACTACATTTCCCCTGTCCGGGATCTTCACGCTTCCGTCAATCAAAGAATATTTTATATCTCTTGCTTCAAGTTCTTTCCTTATAGCTTTAATCTCCGGCCGGAACCTTACGAATATTATAATTTTCTTACCGACTTCCAAAAGATCTGTCAAAAGTTCGAATAGTAACTTGAACTTCGCTTCACTCACACAGTCCGCTCTTGCTCCGGCTTCAAGTGCTATATAGCCGCCAGTGATTTGAGATAACCTTAAAAGTTTTGCCAATATATTCGAAGCGGTTATTTCTCCTTTCTCAAGTTCAAGAATACTATCTTCTTTCATTGTGTTATAAATTCGAGCGGCTTTTGGTTCCAAGTAACAATATTGAGTTTGGTCTATCGTTTCCGGTAGATCCAACGCTTCTGCTTTCGTTACTCGATATGTAACATTCTTAATTTTGTCTATAAGCTCCGGGATGTTCTGATACTTGATTATTTGGTATCCGCCGTATCCGCCCATAATAGCATATCTGTTTCTAAACGGATAAAAGTTCGTTCCAAATATAGTAGGATCCAAAAACTTGAATTGTGAGAAGATATCTAATGGACTATTCGTTATTGGTGTCCCGGTCAAAATCATGTGATACTTAACCGAATCTAATCGTGCCAGTTTATGGATGCCTTTACTTTGAAGTGCTGTGATGTTTTTTATTCTTTGACTTTCATCA
>Ga0075122_10002157_pt1 | contig 13215 bp, 8 predicted proteins | sample AntAceMetag02UKB_FD_69790 | JGI IMG/M metagenome (GOLD analysis project Ga0075122, IMG submission 69790) | Saline lake microbial communities from Ace Lake, Antarctica - Antarctic Ace Lake Metagenome 02UKB | ecosystem: Environmental > Aquatic > Non-marine Saline and Alkaline > Saline | place... | reverse complement strand
TTTCGTGGTAATTGACCTGAATACCTTCAATAGAAACACCGGTATGATTGGCTCTCAAATCCAAATCCCATTTCCAGGCATCCATGAACTTTTCAATGATCTGTTTTGTGTTGGTCGGCCCGTATACCTGCAAGGGAATCTGGCGACCCTGTTCACGTTTGCCCCCGGTCCAACTGCTTACCATAAAATCATCGAATCCGGAATTATGATCGCTATGGTGATGCGTGAAAAGAACATCTGATATCCGCGATGGAGGTATGCCGGCCATTATCAGACGGCGCACGGCCCCCTCCCCACAGTCCACCAGAAAAATCTTGTCCCCGGCCAGTATCACATTAGCCGGTTTCGATCGATTGATTCCACTGAGGGGCATCCCCGTTCCAAGAAGTATCACCACCATCTCTTCTTGAATTTTAGGACGAAGTTTCGTTGACAGGCCGTCAAGCGGTGCGAAAAGGTATCCCAAATCGCCGGTCGCGATCTTTATTCCTCCCAGCATCGCAGCGGTTGCACCTACTCCGGACAGGGCTCCTTTAATAAAATCCTTTCTTGAAATCATCGAATTCTCCTTGTGTTTAATGACCCGATCTCTTATCTCTTTAACAAGCTCAAACTTATATTGCCGACGTATAACAGCCAATCGTATCAAGCTTTTTCCAGAATATGGATACACATTGCAGCCTCTTCAACTCCGATATTCCCACCACCGTTTTCAGCCAGCCCCAGCCGGGCGTTATCTACCTGTCGCTTGCCGGCTTCCCCTCTCAGCTGCAGCCCGATTTCATATATCTGGGCCAAACCGGAAGCACCGATAGGATGACCACGACATTCCAGGCCACCACTGCTATTGATCGGCTGAATTCCTCCCAACCGTGTAGCCCCGGACTCTGCCCATGGACCTCCCTCTCCGATCGGGCAAAAGCCCATCGCCTCTGTCTGGTGCAATTCGCCATAAGCAGTAGCGTCATGCAGTTCCGCAAGGCTGATATCACCTGGGACTATACCCGCCGATTTGTACGCCTGTTTTGCGAGTCGTTCTCCAATATCTTCATCATCAATATCCCGGTTTGCGCCCGAGCCTAAAACGGAAGCTCGGATTTTGATCGGTCGTGGTGTTGTCAGCCTTTTCAGAAAGTCCTCGGAACAGACAATCGCCGCAGCAGCCCCGTCGCCAACCGGTGCACACATGGCTCGCGTTAACGGGTAGGCAATCAGCTTATCTGCCAGCACCTCTTCGGTTGTCATCGGTGCCTGGTACTGCGCCATTGGATTCAGAGAGCCATGAAAGTGGTTCTTACTACAAATTTCTGCCAGCTGCTGCGGGGTTGAACCGAACCGACTCATATGCCATTTTGAAAATGTGGCGTAGGCGTCCATAAAGATGCTGCGTTCTTGCCCTGCCGTTGTCAGATTTTCGGGCGTTTTTACCTGGAATGAACGATCAAGAGCAGCCATGAAGGAAATATGGGACTCGAAATTTTCAACATCCATGCAGGAGGAATATGCCGTCAGTGACCTGGTTTTGTCCGGATCCGTTATCTTTTCTGAGCCGAGCACCAGAGCATTTTCAAACATCCCGCCTTTAATTCCGGAATATGCAAGGTGCAGGGCGGTTGACGCACCGGCACAGGCATTTTCAACGTTGGTGATCGGGATTTTGTCAATACCCATGGACCTGAGAATTACCTGACCGCGGATGGAGTGCTGTTTGGTAAACATTCCCCAGAAGGTATTGGAAAAAAAAGCTGCCTGCAAATCAGCCTTATCCAGTCCGGCATCGTTGAGGGCTAAATGGGTCACCTCGTGGGCCATGTCTCTGACGCCACGGTCCTGGTACTTATTAAAACGAATCATACCCAGTCCGATAATATAAACATTCGACATACCTGCTCTCCGTAATACCGTTCTAATTGATCCTTATGAAAAATCATCTGACCTGAAAACAGCATCAGAATCTGCATGAAAATTCGCTTGCAGCAGTCGATCCAGGTTCTTCTCCGAGGCGGATTTTGGGATCGCCTTGACGACCTGCAGATAGGAGGGAACAGAATTCCCGTCGAGTTTGGAACGACACAGCTGAAATACCGACTGGACATCGATTGTAACCCCGTTCATCGGAAGCAATGCCACAACAATATCACTTTCGCCGGGGGCACCCGATGCGGAAGGTACACCGTATGCGCACAGGTCGTCCACGTCTGGATGCTCGACAATCACTGACTCAATCTGTTCCGGCTGGATGAAATCACCTGAGCGACGCAATCCGCCCCCTTTTCGGTAGTCAAAATAGAACCAGTCATTTTCGTCCTTATGTCCCATGTCACCCGTTCGCAGCCACCCGCCCACAGTCTTTTTTGCAGATGCTTCCTGCTTTCCCAGATATTCGACCTCGGTCTTCTGACTTACGGTCCGGCAAACAATTTCACCGGTTTTACCGGTAGGGCATTCGGCATCGTTTTCCCCTACGATTCTCATCTCCATCACCCCTTCCAGGGGTTTGCCAAAAGATCGGACCGGGCCAACTCCAGGCGGGTTATGAGCAAAACCACCTTCAATAGCACCGTACCACTCATGAATCTTCAGCCCGAATCGCGATTCGAATTTCTCCCAAATCGTATATGGGGTTCCGGCACTCAGCACCAGCCGAACCGGATTGTCCGCATCATCCGGCCGCGGCGATTCTCCGTATATTCCCATCATCATGCCACCTAAAAGGGAAAATGATGTGCAGCCATACCGTCGACAGATATCCCAGAGCCTCTTCTTTGTGAATTTGCGGCTGAAAACGGAGGGAACTCCCAATAGTAGTGAAGGCATCATTGTCACTGCCTGTGCATTGCCATGGGTCAGGGAAAGGCCTGTGTATAGTTTGTCTTCCGCTGTATACTGCCACACCATCCTACCGATCTGAGCAAAGGGTGCCAGTCGTGCCCCTTTCAGGATGACGCCTTTCGGATCGCCTGTTGTACCGGAGGTATAGATGATTTCAATTGGAATATCCAGCGCTTCAGACCGGGTATCCGGAGGCGCTATTTCCGGGCCGGAAAGAATCTCGTTCAGGTTGGGATACTTTTTCGATAATGGTTCGTCAGGCCCATTTTTATAAGAAACGCCAACTGTCTTGATGTCCCGGAGACTGTCCAGTACATCTTCAACATTTTGCATGAACTCACTTGAAAAAATGATTCCTTTACTCTTGGAATTCAAAAGCACATATCTTAAGCGATCCCCCTTCGTTCTCGGATCTATCGGTAGTAAAATAGCACCTGTCATTGTCGCCGCGTACAATGCATAAATAAACTCCGGATGATTGCGCATGAGAAGGGCGAATGTATCGCCTTTGGTAATTCCACACTTTTTCAATTCATTCGCTATCTTTCTCCCGTTGATGACGATATCACCATAGGTCAGAACTTCATCCGGAAGGCTGTCATTCTCAAATGTGATGATTTGATCATCCGGGGTCTGCTCTGCTCTGGCATCCAGTTCAAAGGCGATATGGCCCGGTATTCTCGAATTTGTCATGATGGTCCTTTCTGATAGTGGCTTAATAGATGAAACCAATAGTCTGCAGCTTCTGTTTTCAATCCGGGATAATCATCTCTGCAATATGGGTCAGGACACCAGGTTTATCCGGTGGAGCTTCATCTCCGGAAAATCCTCGATACAACATATGCAGGTTGATCATGTTCAGAATTGCGTGTGGTTCTGTCTTGTACTTGCCCTCCACCGACATTTTTTTGGCAGCATCCACAGCCGAAATACCCTGATCAAAAAGTTTACGCGCCTCCCCTGCAGTGTAGTCCCAGTAGTCCATGCAATCCTGGACCGCACCCTTATCAGCAACGGGCCCATGCCCCGGAACCAGAATCTCAACATCCATATTCATGATCAGCTCCATGGCTTTGATCATGTTGTCCAGTGGGCCTTCCCAGCTCACAGGAGAAGGAGCTGTCATGATAATATCGCCGGTAAAGATCACTTTATCTTCCGGCAGGTAAACCATCACATCACCAACAGTATGGGCCGGTCCGACTTCAATGAGATGCACGTTTTTTTCTCCGACTTTGATTTCCATCCGGCCATCGAAGGTTTTAGTCGGGGGGGTCAGAGTGATGCCATCGAAATTGAAGCGCCCGAATATTTGTGCGAAATACTGTCCGAGTTTCCCCAGGTTGTTTGCATCTTTGATCAATGCGGCATACATCTGAGGGTTGATTTCAGTTTTGAAACCTTCGGCACAGGTACTGGAGGCGATGATCTCGGCATCCTTGAAGAGCTCGTTGCCGAAGACATGATCCCCGTCACCATGGGTGTTGACAAGGTAGTCCACAGGTAGCGTGCCGGTGATTGCCGCCATCTCCTCAAGCATCTTGCCAGTCAGTTCCAGATCGTATTTGGTATCCACGACAAGGGATTGCTCACCGCTGACAATGAGTCCGCAATTATTCTCCCCCCACAAACCCGGAGGATCGAGATAGGCATATACGCCTACTGCCACCTTATGAAGTCCTTTGGTATAGTTCCATTTTCCCATTTTTTACTCCATCAATTTTGATTTTGCCGGTTTCCGGGCTGATGATTCAATCGGTTTTTTCAACATGATATTTCTTTAGGGCCTCTCGAAGTGGCCAGCGACTGGGAAAGAGTGTTTCCTTCGGCTCGGAGAAATTGCATCTCAAAGTTCCCAGTTTTTCAAACATAATCTCAATCCGCGCCCCCGGATCGATAAAATCATCATGATCCAGGCCGGTGCAATCCGGTATCGTACCAAATCCCATCGTATTGCCGGGCTGCAGAGGAGCAATCGTTTCCAGGTATGCAAAGATGTCTTCTGCGGTGTGGCTGATTTCAGTTGTCGATCCCTGGTACTTGATTTTTCCATCCACTGTTACCGTAACATCCAATTGGTACGGATCGCCGATCTCATCCACTGTTACCAGGTAGGGGCCTAACTGGTTACCCTTGGCCATGTCTTTGGAGCGACAGAAACCACCAATGAACTCCGGGGTTTGAACGTCCCGTGCTGAGACATCATTGAATATGCAGAATCCGGCGATAGGTTGTTTGGAATTACCATATACAACAGCCAGTTCAGGCTCGATATCCAGCCGTGAGGTATATCGCGGCCAGGGGATCGTCTCATTGTCCCCGCAAATCGAGTTCATATTACATTTATAGTAAAGCAACGGCTCGGGTTGACCCGCAGGCGGGATCGGTCGGTCCGCTAAAAACGGTCCAATCATCTCCAGAAGTGGTAAAATTTTGGGATCGTTCAGCTCGTACTTGGCTACAGTTTCAGCCGAATTCTGAAGATGTCTGGGAGTCAGGCCCAGGTCGAAGAGGGCCGTTACCTCAATGGGTGTTTTCAGGTTCACGACGTCCAAGCGATGGCATTCATCTTCACTCAATTCCTGAAAATGTTGGCTGCCCCATTCTAACATCTCCCTAGCTGCCTGTTCGCTCTGAGGAAGGCTGGCCAGATAGGCGTGACTGTTGGTCAGATTCGGGTGAGATGTCCCTGCCCTGGCCTGCAGGGCCTCGAATGATACAGCATGTCCGTTGATCATCACCCCGAAATCCGGATTTGCACTCTTTTCGGTATTAAATCGTATTAATCTCATGACGAACCCTCCGTGTTGGTTACTGATTATGCTTATAATCGTCTCTTGACTTTACCAAATTTGAAAATGACCGGCCCATCCTGTGTTCTAACCCTGTTCCGAAAACAGGTAATAGATATGGAACGATCAAGGACTTCATCGAAAAATATATTCAGTCTCCTGCTGCTTGTCTATCGAAATTCCGCAAATTGCCCGAATTCACTATGCAAGTATTATTGCAATGTATGGGTATAATACCTGCTTCGAAGGTACAAGTTACGCCTCTCACTAGCGGTGTCCCGTATATGGTCTCACTAGTGTCGAGAGCAAACTTGCTTTTTCTGAGATTTAAAAAATCGCACCCGTGTTTCCGCCATCTTTTATATTGATTCCTTCTCAGGAGCTTAATTGTAATCTGTCCCTGAGTTCCCGTTTGAGGATTTTTCCAGTGGGGGTTCTGGGAATTTCATCAACAACAATAAAGGAAGAGGGGATTTTATAGTTAGCCAGTTTATCCTTGCAGAAAGTCTGGATCATTTCATCAGTAATCGAAACTCCTTTGACAGGTACAATAAAAGCAGCCACAACTTCCTGTAACTCCCTGTCCGGTTTACCGACAACTGCTAAATCGTCGATTTCCGGCATTTTGCTTAGAACAGCTTCAATCTCCACAGGATAGATATTTACCCCGCCTCGGATAATCATATCCTTTACCCGGTCTACAATATAATAATAACCCTCTTTATCACGGACAGCCACGTCCCCGGCTGTGATAAATTTTCCAACACTTGTATCTGCGGTCGCCTGGTCATTGTTATAATACCCGTCCATCATGATCGGATTGTAGAGATACAATATCCCACGTTCCCCGTCTGGCACCTCGTTGTTATTTTTATCCAGGATTTTTAACTCGTTTTGGACAAAGGCTTTACCGACACTTCCGGGGCGTTCCCTCATCTCTTCAGGAGTGATGGCGAGATTTATCCCGGTTTCGGTGGAGCCGTAATACTCATGTAAAACGAGGCCAAATCTATCTAAAAAAGCAAGCTTGTGTTCAGGAAACAGTGGGGCTGCACCCACGACTACCGTACGCAGGCAGGACAAATCCAGGCCGGCAGTTTCCCTCTCTGGAATCTGTAGCAGCCTCGTGACCATGGTTGGGACTAAATGTGTAGACGTTACCTTAAATTGGTCCACCAGTTTCAAAAACTCCAGTGCGTCAAATTTCGGCATATAGAGCAGTGTTCCTCCCACCATAAATGTCATGCGGTTAAAATAGAATGGTGCCGAATGATAGAGCGGACAGCAGACCAAATGTATTTCATCCTCAGCAATTTTAAAAAACTCCATGGATCCAAACACATAATTTAATACTCCCTCTTTCTTCACTTCGAAATCAGTGCTTCTAGCCGCACCTTTAGGCATGCCGGTGGTTCCGGATGTGTAGGTCATGGAATTACCGGCTTTTGTAGATACAGGAATATCCGCCAAACTAATTGCCGGGGGACTGGCGATAAGGGTTTCATAATCCTGTGCACCCTCTAAGATTGAATCTCCAAAGGAGATGAAACCTCCAGGCAGGATATTTGGAAATTTATCCCGGTATGGCATAATTCGCTCAGCCAAATCGTTTGGGAAGATAAGCAGTTTAGCGTCCGAATTATTGACAATAAACTCGATTTCCGGAGTCTGCATTCGGTAACCGACCATGACAAATCCAACCTGAAGGTATTCCGACGCACAGAATACTTCCATGACCTCAGGGCTGTTATATGCGATAATGCTCACCTGGTTTCCGGCCCGAACACCAAGGTCAAAAAAACACCTGGCCAGGATTTGGGCCCTGGTTCGCAGCTGCTCGTAAGTTAGACTCCTACCCAGGCCGAGTAACACGGGTTTGTCCGGATGTTTCTCCCAGTTAATTTCCAGAAAATTCAGTGGTTTTATCGGGGCTTCGTTTGTAGTCATTTTACTCCAGTGTTTAAACCGTTTTTAATGATGTGATATGTTCTTAAAGAGAATTGCTTTTTTTGCAGATTCTAAGAACCTCATTTAATGCTCACATTTTGATTGCGTGGTCATCTCCGTTTGAACTTAATACTGTTACTGGAAATTCCTAATCATTCACTTTTATTCTTGGACTGTTTTTTATGTACTTTTTTCAAGTACACCGCAGTTCCGATCAATCCGGACATCAAGGCGCCTACTGCCGCACTGGCTGCATTATTGGCTGCATTATCTACCATTCCCTTTTCCAGCCTCCGCCTCATCAAACACAGCAAGCGGATTTCCGAATCTATGCCTACTTCATAACTTCATTAAAAGATTTCCGAGACTTATTGACCGGCAGCGCTTTCAAGGCTGGTATCGCCTAACCTGGTAGTCATTGAATAACTCTAAAGTTTGATAGAACCAGTCTCTACTCCACACCTTTTCCAGCATTTTTTTAACCAATTGACCTAAATCCCAAATTTCATTTGGAGAGAAACACCCATGGAGGTGGTGGAAGTCGCCTGCGCCAAACTTGTTATCTGGCGGGGTAGCTCAAGAGCAGTAGCCACCGTCTCAGGCAGTACCTGTGCATTGGCATCCATTTTCTCGATGTCCGCCCGCAGGTTCTGATCCTTTTTGGTATTCAAGGCATTATAGAACAGAGTCAGTTTCGTACCTTTACTCAAGGGATACTCGTAATGCAGATGCATGCTGTTGTCTGCTTCCGTCATGGAGGTTGCATATTTTTCTTCTCCCCAGCCCGGACTGTCAACGGTTGAGTATTCCATTGTGATTATTCCAGAACCCCCAAGCTGGTACAGAAGTCCGGCCGTGTAGATGGAAAAGGCTACATCCCGATTTCCCAGCTTGTTGCTCAGTCTTTGTACAGGCAGATTGGATGCAGACAGCGATTGCATGAGTTGGTCATACTGGTCGTATCGCCTGGCGACTACCTGTTCGCCCGCTACCGATTGAACTCCCAAGAAAGGCTGAAAATTTCCCAGGTTGAATCGGGCTGCGAGATTCATAACCGTGTGTTGGAATTCATGGTTATAACTTGAAATATCGTCGGAATCGGTTTTTGTTCCGCCGATGGCAACACTCTGATAACCGAAGGTAACAGAAACCGGGCTGAATTTGCCATTAAACCAGAAGACTGTGTTTTCAGCCTCATGGTAATCACCGCCGACAGCAACCCTCGACATACCACTCATCCCTTGGAGTTGGCCTATTCCGAATTCAATATCTTTTCCCAGGTGAAGATCCATGGTCAACCCAGGTTTTCGTGCCACAATGCTGGCGGTATACCATATAAAATCAAAGTCAATGTCACCAAGAAATCGATGCCCGATCGCACTAGTATTAGATGTTGCCAGAACAGTCTGGTTGCCGATTTTTATACCGATCGGTGCAATGGGAGAGTATCGAATCCAGGTCTCCCCCAGAAGCAGATTATCGGAATAAGCGCCATCCGGTTTTTCATCTAATTGCACATCCGGGTCGTTGGGTCTGAACTGAATCCGCGAAACTGCCAACAGTTTGGGGGGACTATTACTGTTATCCAACCCGTTATGATTGGTCATCGCCACCAAAGTTAATCCGCCTGTAGCGCGAGCTTTCTGTGAGGACCGGTTATTTGCACCATCCCTGTCATCCGGCACCAATTCCTTGTAACTGTCATCAACACGGTCCTTGCTATCCAGCATTGTCACATAATCGGTTTGGTTTTTATAAACTGATTCTACATCACCCCGTATCAGAAGCTTTACCGGCGCTTTTTCAAAACCCTGCGCAACCGTCACTGAAGAAAAAGTGAATATGAAAAATAAAGCGCTCATCATTTTTTTTAACATGGGAACTCCTCTGTAATGATTATGTTTTATAATATTCCATTTCGGTTGGTTTTATCTCATCCTCTTTGAGTTTGGGACCAAACTCCGTTTCAGCAATAACATATTTCCATAAGGGTACCAGCATTTCTGCTATCTTTTCGACGCTTTTATAAATGTCGGTATTGTGTCTCTGTTTGTTTTTTTATTATTCTTCGACTGAAAGTGCCATTAGGTTCTGCAAATGGCATACCTCGATAAAATAGAACATATACAGTTGATATATTGGGATATTATCTATTGCACCAAAGTTAAACGCCCATATAAGGCCGCAAAAACGCCCATATAAGGCCGCATCGCTTGACATTTTGTTGGTTTTTATATATTTTTTAATAACCAATTGCCGACTAATAACATGTAATTGACATTAAATACTGCATATATTCAAAATACTAACTTAATATGGGATTTACTCCAGATAATGCGAGACGACCATATATGGCCACAATCGCTTTCCCACAGGAAATTAGTGAAATCAGGGAATCCACCGCTAAAAGGGTGATCAGAAAACATGAATAAAAAAGTCGAAACTTCTACAGGTCTGGCCTATCAGGCAGCTAAACTTGAATGGGGTTTGGTACGATCGGCATTGCGGTCCGGAGACCGGGAGCAGGCATGGCAGCGGCTAAACGGGATAATCGGTCTGCTTTCTTCTCAATCATTGGACCGGGATAGTGAGTTCCTCTATGTCAACACTTGCCTTGAGTTTTCCAACCTCTGCTTTGTCTTGGGTAAGGGGTTTAATAATTCAATGATGTATCTTCAGTCTGCGTTAAAGCTTTCTGAAAAACTGGGGGATGGTCGATCCCGTTCCCTCATAAATCTTCATCTGGGCCGGATTTACTACTTTGCCGAACAACGTGACATGGCCATTGATGTATTCGAAAAAGGCAAGGCTGAGGTTGAAGAAATCGGGGATGAGGATATTCTGGACCAGGCTGCTGAATTCATTGGTCTCTATTTTTTTATTCAGGGATTATTTCAGGATGCCCAACCCTATTTTGAACGGGCTGTCCAGAGTTTCGAGACCAGTGAAAAAAGCAAGGTTATTAATCCGTCCGGGCCTATGTGGGTGAGTTACTGTTACTCTTATCTCGGTCAGTTTCATTTGGCCATCGGCACATTGGACTATTATCGTCGCATAGCTGTTGAACGGTCGGACAAGGAACTGGCCACGACACTGAGGTCGGTACTAGGCCTGACACTGGTCAGGATTAAAAAATATAAGGAGGCGGTTTTTCATCTTTCTGGGGCACTTCAAGAAGCGGAGAAGACCGGCAATATACTGGCCAGCTATTTTGCAAAAGGCGGTTTATGTTTCCATCATCTTTCCGAAGGCCGCATAAAAGAAGCGCGAGACTGGCTTATTCAGACCGTTGAAATCGGGGCATCTTCCGGCATCATCAGGCAGTATGCATCGCCAATTTTACTGGAAACCCTGTTTGAGTTCCACATACGGAATATCGAACCGATACCCCAATTAGATTATCATCGGGAGTTGACACGCATGATGCAGGAGCCCAATATTCACCTGAAAGGCGTCGCCTTACGTTTGAAAGCACAGGAGATTGCGGGTAGGGAGGGAGATTCGGCCGAGATTAGAGAAACACTTGAACTCAGCGAATCATGTCTCAAAAAATCTCAAGACCCGGTACAGCTGTCTAAAACCAGGCTTGAACTGGCGCGTTTATCGTTAAGGGATGGCGATCAAATCACGGCCAGAAGACTGGCCCAATTTGCCTGGAAAGGTTTCTCCGGCTACAACGATGAGTTTTTTCCGGACGATCTCAGACATTTGCTGACCACAAAATCCAGTATTCCCGATGAACGGGAAACCAGGGAAGAGTTGATGGACATGTTTATGAACATGATCCAGGATCTGGTACCCAGTACAGATATTGAGATTCTTTTAAGTCGGACATTGATTGCAACCAATCGCTTTTTTGGGGCGGAACGGGGTGGGATTTTCTGGTTCGAAAAAAACCGGTCTAATTACCAGCTTCGAGCATCATATAACCTTTCATTAGCAGATGTCGATTCCGAAAGATTCAAATCCAGTCTGGCTTCAATATTCAAAGCAATTCGTGAAGGGCAGCCCCAGATCGTCCGATTTGATAGTCCAGATCGGATGCCTTACCAGGTTAAAGCAGTTTTATGCATTCCATTCGGAAGAGAGGATGGCGTTCAAGGTGTCCTTTACCATGACAACTCATACGTCGATGATTGTTTTGATCAGTTTGAAAAACCACAACTAGCTCGGATTGCCCACTCCCTCGACCAGTATGTTTCTAAAATCATTAATTTCTGCCAGCATCTGGAACAGAAGACACGAATCAGTTTTGAGCAACTGGGGAAAAATGAAATAACGGAGATCGTGACTGAAAGCTCCGTCATGCTAAAAACGTTGGCACAGGCCGATCAGGTCGCGGCTTCTGAGAGTACCGTCTTGATTCTGGGTGAGACCGGTGTCGGCAAAGAACTGTTGGCCCGACGGATTCATCATATGAGTTCACATAGCGACGGTCCGCTAGTTATCGTCGAGCCTTCGACCATTCCTGAAAACCTGGTGGAGAGTGAACTCTTCGGCCATGAAAAAGGATCATTTACAGGTGCAGACCGACTAAAAATCGGCAGGCTTGAATTAGCCCATCAAGGGACACTTTTTATTGATGAGGTAGGCGAAATTCCCGCTTCAATTCAGGTCAAGCTTTTAAGGGCTTTACAGGAAAAAACGATGATTCGTGTGGGTGGTTCAAAAACAATTACCTCTGAATTTCGCCTCATTGCCGCCACCAATCGAAATCTGGCAGAGGAAGTGGCTGCAGGTCGATTCAGGGAAGATCTATATTATCGCCTTAATGTTATTCCGATTATCATCCCGGCCTTAAGGGAAAGAGAAAATGATATCCTGATGCTGGCGGATCATTTTCTGGCCAGGTTTGCCGCAAAGAATGACCGACCGGTCTATAAGTTGACGGAAGCGGATAACCGGAGCCTTTTGAAATACAATTGGCCGGGCAATATCAGGGAACTAAAAAACGTTATGGAAAGGACATCCATTCTTCTTTCCGGCTCTCCCTCCGGTGACGGTATCGTAATGCCAAATAGCAAACCCCTACAAAAAATCGGCCCCTTCACCGATAAACCATCGCTGGATGAAATTCAACGGCGATATATCAAGTTTGTACTCGATTCCAGTGGCGGAAAACTCAGTGGGCCGGGTGGCGCCTGTGAGATATTGGGTATGAAGCGATCTAGCCTGTACAACCGAATGAAAAAACTGGGGCTCCGATGAATCTCACCATTTAACAAGGCCTCCCCACCGCAAGCGGCGGGGTATTATAACCATGCTTCGCAACAGAGATATTGCCTGGATTGTCGGTTCAGATGTCAAAACATTTGTTAAAGCTAAATCCTTGCGAAAGAGCTCTTTAACCACCAGGCATTATTCAATAATACCCATCCCCCACTTCCAAGGTAAATTTTTAAAATCATACGATTATTTGCTGAACTGGGGTTTCCGTTTTTACAGAAATGAACACCCTCTATGGAAGCCTGAATACACGATATATCACAGATCCCTGTCACTCGATAATGGGACCACAAAAAGTCAAGATATATTGCAACAGGAACATCTCACAGCTGATGTAAATACAACTGTTAGAAGACCAATAAAGAAAAACGGAACTAAATATTGGCAAAAATGGGGTTTCCCTCAGAAATCCTGGACA
>Ga0075122_10002153_pt1 | contig 13220 bp, 9 predicted proteins | sample AntAceMetag02UKB_FD_69790 | JGI IMG/M metagenome (GOLD analysis project Ga0075122, IMG submission 69790) | Saline lake microbial communities from Ace Lake, Antarctica - Antarctic Ace Lake Metagenome 02UKB | ecosystem: Environmental > Aquatic > Non-marine Saline and Alkaline > Saline | place... | reverse complement strand
TACATCGGGCGGGATTCACAATATTTCAAATCCCACATCCAGAATCTGGAACCCTGGCCTTAGGTCGGGCCGATCGATGGATATCAGAAGGCCGTAGTCCGGGTATCACCACACATAATACTTGTAAAAAAATATTATTTACCCATCAAAACCAAGAACGGCGTTGGTTAACGAAGGAATTTACTCAAAAATCCCATCTATTCCCATTCAAGCTACTGTTCTAAAATAGTATTTTAGCAATCCATGTAGCCGTTTACGACATTTTATCTTTCCCTTGGTGACTATCAGCTTGGGATCAGGTGTCCGTTTTTGCTATACCACATCAGTGTTGCAGCTTATAGTCTTTGTCATCATCCTTTTTCAGTAACTCCTTTCAATTTTGAAGAAACGCGATTATCTTCATATATCCCATGCACTCTGTTAAAGATCAGGATACGTGTTTTCGGTGTGATCAATTCTTCAATTCACTGGTCAGTATAGCCCAGTATTGAAAATAAATAACCTTTCAAGGTATAGCTTTCGGTTGATGGGTGGCGTCTACTGCAAGCAACCGGGTTTAAGGCTTCTATTCAATCTGGTACCACAGTTCCATCGACAACTTCACTCCAAGCTTCAAGAACCTTTCACTTCAGGGTTTAAGTAATCCCAAAGAAGGACGGAGATAACGACACCAAGAGTTGCCCGCCATGATAAAGGAAGGGACCGAATGTCAGAGAATTCGGTTTCCGAAACAGATGGAAGCCGAACTCAAGGTCTCCGACGTACAGCATCGCTGTTCCGACAGTCAGCAAAATACACTGAGTGATTGAGAATGTGTCGCCAAAAAAGGTTGAAGCCGCGCGAAACACCATAAACGGCATCACCAAGCCATAGATCAGGATCGGGATCTTCGTATCACCCAAACCGCGCCACAATAGCGCCATAGTCGTCACATATATCAGAAAAATCACTATCCCAACGGTGATATCCTGCTGGTGAAAGCCATTGAGGACAGAAAAACCAATCCCGTACGTCAAATATGCAAAAACAAAAATAATCAGTCCGACCATGACTGTATTTTCGTTGGCCATATCGACGTTGTTGACATCCCCAATTAAGGCTATCAGCAACCCACTAATAACAATCATTGTAAAAAGTGGATTGAATCCCGGCATAAACATACTTAAAGCCGCAATAAAAACCGCGATCACCGTGCTTGTTGGCTGGATAATCGCCACACGTTTTAGATTCTTATCTCTTTTGGTCGGGTTTTCTTCGTTTTGGGCCTCGTTTTCAGCTTTTCTGGCCCGAACATATAGAATCAAAAAAACAAGACTGACCGGTACCGGTATCAATGCATAAATCATCAATAACTCCTTTTTGTTTTAGAATTTTGCATACCCGCTACAGAGGGGCAATTCACATTTCTGGACAGCTGACATCTCAAACAAGATTGCTCTCCATTTGGGCAATATCACGTTGAATCTCTTCGTACTTGTTTTTATCAATGGGGTAAAAGAACAAAAACAGAATTCCCAAGGCAAACAAAATGGCAGGAAAGGGTCCAATCAACATCCGGATACCCAGTAAAGAGGTCTCGGTCTGTGAAACGTCGGGTAAATAGCCGAATCCATCCAGGATGAACCCCATCAGCACCACAGCGATCGCCTGACCGATTTTAATAGCAAATGTCCAGAGACCATAATATACACCTTCCTTTCTAACGCCGGTCAAAGAATAATCATACTCCACTGTATCCGGAACGAGGGCCCAGGGCAGAACATAGTGGGTCGACAGACCAACTCCAGCCAGAAACATGATCAGGTAAATTCCGATCATTCCAAACAGGTGACCGATAAAAGCAAAGAGGAGAATGGCGACTATAAAAATTCCCAGGCCAACAATATAGGTATTTCTCTTACCAAATTTTTCGGACATTTTAACCGAAATCGGGATAAAGATCATAGAGGTGACCAGCATAACTACGGAAGCCAGGGTGATGAGGGTTTCATCATGATAAATATATTTAAAATAGTAGACCAGCGTGGCACTTTGCATCACAATTCCGCACGTTGTCAACATCCAACTGGTTAATAAAAGGCTGAAGGGTCTGTTTTTAAATGCATCCAGGTTCGATTTAAAGATATTGGGTATCTGTCCCGTGCCTGTAAAACGAGGTTCTTTGACTGTGAAAAAAGGGATGAGCACAGCGATAACGATCAGCAAGCCATATATGCTTCCCATACCAATAAAACCGGCGGTGCGGGAACTGAATGAACCGATGATCGGCATTGCCAGGCCTGCCCCGAGAAGCGTTGCCACAACAGCGTAGATTGATTTATATGCCGACAGCGATGATCGCTCGTCAAAGTTTTTGGTCAGTTCAGGTAGTAGTGCATTGTAAGGCACAACGAAGCAGGTGTAGGCCGTACAAAGCAGCATAAAGCTAATCGTCACCCACAGAAAAAGCAAGGTCTGATCTTTGATCCCCGGATTGATGAACATGATCAAAAACATCAGTCCAAAAGGAAGTGCACTGAAAAGAAACCAGGGCTTTCGCCGTCCCCATCTTGTCCTGGTTTTATCTGAGAGAAAGCCTGCGGCCGGGTCAGTGACTGCATCCCAGATTTTACCAATCATTAGGGCCATTCCAGCCAGGCTGGCGGATAATCCCACCTCATCTGTCAGATAATTCATCAGCCAGAACGCAATGGTGAGCCAAAAAATGGAACCCGCAAATTCTCCGGCACCGTATCCAAGTTTTACTTTTCTAGACAGTACACCACTCATATTCATCCAAGTCTCCGCATAGTCCTAAGATAACAAAATCGATTGGGATCGGCTCAATTCGATCACCCAGGCAATGAACTGCATATCGTGCAACTAATTTCCAGAAATTGTTCAAATAATTGGCTTACATTGATTATCCTTTTTTGACAACACGAAATTTCTTCATGTTCTATCTGGTATCGCGTCAGTATTCAAATAAGGAATCGCTTGCCCTCAACCAGGCAGACCACCTTCGAGAGTTGCCAGGCTACAGGTTGGTTTTTTCAATCAGTTTGATTGCACGCCTGGCCCCTTCGATGACATTATTCATCCCAGCTCCGCTTTCACTTTGCGCACCGATGAACCACAAATTTTTGATATGGGATTGATGGGGCAGCCCTTTCTGTCCCATAACCGGGGAAAGTCCACCGAACGCATGATGTTTTAGATGGGTACGATTCTTATAATCATCGGGAGTCACTATTTTCCTGATTTTTGTATGTTCCCGCAGACCCGGAACGAATTTTTCCGCTTCTATTAGTAGTTTTTCAGCAAATTCCTCTTTTCTCTCAGCCCAGGTCCCCTTGCTGATTGAGTTTGGTGCAATGGTGTAAACAGTGACCGCATGATGACCATCCGGGGCCATTTCCGGCGAATGCATGGAATTTATGTAGATCAAAAGCCCATCTTTCCCTTCGTGATATTTACCACATTTTACATCATCTACACCCTTTTCGATATCATATGTGTTGATATAGTAAGTTGTTGCGGCCTTTTGATGAATTCCCGGATCATAGTCAACGCCCAGATGAACCATAAATACAGACTCCATCCGGGATAAATCTTCAACCTTTTTTGCCAGACCCTGTGGCACATTTTCCGGACCAATAAGATCTAAGAATTCACTGGCTCCTCCGCTGACTAGAACCAGATCTGCCTTGTGCTCAGTATCATCTGCGCAGCTTACACCGGTAACCCGACCCTGCTCAACAATCAGTCGGTTAACAACCTTACCCGTCTGAATGGTACCACCTGCTGTTTGAATTTTATCCACCAGAGCATCAATCAGGCGCCCGACGCCACCTCGAATGTAGCTATAGCTGGGATGCCTCCCTGTTGTCGAGATTTCAAGAGGAATTCTTTTATCAAAGGCAGGTTCGGGGTTGACGAAATAGAGCCCAAGTCCCTGGAATTCACTGGGACGGGTAACGAAATCGGCAAGGATCGAAATAAATACGGTTTGCAGTTTCTCTGAACTGAAATAATGTTCAACCATCCGCTGAACATTCCATTTCATACGAGGCAGGAAGGGAAGCAGTTTTAAATATAAACGAGCCTTTAGGTATAATGATGCCAATCCTGTTGTCCGCTCCGCCTCTGTCCCCAGGGTAACCAATTCGTAAAAACGGGCATAATCCCTGTAATAATCGTCCAATCCCTTGGATTCGCCGGGGAATAATTTATTCAACAAGTCCTTGCGCCAGTAAGGACCGCCATAAACATTCGGTTTTTCAATTTTAAGATCAGGAAAAACGTAAGTTCGGTCTTCACGCATAATCTCAATGCTGTTAGTCAGATTGAGCTCCGATAGAACGTACCCGATCTGTTCTCCTGCTCCGAGGCCTTCTATCAAAAGCTGCCCCTGGTTCCAGGTAAATCCGTCTTTTTGAATCTCCCCCGTAACACCACCGATTTCGGGGTATTGTTCATAAATTGTTACCTGGTAACCGTTCTGAGCAAGGTAAGCACCGGCGGTCAAACCGGATATTCCGGATCCAACGATAATGGCTTTCATGGTTAATTCTTAAAAGGTTTTGTTTTGGGTTTAGATTCAATTCTGGCGATCTGTCTTTTCCAACACCGGAAACTCAGTAATTCTCAGATTTGTGCAGCCGTAAGGGATTAATGTAAGTTCTTCCATTGGCTCGATCGATGTAACCGGGCTGGCAGGTGTCAAACCGGCAGACCCATTTTCCAGTTTCCAGGCGGGCAGGCGTTTTCCCTTTGCCACGCCTTTGATAGGGGCTCTTTCTGGTGAAAAAGGAGCGCTGTTCATGGGCATTTCCGAAAAGCTTACCTTGTCGTTGACAGAATTCACGTCAATATCCAATGCATAATTCCATGGTCCGGTGGCGTACACTTCCCAGTCGGCATGGGGAAGCTCACGATTTGGCAACTCTTGCTGAACCTGTTTCCATTCCTCATCAATTTTCAGCGCATAAATCAGCGGACCCCGCGAGATGGCTGCAGAATTATTATAATGCCTGGACACTGCAGGCGACATTGGCAGGTTGAGTACCAGCTTCATTCCTGGTTCCCATTTTTGATGCAGTCGATGAAATGCCCCGGCTTCGACGTTGCATGCTTTTTCATCGGCTATTTTGATACTCGCTTTTTCAGTCCATTGCGGAATGCGAAGCAGAAGCGGGAATTCCACCGGTTCGTCAGCTCTTATTGTAAATTGAAGTTGCTCCCGAAAAGGATAGTCGGTTTCCAGCTCAATTGATACATTGACGTCGTTGATCATCGTTGTTATTTCCCCTGGAGCATATGCCACCGCTGCCATCCCGTTATCATCTGTCTTCATCCAGAGATGGGAAGCAAACTTTGGCCAGCCCTGGCTCAGATTGGCAGTACAACATCCATAATTGGGTTCCAGGCCGAAGATATTAGCATCCGGGCCGTTAGTATTCCATGGCCGGTTTTCCTTGATGCTGCATTCCACCTGGTTAACTTGCTGATCGTATTGATGAGACCACATATCGGGAGAGAAGGCGGCTGGCAGTGCATTAAAGGCAATCTTTTCCAGACGGTCAGCCAGCAACGGATCGCCAGTAATGGAAAGCATGGTCTCCAGTGAATACATGTATTCTACAACCGCGCAAAGCTCTGTCCCCTGGATCGGGCTTTTTCCCGCCAGGCACTCATCGCCCGTAAAAACGCCTGTTATCATTCCATGGAATTGATCAAGCTTTTTCATTATTTCATAGCCGAAGTCCAGATCTTGCGGCTGATGACTTAACTTCCACCATAAGGGATAGGCCTTGATAGCCATGGCGTTATTCACCACATGTCCCATATAGTTCCACTGGTGCGATGAAGTCGGGTTTTCAATCGGCCAGTTTTGGAAAAAAACCTGCCAGTCAAATCCCTGGGTCCGAAATTTCAATGCAAGTTCCAAAAGCCATTTTTCCCCGGACAACTCATATAATTCATATATGGCCGGTAATGCTTCGAACCAGCGAAACTGGCCCCAGTTGGCAAGTGTTGCGACATCGATGTGAGAATTAATACGCCGCAGGCAGTTTTCCACTGCTACCAATACCCTTTCTTCACGGCTGATCTGATAGTATTGCATCAGCACCTTGACAGCCAGCATTAAACCCCACATATCATAAGTGGCGTAATCTGTCGGTTCAGGCCCTAACCATCCATTGTTCTGGTTGGAGATAATATAATCCAGGTAGGACGTAACCCTTTTTTTTAAGATATCATCGTCCAATAGAAAGGCAAGGGGAATGACACCGTCGAGCCAGTAGGGTGCGCGCTCCCACCCTTCTGCTTTACCGCCGAACCATTGGCTGTCCTTAACATCCGGCCAGAACTCGTCAAGATGACCACTTAAACCGTCCGCCTGGATTTTGAGCTGGTTTTTCAGCCAACCCGCTGGTTTAAAGCTAGTTGGCGACAATAGTTCAAAGCGGTTTTTTTTCAGTTCCATTTTTTGTCTCTGATTGTAAAAACATCCAGCTCCACTTTATTGGGAACCTTGTCCAAATTTTTTTTGGGACTATATCTGTTGGTAGTTCGAAGCCCTGTAATCTATTCCCTTCTCAATATCTCGTACAATTTCGCTATGCCGTTTATCGGTCAGTGAATATCTTGTCAGAATCAGCATCCCCATGGCAATAAGTCCGGCAGGAATCAATGATAGCATAATTCGAATCATTTGAATTGCTGACTCCGGCTGAATGAGAATCTCCGATGCTGTACTTTCCTGGTACCCTGCCAACGACAGCAAGGAACCGACAAGAAGACCAGCGATAGCTGCAGCACCCTTCAAAATGAAGAAAAAATAACCGTAGATGGCGCCCTCAGGCCTGATTCCGGTTCGCCATTGGCTGTATTCAACAGTATCGGCCAGCAGTGACCAGGGCATCAGGAAAACCGCAGAGATTCCAATCCCGATAATAAGGAACAAACCGATCAGCACAGGCAGGCTGTCACCGAAAAAGAAGATACCGATAACCCCGACGATAAAAATGAGGAGAGCTCCAATAAAGACCTGTTTTTTACCCAATCGGTTTGATAGTAAGTTCAGGAATGGCAGGTAAAATATGGCGCTAACAAAAATGACACCGAGACCGATCGCTTCCTGTCCGGGCATCTTCAGGTTATAGACGAAGTAATATTTAACTACCGCTGCCAGTGTGTTCAGGGCAATAAAAATAAGAAGACAGCCCGCCGAGAGAACTAGAAAAGGTGTATTGACAAACACTGCGCCTATATTTTTTAACAATTGAACCTTCCCTTCCGTTCTGGCAGCTTTTTCTTTTGTTCCGGCGAAAGTGATCCACATGACAAGTACACAGACAATTCCCAGAACAAGACCCATCCACTTATGCCCATCTTCTCCTCCACCAAATGCTTGATTGGTCAACAGAGGACTGGCAACCGATGCAAACAGGGTCCCTGTCAGGGCGAATCCCATGCGCCAACTTGTCAAGGTCGACCGTTCCGCCGGGTCATCTGTCATGGAAACCGTGAGAGAGGCGTAGGGGATATTAACAAAGGTAAGAGCTGTACAGAAAAACATGTAGGTAAAAAGAGCCCAGAGAAACTTTAATTCTACGGGTAGACCCGGATTATAAAAAAGAAGGAAAAAGCTCAGCCCCATGGGAAAAGCTCCAAAAAGCAAATAGGGCCGTTTTTTCCCCCATCTGGAACGGGTATTGTCAATCAAACTGCCCATGAATGGGTCGGTAACTGCGTCCCAAATCTTCGAAACCAGCATGATCAGTCCCGCCAGGGCGGGGTTCAGCCCGAAAACGTCTGTCAGGTAAAACAGATAGGTAAAACTCAGGGTCTGAAGAACCATGTTAATACTGAAATCGCCAACGCCGTAACTGAGTTTTTCTTTAACCTGGAGTTGTTTATTCATGGGGTTAACTGTGTGTTGTTTGAATGTTGGTTGTCTAGAATCGACTTATTGTCAGAGAATTTGATTCAGGTCGTAGCTACTTAAAGCCGTCAGAAACAGAGCGGGTGTATAAAAGATCCAGGTCAGATAGGTAGCGAATACCATTTTGTAGTTTTTCGGTAATGACCTGTAATAGCCGACACAGACATCACTCAGAAAAAAACAGATGACCCCTGAAGCAATAAGAACCACATTTCCAAACGGGAAGAAACCCGTCCAGAAAGCAACAAGGGCTGCCCAGACAGACCCCCCGATGATGATGGCGTAGAAGGTTAAGAGACCGAAATAGGATTTGTCTTCCTTCAGTTTTGACCAGAATAGCGCAAACATCAAAAAAATCATGCCGGCCAGAATCACGACCAGAAGCAGCCAGATGAAGGTTTGTTGTGGCAAGCTCAATAACCCGAAGGCGTTCCTGCGAATTAAAAGAAAATGAGCTGTAGCAAATGAAAGTACGCCGACTCGGGAGTGCACGTTAAAGAAGAAGATGATATCCCCTATGACAATAAAAGAGAAAGCGATTGCCAGTCGTCTGGCATCATCAGGGTCAAAGGCGAACCGACCGGCAATCCAGATCATCAGTGTGCAGGAAAATGTTACAAGGAATTTGGCGTATCTGGAGTGGATTTCCGGGTTGTCAAGCTTCGCTGTCCGAAAGGCGAACATCGACCAGTCATGGCCGGAGAATAGTCCGAAAAGAAAAATAATGAACCCCAGAATAATAAAAACCCTGAGAGCGATTCCTGATTCTGCTTCAATATGACCTGTTTCCGCAAACAGATTCGTCAGCGGATAAATCTGAAAAATGACGGTTATGAATAATAACAATCGTCTATTTTTAGCCATTATTTGCTCCGTTATTCAATCACTCCTGCAGATCGTTCGGTTCCTTACCGGGCTAATATGCTGCCACATCTCCGAAGAAAGTGGCTGGCAGTGCATTATGTTGACAATTCAAATCACGATATGAAAGATATAACCTGTTTTAAGGCTATTCCCCCGGTGGACTTCTAAACCGATACCAGAAAGAAAAATTAATGCACGGGTGTATCAAGGACATACATCATCTTAATATGAAAATAGGAATAGGGAATGGTTGAGAATGACAAAAACCTTTGTAATTCGATTATAGTTCCGCCGGAATGCAAAGAACAATTTCTGAATCTCGGTTGTCAGGGAGCAGATTTGCTGAAAACCGGAGGAATCCAGGCATCGGGGATATCAAATTTAAAAAAAGGCTATTTAATCAGCCGGGTGACGCCTGATTTCTATACGGTGATATTCACCACACACGGCCAGGGCAGGCTTTTTGCTGGTAATAAATCGCAAAAAATTACAAAAGGAATGCTATTCATCATTCCCCCTGAATTTCCGAATAAATATGAGATCTTTGGTAATAGCTGGGATATTGTCTGGTTCCACCTTGGCGACACTCATGGATGGTCCAGGCTGAAAAACAACGGAATCACCATGAAGAAGTTTGCCAATATCGAGTTTCTGGTTAATGCCATGCGCGGTTTTATTCTGGAATCAATGCTTGGAGAGTTCGAATCGGAACGACTGGTGCGCTCCTATTCAGAGATGATATTAATTTACCTGACCAGGGAATTGCATATCACAGGAGAGCCCGGGAAAAATTCTCTGCGGGCAAGACTGTCCCTGGTCTTCAGTACCGTGAATCAAAACCTGGAGAAAAAATGGACTGCGACCAATATGGCCAAATTAATGGCTATATCTCCCTCATATTTCACCCGGCTTTGCAAAGAAGCCTATAATCTTTCCCCCGTTAGACTATTAACCCGATTTCGCATGGAGAGGGCTGCTGCTTTTTTAAAAACCACCGATTACCCTATTTATATTATATCGCAACAAATCGGATACAATGATGAATTTGCTTTTTCAACCGCCTTTAAGCGATATACGGGGATAAGCCCTAGCCATTTCCGCCAAGGCAGCGATGATCAAACAGCCTGAAAACCTGTTTGATAATTTTTAGCACGCCTCTCAAGCGTGACCGGCATTCGATCCTGCTATCCTTTCTTTCTTACCAGTTTTCTGAATCATTTTAGAATTGTCTCCGGCTTAACGATACAAGAAATCTCTTTTAGTCCTTTAAGTCCCATCCATTTGCCAATCCTGGCCAATTGAATTCTTTCACTGTCTTTGAATTGTACAGGTTTTTGAATCTTCGATTTCAATATCCGATTCTCCATTGCCAGATATTCGTTCCTGACGAGCAACTCTTCGTCAACATGCCCACCAACCAACGCCAATGCTTCTATCTCTTCCATAAAGACTCCTTTCAATTCTGCATTTTCCTAATTTTATGGGAGAATTCGACAATATTCAGCACATTATCAAGGTTGGCTGAAAAGCTCAATTAGAGTGATGGACGGAAAAATTGGCTATTTTATGGCTAGAGGATTCATGATTTAAGAGTTTGCCAAAAATTTACTTTTTTCACCCCACGAGCTTAACTTTGTGTCCATTTTTACTGGACCACATCCGTTCAATTTCCTGCCAATTCATAGGGCTTTGCGGGTGATACTTATTGAGTTGATTTATCGATTTATTAGGGTCATAAAAGGTTACTTAATTTATTCTATTATCTCCAAATCCCAAACTTGTAAATAGACACTTTCATTAGGCTGCCCGACTGTTTGAAATGAGATTTGTTCTATCAATTTCGGTTCAAAAGTTTTATAAATCGTTTGATCTCCCCAATCCTGTTGTAAGAGAATACTGTTTTTGAACTGAATCGTGATTTCAGTTGCAGTGCTACTACTTGAAAAATTTTTGCCATGAAAATTCGAATCTTCTATCCCTGAAATTTGGACGTTGATTCTGTATTCCTTGCCATCACCTCTTGTTTTGAATTTTATGCCTTCTGCTTGGCGCACCTGATCTAAAGTTAGACCGTAAATAGAATCCTGAAAATCAATTCCCATCCCCAAATACCCATATTGAAAATCAGTTGTTGTGCTCACTACGCCCGATAACTGAGAAATTTGCTCTATTTCGTTATTGACTTCTTCAATGATACTCTTAAATATCATTCTACCCTCAGTATCTTCTGCCAGAACCTTATTCTCTACAATCATTGTTGAACCCCCTCCGTCAGTTCGATCATCATAATAATACCAACTCCCTTGAATCTCTTTTTCATTGTATTCAAGTGTGGTGATTTCTGATGAAGGATGAAACTTTTTTCTGAATAAATCTGCTGCGGGTTTATTTATAATTGAGTATGTTACATTTTCACTTTCACAATACAGAGGTGGTTTTCTAATCTGTTCTTCCCAAAGAAAAATGCCATCTAGCCAAGCGGCATGATTCAAAGTCGTTAGCATTGCTTGATGACTGTTTTTTTGGGAGTTACCGTTATACTGGTTTTCCGATTTGGTTTTGGCTGAATTAAAAATATTAGTATCAGGCAGGTACGGTTTATAATGTCCATAATCCACACTTCTATAACCGAGTTCAGCGAAAATCATTTTTTTATTTTCCAAATTCAGTGTTTTTTTCCATGTGGATAATGTCGTCTTTTTTTCTTCCCATTTTTTTGTTAGAATATCAAGATCGCCGTCTTTGTCTTGTGGCAAAGGGCCTTGATTCTCAACCTCATATATATCGATTTCCCCCAGGGGGAAATAAACCGTCATGCTGATATAATCAAATAATTTCCAGAATTGCCGGGTCACTGTTTTTTCATGGATTGATATGTTTGCATCTGTAATTGGAGTAATTTCTATTTGGCTGGGATTATCCCAATTGTCACCAATATCAAAAACCGGCACACCAAAAACTTCATATTCATGAGCAGCATAAAAGAGTTTCCCTTGATAATCACTTGCTCGGATATCATTCACAATAGACTGCCAAAAATTAAAATTCTGAGGACGTGTCATCGAAACCAACTCTGTTCCAATAGTGAATAAATCAACATCATTTTCAATCGCAATATCTAAATAGTGGAATAGAAAACGCTTGTAGTTCTCGAACCACGCACTCGTGTCATTTGGTTTGAATTTGGCCCGCCATGTAGAGAACCCATTGTCAACAAGAATGGTCCAACATTCTTGTTTGATTGTTAGATCGGTATCTTCATCAAGAACGTATATCTCATCCAATAAATGATAAGATTGTTTCAAAATATTTGCTTTTTCTTCATCAATCAAATTGAGGATTACATTGAATGTTTCTTGATCCACTATAGGAATTATTTCAGGAAAGGGATCAACATGTCCCTGTTAAGCGGTGATGGGACTACTAAAATACTACGAGATATTCTAACAGGAACACCTCAAAGCTGATGGAAATTAAACCGTTAGAGGTCCAATAAAGAAAAACGGAGCTAAATATCAGTGAAAATGGGCTTCTCCCTTGAAATACCAAATAGAAAACCAAAATTTAGACATACATCTCCTGCAAAATCCTGATTTCCTGCTCTCATTTTATCGAACTCAAGCTGCTTTCCTTATCTTATAAGCAGTTGCTTTTGTTTCCTTAAATCTCTTAGTTTCCAGATCAGTAGGGACATCTTTAGCGTTCTTCAGTACAAAAGGAACCGCTTTATCCCGAAAAACCGCAGCGGGAGTGGCGCTGTCCAAAAACTCATGGGGCCGCCAAATATTGTACCATTCCGTGAATTCACTACAAAGCTTTACCAAATGCCGATACCCTTCTTCACTCTATTTGAATCCATTAATTCTCTAAAAGCTGCACTAGTAAAGACACTTCCGTGATCTGAAATGAGATGTTTGGGCTTTCCTGTATTTTCGAATGCCGCTTCAAGTGCGTTGATCACCATTCCAGCGTTCGGTCCGTCAAGTGGTGATACTGCTACAACCTTGCGGGAAAAATGATCAATGGCAACCAAAACATAGATCTTCCACTAACCCCAATAATATACTTCTTCCACTAACCCCAATAATATACTTCTGTTAAATCAACACTTCACAAATGATTGGGATACCAGGCCGGAATAAGACAACCATTTTGATTCTGAGTCACGTGATTCTTTGGACACGTTATGGGTGCTGGTGATGCGTTCTTGGGCTTGGGACGTTGTAAGATATTTCGAACGGTTGACGCTGAAAGAAATATATTCAGGAGTTTCAATTGATTTGAAATCCGAACTCGACCCCAGTCAATGTTATCTCTAGAAATTCGCCAAACAAATGTGGCCAAGGATTCTGGAGTCTTGTTCCAGGCTTGTTGTGTAGATTTGGGTTCATCATCAATTCGTTTCAACCATCAATACAAGGTGGAC
>Ga0075122_10002152_pt1 | contig 13220 bp, 15 predicted proteins | sample AntAceMetag02UKB_FD_69790 | JGI IMG/M metagenome (GOLD analysis project Ga0075122, IMG submission 69790) | Saline lake microbial communities from Ace Lake, Antarctica - Antarctic Ace Lake Metagenome 02UKB | ecosystem: Environmental > Aquatic > Non-marine Saline and Alkaline > Saline | place... | reverse complement strand
TTAGCTTTTTTCTACGCTTAGCTACGGCTTTAATCATATATTCAGCTCTATCAGCATATGTTCTTTTTTCTTTGCGTTTCATATCTATAGTATACCATGTTGGGTATACCACATCTATGTGTACAACTGGAAATATTTTTCACAGTCAATCGCTCTACCAACTGAGCTACGCCGGAATGTTTTATTTTTGTTCTCAATGAACTTTAGTTATTTTACATAAAATAGGGGGAGAAGTAAACCTTGTTAAATATAAAATCTGTGAATTTTCCACATTGTAAAATTTTATTTTATGATATAATTGAAATATGAAAAAGAGAAAAACGATGAAAATAAAATATATTATTTTATCAATAACAGTTATTCTTTTGTTATTTTTGGTATTTATTCTTTCTAAATCAGTAGAATATAAAGATGATATTTTTAAAGAAACAGCAGAGAGAACTTCACAGGATTATAAAATAACAGATGATTCTGTTTTTATAAATTTATCTCAAAATGACTAAAATATAAGTGAAGAAAGAAATTATGTATATAAAAGTTAAAGCATTTCCTAAAGCAAAAAAAGAAGAAATAAAGAAAATTGCCGAAAATAGATTTGAAATTAGAATTAAGGAAAAAGCAGAAAGGAACTTAGCTAATCAAAGAATAATTAAAATACTTGCTGAATATTTTGAAATTGAAGAAAAAGAGGTTAAAATTATAAATGGACATTATCACTCAAGTAAATTAATCAAGATTAACAATTAATTTTATTTAAAAAAAGTGAGAAATATAAAAATAAATGCAATTGGGTTAGAGTTAGACGAAGAAGCAAAAAAATATTTGATGAAAAAGTTGGAGAGTTTGAGAAAGTTTATTAATTTTGATGATGAAGAGGTTACTACTGACATTAGAATAAGTAAGCCAATGCGACGACGACGAACAGGTAATTTACACAGAGCTGAAATAAGTATTATGACAGTTGGAAAAAAATTTGGAGCCAGAGCGGAAAGGAAAGAACTTTACGAAGCGATTGATGCAATGAAAGATTCCATCTCTAAAAAAATATCTTCTTACAAGGGTAAAAAACGAAATCTTTTTAAAAAAGGAGGAATGAAAATTAAACAATTATTGAAAAAAGACATTTAGTAATTAACAAAAAATAACCATTATGACAATTGGAGGAAGAATAACAATTTTTTTAGTAATAATTTTAATTATCGGAGGGATAATATATTTTCAATTTATGAATGATAAAACACAAACAGGAGATGAAATTATTTCGCAAGAAATCAGTGGAGATGTTGTTTTAAAAACTAATCTAGGTGATATTGAATTAGAACTTTTTGATACAGAAGCACCAAAAACAGTTGGAAATTTCAAAAAATTGGTTGGAGAAGGTTTTTATGACGGTATTAAATTTCATAGAGTGAAAAAAGGGTTTATGATTCAAGGTGGTGATCCATTAACTAAAGACGATAGCCAAAAAGTTAGTTGGGGAATGGGAGGTCCTGGTTATGCCTTTGAAGATGAAATTTACACAGGTAATTCAAATGTGATGGGGTCAATTGCGATGGCTAATTCTGGTCCAAATACAAATGGAAGCCAATTTTTTATAAATACAGCTGACAATGGTTTTTTAGATCAAAAACATACCGTTTTCGGAAAAGTGGTTAGTGGGATGGAGATAGTTACTCAGATTGAAAATACCCCTGTAGGGGAAAGAGATATTCCAATTGAAGCAATTATAATAGAAAGTGCTATTTTGGTAGATTAACGAAATCAATTTCTTGCTTGCCTTCAGGCAAAATTCTTTCAATAATTAGTTCGTTATTTTTAAGGCGAGCTTTTTTAATGACGATTCTTTTTTCTCTTTGAAAAAAATGAGCATTGGGCCATTTATTAAAGGCCTGAATTTTTAAGAAATTTTTTGTAGCATTACCACCCAAATCTATTAGAGCATCATTTGATTTTAATTTATTACAAAAAGTTGCTTCGCCATGTTTTTGCTCAATAGCTTTGATTTCATCACCCACCCATTTGGAAATAGTGTTTCCAAGTAAATTACCCCCGAGTTGAGCCAAGGTTTTTCCTAATTCACTTTCGCTTGGCATTTCAGAAATAGAATTTTCCCAAAGTTGAATTTCTTCTTGTTCTACGATTGGTCCATGATCCATTTTTTCATCCATTAGTATAATAGAAACACCAGTTTTATTTTCACCTGCTAAAATTGCGCTATGAATGGGAGTGGCTCCTCTGAATTTTGGCAAAAGAGAAGGGTGGATATTAAGTGTTCCATATTTTGGTAAATCTAAAATTATTTGGGGAATTATTTTCCCATAAGCAGCGACAATAAATAGGTCCCATTTTTGAGATGAAAAATTTTTGATTTCATCAGAAAATTTTTCATCCAATTTTTTCGGCTGCAAAGTAGGGATATGATTTTCATCAGCCCAGATTTTGATGGGTGGGGGAGTAAGTTTTAATTTTCTTCCAGCTGGTTTATCAGGGGTAGTTATAATTAAGCTTGGCAGTAACAAATCTTCGGAGGTCGGACCTCCGAAGATTTTTAATTGTTCTAAAATGCCTACAGCAAATTCAGGTGTTCCGAAAAAAACAACCTTGATTTTTTTTTCTTCATCCATATTATAACCCTAGTTTTTTTATATCTCCTGACATGATTTTATGGAAGGTCTCTCGTGGGTCGACATTTTCATAAATTATTTGATAAATGGAATCAATAATAGGTGTTTTGGTGCCATTTTCCTTAGAAATTTCATAGGCCACTTTTACAGTATAATAACCCTCAACTGTTTTTCGCTCGGTTTTCATCTCTTCATGAACTTCCTTGGGAGTTTTCTCACTTTCACATATTCTTTTTCCAAATTCTTTATTCCGAGTATTTCCAAAACACGAAAGCATAATATCTCCCCAAAAAGATGCTGAACCAGGAAGGAAAATCGTATCAGAAACCCCCATTTTTTTAGCAATTTTATACACATCAAAAGCAGCTCTAGTAATAAAGGATGATTTGGTTCCTACTGTAAAACTTAACCCCTCGCAAATACCAGCTCCAATGGAGATAAAATTCTTTAAAGCCCCAGCGATTTCAACAGATAAAACATCATCATTGGTATAAATACGAAATGTGTTGCTATGAAATAAATCCGCGATTAATTTTGTACAAGTATTCTCTTTGCAAGCAACCTCAGCAATTACTGGAATTCTATTTGCAATATCGGATGCAATTGTCCCGCCAGAAAGAATTGCGGTGTTATGATTGAACGAACTATTTTTAAGATGTTTGTTGACAATAGAACTTAGTAATTCATGTGTTTGGATATCAATTCCTTTAGAAACGATTACGAAGGTAGTGCCTTTATTTACTATAGAGCTAATCCCTTCGAAAGCTTTGTTAAAAGCTTGGGCATTAATCCCGACAATAACGATATCGGCATCTTTAATTAAATCCTCTTTATTTTTACAACTCTGAATCTTATTGTTAAACTCCATTTCTTGAAAATGGTAAGGATGTTTTTTGTTTTTGCTAAAATTTTCATAGATATCACCATCAATATCCCAAAAGAAAAAATCGTAATTATCGTTATCTTTATATTTTTTAGTAAGATAATGAGCTAAGGCACAATTAAAAGCACCAAATCCCAAGAAACTAATTTTTGTTTTTTCTTTTTTGTTCATGTTAGTATATAATATACATTAATTAGTAATACTTTGCATAGAATGAAGGGGGATATAAATTAATTTAGAAAATAAATATCATGAATACATTACAAGGAACACAAACTGAAAAAAATTTATTGAAATCTTTTGCAGGGGAATCTCAAGCAAGAATGAGATATGATTATTTTTCTAAACAAGCCAAAAAAGATGGTTTGGAACAAATTTCTGCCATTTTTGCAGAAACAGCTCTTAATGAAAAAGAGCATGCCAAAAGGTTTTTTAAATTTTTAGAGGGACGACCTATTGAAATTACAGCTATTTATCCCGCCGGAAAAATAGGAACAACTTTAGAGAATTTGAAGGCCTCTGCTGAAGGGGAACATGAAGAATGGGGAGAATTATATCCAGAGTTTACTAAAACTGCAGAGGAAGAGGGTTTTGTTGAAATTGCCACTGCTTTTAAAAAAATAGCAGAAGTTGAAAAAGCTCACGAAGAGAGATATATAAAATTATATGAGAATTTAAAACAAGGGAAAGTTTTTGAAAGGGAAGAAAAGGTGGTATGGAAATGTGGAAATTGTGGTTATTTGCATGAAGGAACTTCTGCTCCTCAAGAATGTCCCGCCTGTCTCCATCCACAAGCTTACTTTCAAATTAAAGAAAATAATTATTAAAAATTATATAGTTTTGCCGTTTTCTGTTTTTTCTTCTCTGATATTTTTAGCTTTGCTGATGAAAAGGATTCCATTAAGATGATCAACTTCGTGTTGAAAAATTTGAGCCAATAAATCGCTACCTCCAAAAGTAAATTTTTTTCCATTTTCATCAAAGGCACGAATAGTACACTTTTTAGATCTCTGAACTTCTCCATATGTATTTTTAACACTTAAACAACCCTCCTCTAACCATTGCTTCTCTTTAGATGTTTTTGTAATTTTAGGATTTATAAAAACAAGATCAGAACCCTCCTTTTTTCCAAAAAACTTTTTAGAAACAATAAAAATTCTCAAAGATTCTCCAATTTGTGGTCCGGCTAAAGCAATAGCATCTTCGGTATTAATTAGTATGTCTTTCATTTGTGAAATGATATTTCTAATTTTAGAACTATGAATTTCACCTAAAGTAATTTCTTTAGCTTCATCTTCTAAAATTTTATTTCCTTTTTGCAATATTTCTACCATAACAATTTTATACCACAAAAATTAAATCTAATCCTTCTTTTTTATATATTGTCCAATTTTCCACCAAAAGAGTTTCTGCTGGTCTTTAGTTGGTTTACGGCTTTCTTTAACCTCTGACCAGTATTGATAGATGGTTGATTTAGGTATCTTTTTGAAAAAGCCCAAATAAAAACTAAATGAACCAATTCCTTTTTTTGAGGTCTCTCCAAAGTAATTTCTAATTTCATCCACAAGATAATGTTTTTCTGAATATAATGAAGTTTTTTTATTTTTTGGAACAGATAAAATTGCTTCAATTGTTTGAATTTCTTTAGGCTTCTCCAACTTCTCAAACTTGGGAGTGCTACTCCCAAGTATTTTTTTTGTGATGAAGAGAGGTGTTAGTTTATCATTGGTATATTTTTGGATGTTGTTGCTGTTATCTGTTTGGTTAGGAGAGAGTTGATTTATTTCACGAATGATTTTTTTTGAAAAAAGTTTTTGAAAAACTTCTTCAGTTGGTAAATTTGTTTTTTGTAAAATTAATAATATCGATTCTATTATTTCCGTTTTGAACAAAGATAATTTAATAGAATTGTCTAATTTGCTAATTTTTATTTTATTTTTTCGTAAAAAAAATTTTCTTTTTTCCAAATCTTCTACTTGAATCACTAAAGCGGGCTTTCTATCTTTTTGTTGATTAGTAGGTTTAGGATAAGGAATAAAAATCAATGAACCAACTGAAAAATCTTGAACAGAAAAAAACCAAGTCGGCTTTTGGAAACGATTTCTATAAATAGGAATGGTTGTTATTAAATTCATTCTAATAGTTTACAATCATTAGGTTGTCACTGTCTAAGATATAAATTGAAGAGCTATCTTTTTTTACAAAAACAGGATTTTTTCCTTTATAAATTGGTTGAAAATTCTGAATATTTTCACTGCCAATTTCTAAAGCGTATACTCCATCTCCAGAAGTAATAATCACAACATCATCTCTATTTTTATAAAAATCTATAGCTGTGATAGATTTTTTTAAATCTGTATTATCATTTAAGATGTTTCCCATAGCTTGATTTGAAATCAAGTTTTCTTGGAAAAAAGATAAGATATATAGATATTCAGGGTCTTCTTTTCCAATCAGCATACCACTAGTATTTTGTGGAATAAAAAAAGGTTGGACTACTGTATCACTTTTTTTTTCTATTTCAATTTCTTTTATCCACGGCCAAAATCCGTCTTTAGATATAACAATTGTATGTTCGCCATTTTTTAATTTAAATTGAGGATTTATATCTTGTTGAGTTATTTTTTTTTGATTATCAACAAAAATTGTTAGATCTTCATCAAGGGATTCAATTTGCAATGTCCCATATTGATTATTTTTATAAAAAATACCAAAAATAACCACTAAAACGATAATTAAACCAATGGCATAGATATAAGGTTGTTTTTTTCTAGATTTTCCTTTTTTCATTTTTTATATAATAACACTAATATACTATTTAAATCAATTGTTATTTTGTCAGAAAAATTTTAAAATATAAGGATGAAGAAAGATAAATTCATTATTCAGGGGTTAGAGGGACAGAAAAAATTATCTGGAGAAATCATAATAAGTGGAGCTAAGAATGCTATTTTACCTATTATGGCTTCTAGCGTTTTGTTTGAAGATGATTTCCTTATGACGAATGTCCCTGAAATAGAAGACTTGAATAGAATGATGGAAATTTTCGCTGGACTAGGTATCAAAATTACAAAAAAAATAAAGGGAGAATATTTGATTGATTCAAAAGGATTGAACAAAGCAGAAATTGATGAAAATATATCTAAACGATTAAGAGCTTCTATTATTTTTTCTGGGCCGCTATTAGCAAGGTTTGGAGAATTGGTTTTTCCTCATCCTGGTGGATGTGTGATTGGGGCAAGACCGATTGATTTGTTTTTAGAGGGATTTGAAAAGATGGGAGCAAAAATACAAATTAAAGGTAATAAATATATTGTTCGTACGGATAATAAAAAATTAAAAGCAGCAGATATTTTTTTTAAAGTTCCGAGTGTGACAGCGACAGAAACATTTATTATGGCGGGGGTTTTGGCAGAAGGGAAAACAATTTTAAAAAATGTTGCTATGGAACCAGAAATTATTAGTTTGGTTAACTTTTTGAACTCTTGTGGTGCTAAGATTAAAGGAGAAGGAACCCCAACGATTGAAATTATTGGGGGAAAAAACTTACTTAAAGCAAAGGGAAAAAAATATAAAACAATTTCAGATCGTATTGAAGCAGGGAGCTTTCTTATTTTAGGAGCATTATGTGCTAGTGATTTAAAAATTTCTAATTGCCAACCACAACACCTTGAAATCCTTATTGAATTTTTGAAAAATTCTGGAGTGGAGATCGAAGTCGGTGAGGACTATCTAAAAATTGTAAATAATCGAGACAAGAAAAATAGTGATTTGAAAGCTATGGATATTAAGACACATGAGTATCCAGGATTTCCTACTGATTTACAAGCACCGATGATAGTTTATTTAACACAAGCTACAGGTGAAAGTTTGATTTTTGAGACCATTTTTGAAGGGCGATTGAATTACACAGATGATTTAAAAAAGATGGGAGCTGATATTAAGATGTGGGATTCTCATAGAGCAGTAGTTATTGGATCAACCCTTTTAAAAGGTAAAGAGTTAGATGGGCCAGATATTCGCACTGGTTTTGCCTTTATAATTGCTGGTTTAGTTGCTAAAGGCGAGTCAATGATTAATAATGTCTATTATATTGATAGAGGTTATGAGAACGTTGAAAAAAGATTACAACAAATTGGGGCTGAAATTGAAAGAGTTAAATAAATATTATGTCATTTTTTACTAAAAGATTAGGAATAGACCTTGGAACAGCCAATACTTTGGTTTTTGCTCCTGGTAAAGGAGTCATTTTGAATGAACCATCAGTTGTAGCAGTTTCAGAATTAGATAATAAGATTTTAGCTGTTGGTCTTGAAGCCAAAAGAATGATTGGACGAACCCCAGAAAGTATAATAACTTATCGTCCAATGAAAGATGGAGTGATCGCTGATTATAAAGTAACAGAAGCAATGTTGCGATATTATATAAACAAAGCTCTTGGGAAATGGAATTTTTTTAAACCAGAAGTTATTGTTTCTGTTCCAGCAGGTGTTACTTCTACAGAAAGGAGGGCTGTGATTGAAGCTACAACAAAAGCTGGAGCGAAGAAGGCCTTTGTTGTGAAAGAACCGATTTTGGCTGCTATTGGTGCTGGAGTTATGATTGAAGAACCAGGGGGACATATGATAGTAGACATCGGTGGGGGAACAATCGATGTTGCTGTTATTTCTTTAGGGGGAATTGTGTCTTCAACTTCTGTAAAATGTGCAGGTGATAAAATGAATAGAGCTATTACTGATGCTATCAAAAAAAGCTCAAATCTTTTTGTCGGCGATAAAACAGCAGAAGATATAAAAATACAAATTGGCTCAGCACTTCCGTTTGAAGAAGAATTAACCATGGAAATTAGAGGAAGAGATTTTATTTCTGGTTTACCTCGTTCTGTTGAAGTAAAAACAAATGAAATTGCTAAAGCAATTACCAAAGAACTTCGTGAAATGGTGAAGGCAATCAAAGTTGTTTTTCAAGAGACACCACCTGAATTGTCAGCTGATATTATCCAAAAAGGAATAATTATGACGGGAGGTTCTTCTCAGTTAAGAAATTTGTCGGAATTAATTTATCGTAGGACTGGAGTAAAAGCTCGTTTGGCAAAAGACCCACTTTTTTGCGTAGTAAAGGGAACTGGAGTAGCTTTGCAACATATGGATACCTATAAAAGAAGTGTTATCTCAAAATATCGTTAACTTGTTAACTATGTCATCACTTATTGATATTTCAAAAAATTTCCATCATGCATATTTATTAGAAGGGGAGAAGGAATATGTTTTTCAGGAATTATTGGATTTTTTAAATAAAGAACTTGATTTTTCAACTACTGCTAATCCAGATTTTTGGCTAAGAGATTTTGATAGTTTGGGAATAGATGATAGTAGAGAGATTAAAGATTTTCAATCTAAAAAAGCCTTTGCGGGAGATAGAAAAATTTTGGTTATTAAAACAAATTTTATTACTCATGAAGCACAAAATTCTTTATTAAAAGTTTTTGAAGAGCCAACAGCAAATACTCACCTATTTTTAATAATACCGTCAGCTGAAAATCTTTTGCCAACTCTTAAATCTCGTTTAATGATTGTTAAAAACTTGGAGAGAGTATCTCCAAGTCAAAAACTTGGAGATACTCTCTCCAAGTTTTCGGTTAGGGAGTTTTTGGGGGCAAGTATTGCTGAACGATTTGAATTGATTAAAGTTTTTTTACCAAAGAAAAAAGATTCCCTAAACCTATGGTCGGGCAAGGAGAAAGCGGATAAAGCTGGGGCGATTATTTTTTTGAATGAATTGGAGAAGAAGTTGTATGAAAATTTTCAAAAAAAGACGACGGCCTGTCTGCCGGACAGGCAGGCTTCGCCGTCGCCTTTTGAATCTAATGCAGAAAACACATTTTCTGAAGTTAGAAAATGTCGTTCTTATCTTAACGACCGTTCCCCTTCAGTTAAAATGATCTTAGAACACCTTTCACAAATAATTCCTTTGCAGAATTAATTATCAATATGAAAACAAAAACAGAACAAATGAAAGAGATTAAAGACGAGATTTTGGATTTGAAGGAATCTCCTCTTTGTGTAGAGCGGATAAAGAACAAAGTTTTTCCAGTTATTGGGGCTGGTAGTCATAATGCAAAAATCATGTTTGTGGGCGAAGCCCCTGGAAAAAATGAAGCTCAGACAGGACAACCTTTTTGTGGTGCTTCGGGGAGAGTTTTGGATGAATTATTAGAATCGATTTCTCTCAAAAGGGAAGATGTTTATATTACTAATATCGTTAAAGACAGGCCGACTGCCAATAGAGATCCTTCTCCGGAAGAGATTAAAATTTATGGTCCATTTTTGGACAGGCAGATTGAAATAATTCAGCCAGAAATTATCGCTACTTTAGGAAGATACTCTGCGGAATATATAATGAAGAAATTTGATTTGGGTTTAGAAATAGAATCGATCGGGAAAATGAGAGGGAAGATTTTTGAAGCAGAAACCAATTTTCAAAAAATAAAAATAATTCCTTTACTTCATCCAGCTGTGGCACTCTATAATTCATTCAGTCGTGACGATCTCAAACAGGACTTCAAATCACTGAGACTTGCTTGACGGGAGCTGATTTTTAATGTATTTATATTAATTAGATGGTTCTCAAAAATATAAAACACGAAAGGAGGCTGAAATGGGTGAGCTTATTGTTAGTATTGAAGATTTTATTTTAAAATCGTCAAAGTTTTTTTTCGAAATGGTTGTTGCTCCTTTTGGGGCTCTGGTTGCTTTTGTTGGGTTCTGGGTTTTTGTCTTACTTTATTCTCAGTACACCAAAAAAATGCCCCCGGAGAATATCTCTTTGACGGGATTTTAGCCGGTACCCACTAAGACCTTAAAAAGTCTCGGTGGGTATTTATATTTAAAATTAAAACCAAACTTTTAATTATCTTGGATTTTGATATAATATCTCAGATGAAAGCTAAAGAAATACGGCAGAAATATTTGGAATTTTTTGAGAGTAAGGGACATAGTATTATTCAAACAGCTTCGCTTATTCCAGAGAATGATTCTTCTGTGCTTTTTACGACGGCGGGAATGCATCCGTTAGTTTCTTATCTAATGGGAGAAAAACATCCAGCAGGAAATCGTTTGGTTAATTCTCAAAAATGTGTACGAACAGGTGATATTGAAGAAGTTGGTGACACCACTCATCACACTTTTTTTGAGATGTTAGGCAATTGGTCTTTAGGGGACCCCGAGGCTCCTGATGGGATCGGGGCAGGTTATTTCAAAAAGGAATCTTTAGAGTGGAGTTGGGAGTTTTTGACTTCACCGAAGTGGTTGGATTTAGATCTACAAAGATTCGCCGTTTCTGTTTTTGCTGGAGATAAAGATGCTTCTTTTGATGAAGAGTCATATCAAATTTGGTTAGATTTGGGTATTTCAAAAAAGAAAATCGCGAAATTGCCAAAGTCAGCTAATTGGTGGGGACCAATCGGAGAAACAGGCCCTTGTGGGCCTGATTCAGAAATTTTTTATTGGGTTGGAGATATAGATAAGATTCCAGAGAGTTTTAATGATGATAACGATTTATGGGTGGAAATTTGGAATAATGTCTTTATGGAATATAATAAGTCGAAAGTTGAAAAAAAGGGAAAATATGAATATATAAAATTGGCTCAAAAAAATGTTGATACAGGAATGGGGCTGGAAAGAATTACCTCTGTGATGCAAGGGTTGGATGATGATTATCAAACAGAACTTTGGCAAAACCAAATTTCTAAAATTGAAGAGTTATCTGGCAAAAAGTATTTAGAAAACAATCCTAAACCTATGGTCACTAATTCATCAAAGATGAACGGACAAGTCGGACAAAAGAAGGAGATGAGAATTATCGCTGACCATATGAAAACGGCCACTTTTATTATGGCTGATGAAAGAGGCCTTACTCCGACCAATACTGACCAAGGATATATCATTCGTCGCTTAATTCGTCGGGCTATTCGGTATGGGAAACAATTGGGAATAGGTAAAGAACTTTGGACAAAAGAAATTGCAGAAATTGTGATAAATGATTATAAAGATATTTATCCAGAATTAGAGAAAAACCAAGATTTTATTTTTGAACAATTAGACAAAGAAGAAATTCAATTTTCCAAAACTTTAGAGAAGGGTTTAAGAGAGTTGGAAAAAGGAACTGATCCTTTTCTCTTATTTACTACTTACGGTTTTCCTATTGAAATGACACAAGAGTTGGCGAAAGAAAAGGGAATTAAAGTAAATACCAAAGATTTTGAAAAGAAGATGAAAAAACATCAAGAACTTTCTCGAACGGCTTCGGTTGGAAAATTTAAGGGTGGGTTAGTAGATAATTCCGAACAAACAATCAAATTACATACAACAGCGCATTTACTCCTTTCAGCTTTGCGAAAAGTCTTAGGAGAAGGTGTTCAACAAAAGGGAAGTAATATCACTCCTGAAAGATTAAGATTTGATTTCTCTTACGATAAAAAAATGACAGACGAAGAAAAAGCAGAAGTTGAGAATTTGGTTAATAAAGCAATTAAGAAAGATATGTCAGTCATTTGCGAAGAAATTTCTCTTGATGAAGCCAAAAAAGCAGGAGCGGTGGGGGCTTTCGAATCAAAATATGGAGAAAGAGTTAAAGTTTATAAAATAGCAGACGGTGATGGTATTTTTTCTTATGAAATTTGCGGAGGTCCACATATAAACAGAACAGGTGAGCTTGGTAAGTTTAAAATCACAAAAGAGCAAAGCAGTAGTGCTGGGGTTAGACGAATTAAAGCGATTATTGAATAATTCACAAGATATATTTAATTTTTATTCTAATATGTTAGAATAACAAGATATTTATCAATTATTATTAAGAAAATATTATGATTAGAAACAAAAAAGTGCTTCAAGATGTGGTGCCTCCCAAGAGATCAATCCAAGACATTCCAATTCCTGAAGGCAAGAATAGGAAAATGACAAAAAAAAGTGATTTAGCAGGGAGAAAGCCCATTGGTTTTTTCGGTTCAAGTAAAAGTAATAAAACAAAAAAAATCAAGAAGAAATTTTTCTTTTCTATTATCTTATTAGCAGTGCTCGGTTTTTTGTTTTTTCTTTTAATGTCTTCAAATGTGGTTATTACAATTATTCCTTTACAATCTGAACAAAGAGTTGATGCTAGTTTTGTAGCCGTTTCAGAAAAAGAAACAGGAGGAGTTCCATTTGATATTATGTTAGTAGATGAAATTGGTTCTAAAGAAGTTCAGCCAACTAGCGAGGAGATTGTAAAAGAAAAAGCGAGTGGTCAAATTATGATTTTTAATAATTTTGATAAAAATACTCAACGACTTATTAAAAATACACGATTTGAAATGGCAGATGGTTTGATTTATAGAATTCAGAATTCAATTGTTGTTCCAGGACAGGCAGTAGATAGTAATGGAGATACAATCCCTGGTAGCATTGAAGTAACGGTTTACGCAGACCAACCAGGAGAAGAATATAATATTGGATTATCTGATTTTACTGTTCCTGGTTTTGAAGGTTCGGAAAGATTTGATAAGTTTTATGCAAGATCTAAGACAGTTATGACGGGTGGTTTTGAGGGTGTAAAAAAAATTGCTTCGGAAGAAAGTATTGCAAATGCGCAATTAGAAATTCGTTCTGAATTAGAAGCAAAACTTACCCAAGAAATTTTATCTAAGATTCCCGAGAACTTTATTCTTTACGAAGAAG
>Ga0075122_10002150_pt1 | contig 13239 bp, 11 predicted proteins | sample AntAceMetag02UKB_FD_69790 | JGI IMG/M metagenome (GOLD analysis project Ga0075122, IMG submission 69790) | Saline lake microbial communities from Ace Lake, Antarctica - Antarctic Ace Lake Metagenome 02UKB | ecosystem: Environmental > Aquatic > Non-marine Saline and Alkaline > Saline | place... | reverse complement strand
TTCTCTAAATTTATTAATGCTCCACCTGTTAATAGAATATATTCAACTTGAGTTAAATCTTTTCCATCTGGAATAATTTTTAGTCCTGATGATGTGTACACTTTTTTCAAATCTCCAACATGTCTGTCAAGTCCAATTTCAGCACATTTTTTAGTTAGCTCAAAAACAAATTTCTTTTCTAACAATGTCTCTGGAATATATGAATAGTCTTCCAATAATGTGTTAAATTCTTCTATGGTAATAGATAATTTTGACAAAAGTTCATCTTTCTTGAATAAATTCATTACATTTTTATGATTGATAAATAAACCTAAATCTCCTTCAACTGTGCGTTTAGAAAGCGGTTCACCGTCTTGAAATTCGATAAAATCATCACTCGGAATTGAAACTGAGTGAATATCAGTTGTAGCTCCGCCTATGTCAATCGTGATAATATTACCTAGTTTTTCTCTTAATATCATTGTCGATTCCATTACACTACCCGGAGTAGGCATAATATTTTGATTCACCATATCAAAAATATTATTCATACCATTCGCATGAATTATATTTTCTTCGAATGTTTCATAAATTACTCTTCTTAATGGAAGAATATTTAAATAATCTACTCGAGGATATACATTTTCTACAATTTTCAGATATTTGCTTTTTTTTCTATTTTTAAATAAATCTGAAATTTCCTCCTGGTTTTCAATATTTCCTGCATAGATTATTGGAATATCTAGGTTAAGGTTCAAAACTTCTTTGATATTAAATAGTGCAGTTTCCTTTTCGCCATAATCTGTTCCACCTGCAACAAGAATGATATTAGGATTAATTTCCTTTATTTTTTTAAGATCTCTCTCTTCAATTTTGTTTGCAGTTACTAAATGGATATTTGCTCCAGCATTCAAAGCAGCTTCTTTAGATGCACGAACTGTCATTTCATAAACAAGTCCGTGAACTGTCATTCTTAATCCTCCTGCAGCACTACTAGATGCAAACATCTCACTGTATTCAATACTATCTACTCCTAAAAAACTAGAAAGTTCTTCAATCGCAGATTGAAGTCCTTTAGTCACATCAGTATTCACTGTTGTATTAGAGACTCCTCTTCCTAAAAATACAGGATCTTGATTATGGATATTAAAGGCATTAACGATAGTTGTAGTAGAACCAATCTCTGCAACTAATACATCAATTTTCATTTTTCATTCATCTCTTTGTGCTTGTCTAAAATGAAACTAGCAATTTGAATTCCTTTTGTGCCTCTTCCAAAGCCTTGATCCATATGGTTCTTTCTTGCAATTTCAGGAGTTACTTGTGTTCCTCCGGTAATCAATATTAGTTTATCTCTAACACCTTTTTCAACTGCATAATTATGAAGCTTTTTCATGCTTTTGTAATGAATTCCATCATGAGATATTATTGTAGACATCATGATAACATTTGATTTTGTTTCTATCGCAGCATCAATGAATTTTTCAATTGGAACACTAGTTTCTAAATACTCATACTTGATTCCATATTTTTCTACTCCACCGTGCTTAATGTCGAGTACTTCTCTGATTCCAACACTGTGTTCATCATTTCCAGCAGTACCAGCTACAACTTTTATTGGATTCTTTTTAACATAATCTAGTATTTCATCTTCTGAATGTAACTTAATAATTTCAGGGAGAACTAATTTATCTATTTCAATGTCAAAATCAAAAGTTCCTTTTATTTGAATCCTAGTTCCTTCACTAGGATGTAATATTTCTTTATGTATAACTTCTACATCAATTAAATTCATTTTAGCACCAGTCTTAAGTGCTGCAGCTTCTGCAACTCTTTCATTTGCTGCAAAAAACAAATCTACTACTACAGTCCCATCTCCAAGCCACTCAACTTCTGGTTTCAATAGATTTCCTGAACGATATTTTTCACTTTTATCAAGACGTAAATATACATTGTCTGTTTCGTCTAATTCATCAATAAATTTAATCATCTCAGGTTTTTCAAACGTGCATCCACCAATCAATTTAGAAGGGTCTTCAACAAATTTTTCACTATATTGTGCAACATTGTTATACCCGTAGTGAGCAGTTACTGGTGCCATATAGTCTTTATCCCTTTTGATTACTGTTCCTGCTCCAACTCCACCATTTATGTCTCTGCTTATTCCATCACCATTTCTTGCAGGATATTCTCCACTATCAACAAACATACCTGCTTCGACAGCTTTAAAGTATCCTCCCATTTCAATGATTTCTTCCATCATTAAGATAGAACGCTCTTGAATTTCACGTTTTTTATCTCTTAAATATCCTACTTCTTTTAAACTAACCATAGACAATAAATCATCCATTCCAACCAAAGCTTGTTTAGCAGTATCTAGAGCTTCTATGTTATAAATATGCCAAGGAACATTTCTTCCTTCATCAGGAGTAATTGTACTTTGGATATCTGCACTTGTTAATCTAGATATTAGAAGATTTAAAACATGAGTTACTGTTGCTTCTCTTGTTGAAGATCCCATATATTTAGTATTCATCTGTGCTCTCATTTTATAATCGCTGAAGAATTCTCTTAAAGCTACTGCATAAGGTAAGTTCAATTTTAAATCTGGTGTCGGCGAAGCAGCAGGAGGTACTGTTGAAAGGCATATATTTTCTTTCAAGATTCCAACTTTTTCACTAAACATCGAATTAATTATATGCTGAACTAAAAGTTCAGGCATTACTTTCCAAGCATCTCTTGCTGTTGCATTTGCATTATGAGCTCCATCAATTTGCGCCATTTGTGCATATGCCATAATTTTCTTGCTTTCAGCAGCATCAACGATACTTCTGATAGCATTTATATTTCTATAAAGGATGTTGTATTGAGGATCTTGATGAGCCCCATTTACTCCTTCTTCTGTAAATAATACAGCTATTTCTGGACCAGCAACACCTGACACATAAGAATGATAATTAATTGGTCTTCCAACCTCTTCTTCAATTATATCAAGAGCTTTTCTTTGTGCTCTTAGTTGCTTTCTTGTTACTGGAACCCCTCCAATTCCTTGAGGTGTTCCTTCAAGTAATCCATCAAAATGAGACTGCCCAGCAGTCCTAATTACCATTATATGATCGGCTCCGTGGTAAGCAGCCATTCTCATTCTTCTAATATCATCTTCAAATCTTCCAGATGCTATTTCTGTAGTTATTACAGCGTCAGGTTGAGGATCAATATTTCCTAGACTTCTAGCACTAGGCAGAGGAACAAAGTTTTTAATTCCAGGACTTGCTTGCACATATGTGAATTCACCAATCTTTTGAGGTGATACATCTCTCCATATCCATCCACGGCGTTTTGGGTGATAGTTCTCGATGTCTTTTAGTATTTCTCTAATGTCTAATTTAACATTGGGTTTTAGTTTATTCATTTTTATTAAAATATTCCAATAAGTATTGTATTTCTTCGCCGTTTACTATTAATTGTCCAGCATCAAAGATGTCTATATTTTTGTGTTTAGACAGAATGTACACACAATGACCGGTTCCTTTTCTTAGCAATTTATTTTCATCTAAAACATCAACAATCACCTTTGCATCCAAACTTGAAAATCCCATTCGTAAAAGCACACTTCTTTCAATAGATTTTGAAGTGTGATTATATGCTAAATCAAGTAGTGGATCCATCATCTTTTCAGATAGTTTTAAGAAATAGGCTTTTAGTTCTTTGTCGCTTAAGTCTTTTAGGTGTTCTCTTCTTACCTCAAAGTCATCAATTCTTTCTTTCATAACTACCTCCTATTTCATTAAGTTTTTTACTTTTTCAATATTAATTTTTAGCTCTTCAGCCAAAAACTGATAATCTTGTTCAGACAATTCTATTTCTTTATATCTTTTTAAGTAAGTCTTTCTTAACTCGTTCATTTCAATATCTTGGTGTTTTAGAAGACTTCCATCACTTGGGAAAATTATTGTTTTACCTGGAACTTCAGATAAAGGATTTCCAAATACAATTTCAACACCATTTTTTCTAGCAAATGATAATTGCGGTAAGATATGTTTCCCTGCTCCAGTATACTCAGTTTCTTGTACTACAATGATATCTGTGTCTTTCATAGTTTGAGCAAGGCTAAACGCTGCAGCTAAACTCGTATTTCCTGCAGGTCCACGTTCCATTCCCTCTAAAATCGCTAACGTTTCAGTCATGAAGAATACACTTCCTTGATTCACCATAACGTATCTATCCATATATCTTAATGGTCTTGCGGCACTTCTAGGCACATCAGATCTATCAGGAAAAACAGCAAAGGGTATTCCAAATCCAGTATGTCCTGTTGTGAATGATTTACGATTAAAATCAGTATCCGATGCCATATGAAGACCATACAAGTTTACACTTGCACCAATAACTAATGTATCAATAGCACCAGCATCTTTAAGTCCTCTTGCTGTACCAGTTAAATTTCCTCCTCCAGCATTTGTAACAATAACTGCTTCAGGGAATTTACCAGTTAATTCTTTTACTTCATTTGCTATTTCATGTCCTAAAGTTTCTATTCCTTTAATACCATATGGAGAATAAAGTGAAGCATTAAAATAATTTGTTTCTTCAATTAGTTTTAAAAATGAGTAAAACAGTTCTGGACCAACGGATAATTGTACTACCTCAGCTCCATATGCTTCACATTTTCTAGCTTTTTCTAATATTTCAGGTTGGCTTACGTTTCTAGAATCAAAGCATTCCTGAACAATAATACATTTAAGTCCTTCTTTTGCAGCTAATGCTGCAACTGCAGCTCCATAATTACCACTAGTGGCAGCAATTACTCCTTTGTATCCTAATTTCTTAGCTTGATTAACTGAAAGCGCAGCTCTTCTAGCTTTAAATGAACCACTAATATTAGCTGCTTCATCTTTTAAGAAAATTCTTGCGCCAAACCCTGGTTTGGCATATTTTATTGCATATTTAGTTATATTTTTTAGTTCAACTAAAGGTGTGTTTCCAACCATATTTTCAGATTGTATTTTTTTGATTTTTTCAATATCATATCCTTGATCATTCATCATTAATTCAAAATCAAATCCAATTCCTTCTAACTCATATTTAGAGTAATCAAGCCCAACTGATTTCTTCATAATCTCATTTTTTCTATCCATTAAACCTTGATATGTATTATTCATTATCATCACCACGGAAATCTTTATAGATGATTTCTCTTAACTTCAACATCTCAGGAATAAAATCGCCATATGAATGCTTATATGGTGGAGAGGCTTCTTTTAAACGACCAGTTTCAATTCTACCAGTACTTGTTCTTATATTGACGATATCAAATAAATCAGCGTCTTCAAGAAGATATCCTTTAACCCACATCTTAAATGGAACTTTCTTAGTATCCTCTGGCAAATTATTTGATCTTTCGTTAGGTTTTAATATTGTTCTTCTAATTCTTACATAAGTACCTTTATCAATCATGAAAATCAGTCCTTTCTAGATGTGATTATTCCTTCTATTGCGATATTACTTACAAATCCAATTGACAAAGTGAAGAAAGTCAAATCATAAAAAACTAAGTAAAATACTTTACTTTTTATTTTCTTTCTCTAAATCTTTTACAATCTCGTTGTCTATTTCTTTAACTTCTTGTCTCTCTTTTTACCTTTGACTTTGGATTCTTTTTCTTCAATCATTTTTTCGGGTATCTCAACCCTGTTTTTACCAGGTCTTGGTACAGGTACTTTCTTTGTTTTTGTATCAATATCCATGATATCAACTCCTAAGAATTTGTTTATTCTTCGAGTAAGTCTCGCATGTCTCCCATTATTGCTCTTGGTACTGGTAAATCAATCATTGTCTTTAATCCCGGTCTTGCATTTAGAACATGTGGAATCATATTTACACATACTGCAATTGTTCCAATTCCTCCATCTATTTCTGGAGTAATCGCCATATGAATTTCAGGTGTTCCTTTAATATTAATATAATCACCTGTATGTGTGCCTTCTAACTCAGGTTCAATTTGTTGTGGATGTTTCATATCTATGAATACTTCTCCATTTATGAACCCTTGTCCTGTCATATTAACTCCAGCAACATTTCCTTTTAATGCTTCTCCATACTTGCTTTTTCTGTCTACGTTAGTAACAATTGGAGCCATTTGTTGTTGAAATTTATCTAATTTAACACCGATTGCATCAGCGATCATATTTACACTTTCTACAAATCCAACATGTCCAGCAAGTGAAGAATCATTAACGCCTTTTATGAATTTATCAGCAGTTATTCCAACTCCTTGTTCCTCCATTACTGCAGGTCCAAATGGAGATAAACTATTTACTCTATTTGCTTCAATATGTGTAACATCTGTCATTGCACCAGTTAATGCGACTACTAGTAAGTCCATTATAAATCCAGGATTAATACCAGTCCCAAGTACAGTAACATTATTATCTTTTGCAATTCTATCTAGTTCTTTAGCTAACTCTGGTTCTTGTGCTTTTGGATAAGCCATTTCTTCTGCAGTACTAATTACATTAATACCTTTTTCCAAAATCAATTTCATTTTATCAAATGCTTTTCTTGTGTAAGAATCAGTTGCTAGTAAAACTAGATCACAATTCTCTTTAACTAATAATTCATTAATATTGCTACTAACTACTACGTCCGGATGATTGCCTTGATCACTTTCTAAAGCATTAAAAATACTTTTTCCAACTAGATCAGGATGCAGATCACAAACTCCTGTAATCTCTACTCCTTTTTTAGATAGCAACATGTCTGCCATACCCCTACCCATAGCTCCGAATCCCCAAATTACAATTTTAATATTTTTCATTTTTTACTCCTTCAATAATGTATTATATCACCACAATATATCATATCATAAAAACCCTTTCAATAAAATCATTTTGTATATATTTATATACAAAAAATACAGTTAATTTATGAGTATATTGCTAACCAAAAATACTACTTCAGAAAAAAACTATCACCCTAAGTGATAGCTTTTTTTTAGGAGGTACTCTCTTTTATTTTACTTGACTTGCACCTAATTCAAACGCCTTCAAGTTGATATCTAGAAACTGAGGTTTTACGCTCTCTTTGATGGCTTCTTGCCAATTTAATTGTTTTGATATTAGTAATTTTGATAGTGCTCCAAGCATAATTAAATTAACAACTTTTATGTTTCCTAATTCCAAAGCCATTTCTGATGCTTTTATTGATATTGTCTTTACTAAACTATTCATTTTCTCCAAAATCTCTTTGGGATATTCTACTTTACCATTTAATGTTACCATTGAATTTATTTTATGATCATTTACGATTAATGTTCCGTCTTTTTTAAGATAATCAACATGGCGAGATGCTTCCATTTGTTCAAACGAAATCAAATAATCAGCATCACCTTTTTCAATTACTGGTGAATAGACTTTATCTCCATATCTGACTTCAGAAGATACACTACCATTTCTTTGGCTCATACCATGTATCTCACTCATTTTGACATCATATCCTGCATTTATTAATACATTACAAGTAATCTTTGCTGCTAAGATAGTTCCTTGTCCACCTACTCCAACAAACTTAATTGAATTACTCATGAGCATCCTCCTTTACAATTGCATCGAAAGGACAGATTTGCAAACAAACATCACAACCAACGCAAGTATTAGGATCAATACTAGTTTTCTTTGTTTCTGCATTAAAAATCAATGAAGGACATCCACTTCTAAGACAAGCTTTACATCCTGTACATTTATCTTCAATAACAATGTCTTTTGTCTTCCACATATTATCATATGACTCATAATCTTCTTCATTATATTTCTTTTTTAGAACACATGGCCAATCAGTAATAATTACTGAAGGCTCATCAATATCTAATGCCCAATTAATGGTTTCTTTTACAAGTTTTAAGTCATTTGGATTTACTCTTCTAACATGTTTAATGCCTATTGCTTTTACCATAGCTTCGATATCTAAAACATTTGACACTTCACCTTGTAATCTAAACCCTGTTCCAGGGTTGTCTTGTTGCCCTGTCATACCTGTTGTTCTATTATCTAGTATTACATTAATTGTATTCCCGCCGTTATATACAGTATTAATTAATGAGTTTATACCAGTATGGAAGAAGGTTGAATCTCCTAGAATTGATACAATTCTTTTTGGATTATCTTTATCCAAATTAAAGATTTTTTGTGCACCATGTCCACTACTTAAAGATGCTCCCATGCATATTAACCAATCCATCATGTTATATGGTTCGCCAACTGCCAAACTGTAACATCCGATATCTCCAGCAACCACAATCTCTTTACGTTTTTTACCTAGTTCGTAAAAGAATCCTCTATGTGGACAACCACTACAAAATGTTGGTGGTCTTCCTACAAATAATTCTTCATCAAGTTTGATACCTTCAATATTTTGACTAAGTGCATATTTTTTTATAACATCAGGTGTCATTTCTCCGTAATAAGGAAATAAATCTTTTCCAATACATTCTTTACCTAAAATCTTAACAAATTCTTCAATGTATGGATCATTTTCTTCAATCACATATACTTTCTCGTATTTATCACAAAAATTAGATATAAGATTAGCTGGAAGAGGATTTGTAAATCCTAATTTCAAGTAAGACACTGTATCTCCAAAAGCCTCTAATGCATAATCAAAGCTAATTCCTGATGCAATAACACCGGTTTTAGATTTGTTATCAACTTCATAATTCCATTTAGATGTTTCACTATATTCTTTTAGTTTATTCATTCTTTCTTCAACTTTATGTCTCAATTTTCTACCAATTGCTGGTACAGATACATATTTTCCGAAATTCTTTTCATAAGGTATTATTTTTACATCTTTCTTTTCACCTAGTTCTACCAACCCTTTTGAATGACAAACTCTAGTAGTCATACGGAAAAGAACAATACTATCGTATTCTTCACTTAATTCATAAGCATCAACAATCATGTCTTTAGATTCTTGACTATTTGATGGTTCTAACATAGGAATTTTAGCAAACTTTGCATAATTTCTATTATCTTGTTCGTTTTGACTTGAATGCATTCCAGGTTCATCAGCCGTAACTAAAACACAACCACCTGTAACTCCTGTATATGCAAAAGTAAACAAAGGATCAGCAGCCACATTAACTCCAACATGTTTCATTGAAGCAAAACTTCTACCCCCTGCAATACTTGCTCCAATAACTGTTTCAAGTGCAACTTTTTCATTTGATGCCCATTCTGCAATTATTCCTCCATAAGTTGATATGTTTTGTAATATTTCAGTACTTGGTGTTCCAGGATATGCAGAAGCATAATGAACCGAAGCTTCATAAACACCTCTTGCTACAGCTTCATTTCCTGATAATATTTTCTTCATATAATCTACTCCTTTTAAAGCGAAATATATCTGATATAAACACGACATTCACTCTTCAATTTACATTATACCAAACATCTATAAAAACCTCAAAACAAAACTGGCAGTTTGATGTAATCGCTATCACTTTATATTGCTAAAGTATATTTATTTGCAATATATGGTACTAAAAAAATCTACAATAATGTAGATTTTTCTAATTACTTAGTTTTGAAATAGATGTATACCCATGTCTAATTGCATATGCATCAGAATCAATTGGCAAATCTTCAGTTCTTAATATTTTTCTATTGGGAACATATTTATTCTTATTTATGTCAGGATTATAAATATATTTTTGATAAAATAATTTTGTATCCTTAATTCCTTTTGAAACACTTTCACTTTCTTTAGGAAAGTTTACATTTAGAGTATATTTGTCTGAAAGTAAATCATTATCTAAAACATATTTAAAAGTTTTCTCAAATTCAGCCTCAACCATTTTACTACCTCTATAATCTGCAGAAAAAGCAATTGTCTTCATTCCAAAATACTGTCCTTGAAAACAAGCTCCTAGTGTTCCAGAATATTTTGTATCAAAACCTAAATTATATCCATTATTAATACCTGAAACTATAACGTCTGGTCTTAAATTAAGTCTTCCAAGTGCGTAATTTATACAATCTACTGGAGTACCATCAACACTATAATTATATTCATCTATCTTGTTAAAATGGAATCCCCCTATCGTTAGAGCCATTCCTTTTGCACTTTGTTCTACTGTTGGTGCAACAGTATAGACTGTTCCATACTTACTCAATATTTTCTTAGCATATTGTATTTTTTCAGAGTTAATACCATCATCGTTTGTTAGTAAAATTATCATATTCCACACCTCTTTATTTAAATCCTTATTATTTTCATCAAAATATATCATAACACAAAAAGCAGATATCTTAAACAAATAAGAATCTGCTTTAATCTTTTTTTCTATTTTTTTCTATTTCTTACTATTAATATTCCAATTAAAATTAACATATACACAATTGGAACTAAAAATACCAATAGTACAAAAATCGGTTTCTCAGGAGGCCCTATTGCTAGTCCAGGGAACATAAGCAAAGCAAACAACGGTAAGGCCATTGAAATTGCTGTTCCACTACCAAGAACCATCTCTTCAGCAACTGGAGAATCAAATTCAGGATCTACTCCTTTTAAGAGTGCTAAACCAGTTGATGCCGTTCCTGTTAACATACCAAATAACCCAAGGAAATACTCAACATAGTATTCCTTATCATATGTAAGTTTAACTAAGAAATGAACCATAAGATAAGTTAACCCTCCACCAACTATTGCAAATACAATAACTAGAAGATAATACTGTTTAACTGCTTCAATTGTAATTGTTAAAACTGCTGCTGCAATTAAGAAGTTAAATGCTATAGAACTAATATTTGATAATATATAGTTATTAGTTAAAAAATTGACATTTTTACCTCTTTTTTCAAAAAAGTTTAATATCTTTCTAAATAGGAGTGCATATATTATACCTATCAAGAAATTAAATCCATGGAATACTCCTGCAAATGTCTGCCCTATATCTCCAAATTGTGGAAGTATATAGTTTTCAAGTGCAACAAGTGTTAAATAAACTGCACCATATATTACAAATATGATTACTACTTGAGTTGTTAATGCATCAAATACTCTTAACTCATTAATAGATTCAAATTCAAACTTTTCTGTAATCTTCGAATTTTCAGGATGAAATTTATTTACTTTTAAATTGTGTTTTCTGGCAAGGTAATTAAGAGCAATAACACCAATAATTCCCCCAACCAAGAATCCTACAGACGCAATAGTAGCACCGAGTGCTGCACCTTCAGTAAGCATTCCAACTCCATCAGCATATCCTGCACCAATACTAGTAGCAAGACCCGGACCTTGTCCAAATGCTAAAGGTAGTAATAAACCTGCACCTAAAAAGATTTTACTAAAGAAGAAGTATACAATTCCTGTCCCAATAATAGCTTGGAATAAATATACAATAACAATAATCATCCCTGTAGACCATATCTTTTTATTTGTTTTATTATCTGTTCTCTTTAATGACAGTGCTATAAAACCAATAGCCAATGAATGATATACAATATCATGAAGAACTCCATCTCTATTCAACATTACTAATCCATCTAAGTTGTCTCCATCGAGTTCAGTGTATAAATTTAATGGAATAATCCCTAAAAATCCATCAGCTAACATTAACCCAATAAACCCTGCTATCAAAGCAGTTGGAATTATAACTCTATTTAGAAATGGCACCTTTTCCTTAATTATTTTAGCGACAAAAAGTAAAATACCTATATAGATAAAGTAATTTACAAAGCCCCAATTTTCTACTAGATCAAACATAAATTATTCCTCCTTTATTAATTTTGTAATATCTAAAAGTAATTTTGAATTGTCTGAAACAAACATATACGTTTCATTATTATAATCAAATGAAAACTGATCATATTTTGTAAAAGCAGGTCCAATCATATTCTCAACAATGAATTGTAAATCTAATTTATTGCTTTTTAATTTAAACATTTTATTCTCATAAATTAAACTAGCTTGTCCAAAATTTATTTTTTTAAATTCAGTAAGATCAAATCTTATTACTTTAACTGCAAATTCAAGTTTCTCATCTAATTTTCTTTTAAGTAAATCTTCTTGAAATGCTCCCCAATCAATGAAGTTATCATATTTAGTTCCTTCAATAAAACCATAATCATTAATTGTTCCTAGAAGATTGCAATTTTCACAAGTAATAGTATCTCCACTAGTCTTAATGGTATTTATTGAACCACATTTAGGACAACCATATATTACTCTCTGTGCGCCCTCTAAACGTTTTTTTCCTTTATATACAATCTTTTTATCTTTATTCCATTCATAATCATTTTGATAATACGAATCTATCATTTTTTCGTAAATCTCTTCAACACTTAAATCTATTAATTGTTTTCCAGTAAATAATGTAAACATTTCTATTTCCATATATGGTTTTTTTGTTTTCGTTTTTCTCCATCTAGGTTTTGCAAAATATGCACCTTTTGTCTTCACACAGACAACATCTATTTTTTGTTTTTTTATTAATTTAGCAGTAGCATATACACTCTCCGTATTATTCCCATAGTAAGAAGCGTTTCCTTCTGGGAACAATGAAATAATATTCCCTCTTTTTATATGTTTCCTAATATCCTTAATAGTTTGTATGTCAGATTGTCCTTTTCTCTTTCCTATAGCTTCTGCTATAGCTGTTAAAATAAACCTTTGCCACAAACTGGTAAATAAGAAAGAATTAGCAACTGGTTTCCCATATCCCTTGATTGGAAAACTACTAAAAAAAGCATCAAGGAAGTGTACATGATTCCCAATCAAAAAGTACGGTCCATCTCTTTTTGGATTGAAATTCTTAATTACATACTTCAACTTATATGCCCTTATAAAATAGAATTTAATAAATACTTTTATTATTGCTTGAAAAGAATACCTTATTCTATTCATTAAAATCACCTGCTACTATTATATCATAATTGTTAAGGTATAAAAATTATTTTTATTGTCAAAGTATTCTGCAACTATTTCGTGAGATAGATTAAAATCTTTTTGTGCAATAACCCTTCCTAAATAGTTTAGTATATTGGAACGCTCAGATTATTGTGATATACTAAACTTGGAACCACGAAAAATTAAGAAGGGAGAGAAATTGTGAATAGAGATAAAAAATATTTTAATTGTTCTCAAGACCATGAGATCAATTATCTTGCAGGAAAGTTCAGAGAACCAAAACATGATGTTATATTAAAAATAAAAGAATTGTGTTCAAGTAAAAAAATACACTATTCTACTCATGAGGAAGCTGAA
>Ga0075122_10002149_pt1 | contig 13241 bp, 32 predicted proteins | sample AntAceMetag02UKB_FD_69790 | JGI IMG/M metagenome (GOLD analysis project Ga0075122, IMG submission 69790) | Saline lake microbial communities from Ace Lake, Antarctica - Antarctic Ace Lake Metagenome 02UKB | ecosystem: Environmental > Aquatic > Non-marine Saline and Alkaline > Saline | place... | reverse complement strand
TTCCCTAGCTTTTTGTTGGCATTCTTAACTATCACATATGGTGCTTTATTAGTTTATAGTGCAAGTTGGGATGAGAAAAAAGGAGAACATGAAGTTTTAGTCAAAGAGCATTGTTGCAATAGAAGAACTTAGTTTTTTTCAACAAACACAAACTTTATATAGTAATACTTTAAAGATAATAATACAATGAGCCCAATTGATCTTACGAGGTTGGTTGATGCATTTATTTATATATAATTATGAGGAAATAATGGGAAAAATCAAAAATTGGAGTAAAACTGGAAAATATTCTTATCGGAATGATGTTAATAATGATTATTTACAAATAGGATATAATAATCCTTCGGATATTATTATATTTGTGGAAGTAAACGGCGAAAAGGCAGTGAAAATTCACAGTGGGACGTTTTTCAATGAAAAAGATGCAAGGGATCAAGCAATTGACTTCATGAGACGATACCCTTTAGGACTTAAACCTGGAGAATTACGAGTTTAAGATGGTAAAATTCAATAAATCAAAATTCATGCAAATTGCTAGTCGTAATGGTGTGAAATTAAAAGATGAACCTGTTAGATTTAATCAAACTCAGAAAATTTATGATTTTGATGTTGAAGATAGCTCTAAAGGAATATATAGAATTGCTTTTGCAACTTTTTCTTCACGGAAAAACGATTTTCCTTTATCTGGAAATATTTATTTAGGTGAAAGCACAAAAAATAGATTTGATGCTAAAAACTATCAAGAATTAGTTAGCATACTGAAATAATAAAATGGCGAAGAAAAGAATATCAAAATTTGTAACACTACCTTTTAGTGTATTAGTTCTAATTGCTGGTATTTATTTCATCAAGTTGATGATAGTGGTAATTGATAAGATATTTGCAAGATTAGGAATTACTAATATAGTTATTGTTTCACTATCAGTTATTGCAATTGCAATTATTTTTGCAATCCTATTGTCAGGAAGTACAAAAAAGACAGTAAGTCAAATTTTTAGGACTAAATTATGAAATACAGAGCAGAAATAGTACAAAACGGGGAAGTCATTGCACACAAGAATTATAATCATGCTACGCATCCACAACAAACTGTTAGAGACATAATTGAATCTCAAAAAATCCCAATAGATTATGCAGAAGTTTATGTCATGAACGATAATGGAGAACGTTGGAAATATACTATTAGTAGGTTATCCAATGGTAAGATTGAGGGAACTATTGCTAAAACCTCTTACGATCAACTTTCAAGAGATCAGGTTATCAGCGTATTTGCAGGTAATTCTCAAATAAGGAGAGCAAAAAGACAATGAAGAAAAACCAAACTAGATTATTAATTGGAGGGATTTTTGTTTTAATCCTTCTTGCATTTTTTACATTTTCGATAGGAAATAATACTTTTAGTGTTATTGATTCTGATGTGTCTGGGAAAGTTGTAACTTATTATTCTCCTGACTTTGTGCAATTAGATTGTGCAGTTGTTGATGCTGGAGTTCAAGAGGAATATGCTAGTTTCCAATATGCTGGTGACGGAACTCCTCAAGAGACATATTCAAACTCTAATTCTTATTCAATAATTCCTTGTGATGATTTTACTAAAAAGTGCGAGTTTTCTGCTTTAGTTACTTCTGATGTTGAAGATCTAACTACTCTTTGTGGAACTTACTTTGAGACTTTCAGGTGTGATGGGGATAGTTGTACTTCAATTGATTTTGATTTGTTAAGTCGTAATCAAAAAGTCCCTATTGCTGATCTTAATCCTGGAGAAGAGTTAAGAGTTCGGGCTTGGTACAATTCAGGATTTTTATGTAGAAATCAAAATAATATTCCTAATGATGTTTTTCAAATTACTAAAGAATTTGATTCTTATGGATTAGTTGTTCAAGGTGACACTAGATTAGTTAAGAAAGAAGGAAATTGTGATATTCCAACTGATGTTAGAAATAATGTTGTTAAAGCAATTGACGGGCTTCTTCCAGATTCTCCTAGTGGCTTTGTTTATGATGAAGTTCCGTCTAAATTATCCTTTCAAGAGGTTGGACGTAAAAAAAGTTATATTAGTTATATTAATGAATACAATCCTTTAGAACAAAGCAGAGTTTATGATTATAAAGGAAAAGAAGTTTACTGTTCTGGGATTGGTGCATTGTATGAATTTGGGGAAATAACTACTTTCGATGGAAATACTAGAAACTTAGCTCCGACTACATTTTTAGAGACTGTTGAGTGTTGTCCTTACCAAAATGGTTGTACTAAAGATTTTGAATGGTCACCAGAAGACGAAAGTTCAACGGAATGTATTTCTGACTTGGAGTGTTTCGGGGGTACTTTTGCACCGTCTGGAAATAAAGAAATTTCTAAACAAGAATGTGTTGCTGGTCAATGTATTGTAACTGAAACTAAAGTTGTAGAATGTTCTGGAAGATCTGATTGTCCTGGAGGAATTTGTGACATTGATAGTTGGTCTTGTGTTTATGGTAATATTCCTGAAGCTTATTGTGGTGATGGAGTTTGTGATGGACTTGAAAATCAATTTAGTTGTGCTGACGACTGTGGATTTAGTGATGATACTAATTCTAGTGGGTCATTTAACTTTATATTGTTTGGAATTTCAATCATCATTGGGGGGATTGTTACATACTTTGGATCGTTAAGAATTCCAAAGAGCAAGGATAAGGTTACAACTGCAATCAGGTGGTTTGTGATATTAGTTATTTTCATTGCTGCAACTTTCGTTGTTGCATGGATTGGGAAAGTCTTAATTGCTATGTACTTAGGAATTACTAGTTTCTTCAATATATAGGTTAAGAATATGGTAAAGAAGAAAAAGAATTGGATATTAATAATTTTAGGAGTTTACTTATTATTAGGTAATTTTCAAGTTTGGTTTCCAAATTTGAGTTGGGGGTTATGGTTAAACTCACTAATTAATTTAATTGGATTCATAATCGCTTTAATAGGAATTAGAGCTTTTGATTGAGGATGGCAGATATTGAAGTAGTTTCGGAAAAAGTCAGCATGAAGGTTGATAGTAATCGGCGGATTTATGTCAAGTATCATGATAAGGATGGTCAATATCATTTCATTGATGCACAAGTCCCTTTAAACCTTACTAGCAGGGAAAAAGAGGATTTCCTTATGAACTTTAGGGACTTATTGATTGAAGATCTTGAGAAGAAAGAACCTCAATTGAAAGAGCCTGGAGAAGAGGATTTAGATTCACAAAATTCCGAGCAATCGGAAGGTGATTAATATGAAACAAATTGTAAATAAAATTGTGATTGGTGGGCTTGGCCTTGCACTTCTTGTGACTGGTCTTGCTACTGTGAACGCAAAGTTAGAGCACGTCCCTTCGGCTATTTTACTTGGTCTAGGTGCTATTTTCCTTTTTGGAAGTGTTGGTTGGAGTACTTTCTTTGATAGAAAGAAGCAAGATACGGATGTTTCTAATGCACTTCTAGCTATTCTTGGAGTAATCTTAGGGATTGCTGCATTATTAATTGGATTTACTGGATCAGTTTGGTCTTGGTTACCTGTTAATTGGATTGCTGGAATTGTTGGTGTGATTATCATGCTGTTCGCATTATTTAAAGTGTAAAACTTTAATTTATTTTTTATTTAGTTTTTTTCAACAAACACAAACTTTATATACTAATGCTTGGAAGAAAGGTATAAGGAAATAAAATGGCTAAAATATATAAAATTTCAAGAGCTGAATGGGATAAACTTCCTAAAATCGAATTTGCAAGTGTGAGTTTAGATTTTTCAAAAGAAGTTGGTTTTCTTAATTTCACTAAGTCTGGAAGTATTGTTGTTTTAGATGCTTCTGGTTGGTCACCTGAAAGTGTGACTGTTAGAAAAAGAATTGTTAAGTTTTACGATTCTGAAAAGTTATTTCTTAATGAGCCTGGAAGTGCATTAAATAGTTACGTTCATAAAATAGGTAGAGAAAAATCACAAGTGAGGTTAAACTAAAATGGCAATAGGAGATAGATATTGGGGACCGGATGGAAATCTTTATGCTATTACTGAACAACATTCTGGATTTATTTGGTTCAGGGATAATTCAGGAGACTTAACTAAGATTAATAAAGAAGAATTATCAAATTATAGAACTTATTCTGGTGGAAGATCAATTCATTTACAAGGTTGGGGATTACACCCTGCAAAAAGGGCTGATGAAATTATTATTGGAGAGGATTTTTTTGTTTGGAATCAAGGATCTATTTCAAAACCACTTAGAATAATTAAAACTACTCCAACTCAAATTGTTTTTCAGACAATGACTAAAGATGGTCAAGTTTGGGAAAGAAGATTGAAAAAAGATCGTCTTGTTGCATTCACTACAAGAGGTGGATTCTAATGGCTAAAATAAATAACAATCAACACATCACTAAAGATGGAGTAGTTAAAAATAATCCTAGAAAATTGTCAGCAGATGATAAATATTTCAGAGATTATTTTGATGAGCGTACTAAAGTTAATGGTTCTTCAGAGTTCCAACAAAGAGGACAAGATGTTTATACTTACGATTTTACTAATAAAGATATTGTGAAAATTCTTCAATCACTTAGTCCTTCTGATAAAAGACAAGTTAGAGCTAAAATGGTTCAAATTGATTTCGCAAATGCAGATATGCAAGATTTCATTGATTTCTTAATGAAAGGATATACTGCAAACCAAAGAGGAGAACAGATTTAAGATGGGAAAGATAAAAGGTTGGACAAAGAGATCAGAAGATGTTTGGATTACTGATAATGTATTTATTTCTCGTAATTCTATGTTTGAAAGTGGAAAACTTAAATTAAGAATTGAAAGAAAACCTGATGATTATCCAATTCCTTATGTTGCAAGTTTGCAAGATTCTCACAATCAAGTTATTCAATCTGCTGGTGCTGATACTCGTAAAGAGGCGAATGAGTGGGCTATGATTGTAATGAAAAGAAACGTTATCGACAAGATGGGGAATTTATCTTAAAATGGGAAAGATAGATAAATCAATGTTAAAAAAGTATTCTAAGTTTTCTGATGAAGATATTGAACATTTCGTGAGTGGAAATTTTGAAACTCAAAGAAAATGGAATAAATTAGATGGATTTACTTATAAATCTTATACTATTAACTTAAAGTTTGATGATTCTAATTTCAAGAGTGAAGTTTTTGCAAATAATATTAAAGATGCTTTAGGGGGAATGTAGATGGTATTAAGAATAATTCCTGAACCATCTGTTCAAGCTTGATTGAGAGGAATAGATAAAATGGTAAGGCAATTAAGAAATGAAAAGTATCAAGGTTGGACTGTTAGATTCTCTTATGATAATCGAGGTCGTGTTATTGCAAGGTCTAATTTTTCAAATGTTCAAATCTGGCAAGGGCAAACTAAGAAGGAAGCTTTTGAAGAATTCAAATTTACTATTGATAGATATAAGGATAATTAAAATGGCAAAAAAAGGTATGAAAGTTTTGGACTGGATCGCAATTGTTTTATTAGCAGTTGGTGGTTTGAATTGGGGATTAATCGGTGTGGCTAACTTCAATTTGGTGACGTTCCTATTTGGGAGTATGACATTTATCTCAAGAACAATTTACGTTCTAGTTGGAGCATCAGGAGTCTATTCAATATGGTTCTTGATTAAACAAGCATTCAAATTATAAGAAGATGGCAAGAATATATAAGTTGAAAACGGGTTTATTTTCGTTAATTCCTGGGGTGACTTTAATAACTTTCACTTTTGCAAATACAACTCTTGAAAATATGCGATTTTTACCTGAAGGTCTTCAACTTATAATAGGTATTATTGCATCTATTTTTGGAGCTTACACCATATGGAAGGCTTAAAATTAGTGAAGATATAAGAAAATGGCAAAGAAGAAAATATTTTTTTTAAGTAATGTGTCGCCTTTAATAATGGCAATATTTATGTATGTAGTCTTTTTCTCTATTGCAAAATCTTTATTTTTACCAATATTTTTTTTAGTGATTATTCCTTTAATAATGGCAGGTATTTTGGGGTTTGGTTGGAAATTTGTATTAGAAGATAATTTTTCAAAAAAAGATTCCTCAGGTAAACTTTTTGCAACTATGATTATTATTGGAATTATTATTATTGTTTTTTTAATTTTAAAATATGCAAGTAAATTTATTTAAAAACAGGAGATATAAGATGGCAATAATCAAATTATTTGAAGGGAAAAATGTTTTAATAACATTAAAGGCGTGGGTTGCAGGAGTTTTAACTTCATTTGCATACATTCCATTTGCTTTAATATTATTATTAACAGAAGGCAAAGGCAGAGTACTTTTCATGATTGCATTTTTCGTAATACAACTATTCCTATACGGATATATTGCAAGAAGATTATGGAAGTGGAAGTAAGTTAACTAAGTAGAACATGGCAAACATCAAACTACAAATTAAGAATAAGTATGGTTGGGAATACTACGTTGATAGACGTTTTAGACCTTACAAGTCAGTTACTTTTCCATCCGTAAAGAAAGCCATGGATGCAAGAACTAGTTTAGGTAGAGGCAACATTTACTTTACAAGGATTGTTGATGCTGATACTAAAAGGATTATCGTTGATGTCGATATTCCTAACAATTACGATTAAGAGATTCAGATGAAAAAAGGAAAAATAATTATGAGTTTAATGTTGTGCTTATTGATGGTATTGTCAGTATTTGCACAAGGTGGAAAATCAGGAGACTATACATTTGCACAAGGAGATAATCCTAAAGGATTTGAGAATACTTTTATTTATTCTAATGTTGATGGTATAAGATTAAATGAAATGGTTCAAACTATGACTGGATTTAAAAAACTAAATCCAACTAGATTTCAAAATTGCGAAGATAATTGTAGAATTGACTTAGAAGAAGTTGGAAATCAAACAAGAATTAGATTAAACAGACGAGCTAAATTCCTAGGAGTTTTTAATGTTGCAGTTCAAGATACTATTTTAATAGATGAAAATGATGCAGTTGTTGAAGAAACTGGTAACGTTTGGAGATTTATGCAAAGATTAAGATTAGTTAAAGTTACGGTTCAAGAATAAAGATGGCGAAAGGAATATTTAAAAGTATAACGAAGTGGCAAAATTATGTGCATTATCTTATTCTAACTTTAATTGTTTATTTTTCTATGGGTCACCCATTTAACATTTATGCAATTGCTGGAGTTTATGCTACGATCTTTGTTGCAGATACTCTGATCCATATCGGATTCTACTTAGCACCAAAGCCTATTAGGTGGAGAGATTAATAGAGAATGTTTGAATTTATTTTTATGTTTCTTTTAGTTTTAATTCTCGCAATGTTATTATTGAAGTTCCCCAAAGACATTTTAGTAGAGTTTCTGATCGCTTCGATCATCACGTTATTATGGGTAACTTTTTCAGGGATTTACAATTATCAAGATGCCAATTTAGTATTTCTTAATATTAGCCTCTACCCCTTCATTAGTTGGATATTTGGGCTAGTTATACTAAAAGAGGTCTATGAGTTCTTCAAAGAAAATAGTAAGAAGAATTCAATATATGTCTTTCCTGGAATGATTGTGCTTTATGTAATTGCTTTGGTATTTTTGGAGTTTACTTTTTATCATTTTCTAGGAGTTAGACTAAGCAGTTCTTATTCTGGACTATTTGGATTTGACGTCTTACACGCACCTTGGTTTGGGAAAATATACTATTTAGTTATTGGACCGTTCTATTTAATTCTAACTGATTTGTTGAATGTAAAGTAAGAATATTCTTCTCAAAAGGTTTATATAAACGAAACCTTTAAATAGGAGTACCTTTATATAAACTTCTGTGATACAAAATGACGAATAAAAAGAATAATAAAAATCAAATTAAACCAGACGATTTCAAAAAATTAAATTATAGATTGGAAGAACTTCAGTTAAGTACGATAAGACTTTTTGTTTTTGCAACATTTGTTATAGTTACACTTTGTGTAATGAGTTTGATTATTTATAATAATCCCAATGTAATAGATTTTGGTGACGAACAATGAAGATATTTAAGACTTTAAGTTTATGTCTTTTGTTTTCAACTTACATTACTTTTAGCTGGATTATGCTAACTGCATCAATGAATAATTGGCTTGTAACATTAGATTTTAATTCAGTAGGAGAAGGAGTTTGGGAAGTAATCTTGTTGCTAATAGGCTGGGGTTTCATGCTATTTTGGTTCTTGTTTGAGAGGAATAAGTAAGATGTGTGATATAATTTTAACTGAATACGAGCAAGACGTTTATGATATTGTGAAACTTAATGGCCCAATTTGCATAAACGATATACTTGAAATATCTGATCAACGAGATCGTCAAGACAAAGTTCCAAGATATTGTTGCTTTTATTCTACTGCACTTCAATTACAAAATAAAGGTGTCATAGAAAGGACATTTGGAAGTGGAAATAGAAATGGAACTACTTGGAGGGTAGTGGAAAGTTAAGCTTACAGGGGACTTAGAGAGGCATTCGTCATGGTTTGTATCACACTCTAAGTTCTCTTCATATTAACTAAAATAAATAAGAAAATGGCAACAAACTATAATGATCAAAGGAAAAACAAGAAACTTAAAAGTTTCTTTGAAGAAGAAGAGGCAGACGAACAATGAATAGGTCTGAGATTAAAAGATTGTACGATAAAGCATGGAGAACTTGGGGTGAAAAAGCTCAATTAGGAATGCTCATGGAAGAGTGTGCCGAATTAATTCAAGCAGTAAACAAATATATGAGATTTCCCAATAAGATGTCAACTTGTGGGAGAAGTCTTGCAGAAGAAATCGCAGATGTTGAAATTATGATTGACCAAGTTAAAACTCATGTTAGATGTTTGACAGATTTTGACAAATATGTTGAAACTATAAAGCAAGACAAATTAAAGAGATTAAATAAAGTATTGGAGAAAACAAATGATGAGTAAAATGATGGATTTGGAAGAAATTATTTGCTATGTAATTTATGTTTTGGGTTTAGCAATAGTAGTATTATACATTTATCTTTATCAAAAATTTGATTTTTTTGTTTTAATATTAATTATACTTACAGTTTTAGGGACATTAATAACATTAGAACTTTTGGGGGGAAAATGAATAAAATAGATACGTTTGAACAAGAGTTGAATTTAATTAAAGACGATAATGTAAGAAAGTTTACATCTACAATTATATCTAAACTTCCAGATTATTTCTTCACTTGTGCTGCAAGTTCAACTGGAAAATATCATCCACAATATGCACTCGGAGAAGGTGGATTGGTAAGACACACTAAAGCTGCAATTGTAATTTCACAAATGCTAATTGAACTTGAAATGTTTGATAAAATAAAAGATCAGAATGATTACATTGTTTCTGCATTAATATTGCATGACGGGCTTAAACATGGCCTTAATGGGTCAAAATTTACTGTGGATGAACATCCTAAACTCATGGGGGATCATATTATAGTGCATGGAGCTGGTTTTGCACCTATTCCAAGTAAAATTAGTGAACTAATTCATTCTCACATGGGTCAATGGAATAAAGGTACGAATAGTTCAAAAGAAATCCTACCTAAACCAATCACTTCTGCACAAAAGTTTGTGCATTTATGCGATTACTTAGCATCAAGAAAAAGACTAGAGGTACTTGAACTATAAAATGGCTGACGAATGTGAAAATAAAAAAGATCCTTTCCAATATGCTTGTGGACATAAAACTAAGGGAATTAGTAATTGATAAAGTATATTTTGCAGATTATGATAGCAAACTAATTAGCGTGATGATTGAGCAAAATTAATATAACATAAGATATTTCTTTTTTTATTTTCTTCATTATTGCTGCAATTTCTAACGCCAGGCATTTTACACATAATACTCATTCATAGAATGGTCTATCTGCACTATTACCCCTACCTAATTGGATTAAAAGAGGTACTTATAATCCACCCCTCTTAAACTGACCTAGAATGCGAGTATAAACTTTTAAAAGCTTATAATAACGATTAGAGAATATAAATATTTATAAAAGCTTACTCCAAGGAATACAATATGAAAAAAATAAGTAAAAAGACATAAATTTTATTTGTTGTTTACCTCAAAAAAAGAGCATGAGATCATAAAAAGCTATTGGTTGGAAGGCTAACTCATTTAACAATCAATAGCGAACTCATGTATACAATTTATAGTCATTAGCTGACTAGTTTAGGACGAGGGCTGATATTCCCATTTCATATCATCGAGCCGAATGATGTCCGAATCGGCCACTTATATTCAAGAAGAACAACCATAAGGTTTTAGATCAACCTCTTTTTCCTTGTGGCTCTTCTTGTACTTCATAGTCATTGAAAACGACATATAGAGGCAACGGCGAAGGTGGAAAGAACTCTTTTTGTAATCAATTGAAATTGGTTAATGAAAAGATATAATTTCAAGGCAAGGGTATCACTCGTAAAAGAAATGCTAGCAAATCAATAAAACGCATCCCAATTCCAATAGCCGACCTGCTTTATACTCATGGGGACAAAGACCTAGTTTGTAGCTATTCATTGATGGTGGCATAAGCACCGAAGAACCCCAAACTTATGCATTATACTTACGAATGAAAAATGAATAAAGGAAAATATAATTATTGGCATTTAGTCATCGAAGCTGGGGCAGATTGTCCAGAGATTAAAGAAGGAATGGTCACAACCAACAACGTAATTCAAAATGGGTGGATTACTTTAATTGACAATAAAGGAAATATTCTAAGAGATACTTACAAATTACAATATTTAGGTAGGGCTAGAAGAGATTTAAATGATACTGACTTGACGACCAAATTGAATCAATTAAAATATACTCAAGGATTATTGAATAATGTTTAAATAAGTTCAAGGTTTATTTTAAAAGTGTAACAATTATTAAGAGAAGAAAATGACTATAAATATAGATCAGGAAGGCGATAACTGGATTATCACTATGGACGAACAATGGGACGTTACAGAAAAAGCAGGACAGAAAATATTAAAAGATTTCTGGAAACAAAAAATGCCTTTCACTTTACTACGGCCAAGAGAAGGGATGGTTAGGTTTGATATGCAAAAATACAACTTTGCAACTCCAGACCCAAAGGAATTTATGGCAGAATTGAATAAATTACTAGAATTAAAGCTGGAATTTAGTAAATCACAATTACTAACTGACATTATTCCAGATGAAACTGGAAACAACTTAGACTTCGAGAGTCCTAACTAATGGTGACCCGAGAAGATTTATATTTTAGAGCTACAGTATTTTCATTATTATTATTTTTAGCAATAATTCTCATGACTGCATATTTTTTAGCAAATGGAAACATAAAAATTGTGCTTTCTGAGAGAAACACACAAGACATAAGCAAAATGAACTCAAATGTCAGTCTAAATGATGGGATAAAACTTGACAACGGTTACAGATATGTATTTAGCGAAGAAGTGCAAACCACAATATCACAACTTTGGATCTCACATCCAGATTCCGAATATCTTTTGTGTGTAGATGGGGATATATTTTTTGACAAAAATGAAGAAGCAAATTCCTGGAAAGATGGAGATAGTTACGTAGTGGCTGACAAAGTTTTAGCAAAATACGAGGGTGGAAAAGATTATGTTACTTCTCCACTATGTGACGGAGTTGTAACGATACATAACCATCCTAATATAGGTTGTAGTACTCAATTAGGAACTGCTGATTCAATGGCAGCAAAGAAATTCTTTAGTAATGGTGGACTTCTATTCATGATACAATGCGAAGAGAACTCTTTTGAAATGTATACTAGAAACGACTTATACAATGGAGAAATAGTTATTATTAATTAACTAAATGTTTTTTTTTTACTTTTTGGTATTAAATAATGAATCATTCCAACAACTATTATAATTAACAACAGTAAGAATAAGTGCTTAACTCTAAATGTATAATTCTCAAATTTAATTAATTCTTTGTTTGAAATGTCTATGACAGAACTGAAATCAATTACATTTTCGTTAGAATCAGTCTCATTTGTTCCTAGTGCACCTATAATATTATTAATAATAGTAACGCCACCGTCCTTAGTTGTGTCCTCTTGCTCTAATATGAAACTAGACGAAGCATAAGAGTAGTCGCCATAGTAAACCTTAGCTTTAAAGTAATATACGTCCCCCACATTTGTAGTATCTGGCAAAGTAAAAGCCTTGTTGAAAGCTTGTGTGTCTCCAGCACTAATTAACTTAGAAAATGATCCTTCTCCAATATTACCTACATCTCCATAGTCACTGCCAGAACTAGAACTTATCCAGTAATAATACAAATACTCGTAATCAGTATTTCCCTCGTTTTGGATAGTAATTCTACCTTCAACTCCAGGATAACTTTTGTCAGTAACGTCAACTGAAATCTTAGTTGGAGAAGAAAATAGAGTAAACTTGCTAAATGCAGTTGTGGAAGTATTTTCCAAAGTTGTTATGTTTGCAGTTATAGTCCAATACCCAAGAGAAGTTGAAGACATATTATAAGTCTCATAATAAACTCCATTGGATTCCTTTGCAGAAGTTAAATTAACATCAAAACTTGCAGTATCTAATCCTTCTGGGTTAGTTAAATAGTATTCAATCGCACTTACATCCTGTAAGCTTCCAAATATATCATAATTGTAAATCCAAAACTTGTAGTCTCTGTTAGAATAAACTCTATCCTCGTCAATTATATTCGATCTAATGCTATCAATATTCTCTAAGTCTGCATAAACCCACTCTTGTGCAGTTCCAAGTAAAATCCAACTAGCATCATAGAAATTAACCTTAGTTAAATAATCTCCACTAGTACTAAAAGTGTAATTGTAACTGAACTCTCCGACTGCAACCTCATTAACCATAGCTAGGTTATCAACTAATGTAGTTCCAGAAACATCACTTATAGTTATGTTTGCGTTTCCATCGGTTGGAACTCCATTCTCGAAATAAAGTGCAGGTATTAATGTTGATTCTCCACTATAAATTGCGAATACGTTTAAACTTAAAAACACAAATACAATTCCTAATATATATAACTTGTTCATTTTTAATCTGTTATTTCTGAAACTTTTGTAACAGTCATAATTATACTTGGAGTTTCAGGTATTGCATTAGCTCCTATTCCATGTCCTGAGTGCCAAACAGTCATACTCCCTGCATCATCACTGGAGTACATTATTCTAAATTTATCTCCACTATTTAAATCTAATATGAATGAAACGGAAATTACTTGTTCAGTTCCT
>Ga0075122_10002146_pt1 | contig 13245 bp, 15 predicted proteins | sample AntAceMetag02UKB_FD_69790 | JGI IMG/M metagenome (GOLD analysis project Ga0075122, IMG submission 69790) | Saline lake microbial communities from Ace Lake, Antarctica - Antarctic Ace Lake Metagenome 02UKB | ecosystem: Environmental > Aquatic > Non-marine Saline and Alkaline > Saline | place... | reverse complement strand
CAGACCGCCACCAGGCCAATATAACTCAGGTCTGCCACAGTAAACGTAATTCCATAGCCCAGTTCCTGAGACAGGACAGCGTAATAGTCCCACTCCTTGATGCGATGCCAGGGGGCTTTGATCTTTTTGCGGTCGTATTGCCAGAAGGGGTGGGTGGCATACCCGGGATTGCTCAGCGTTCCATCTGAATTGAGCAGTTCGCAGGGACTGGTAATTTGATGCTGATGGGCCATGATTAACTCCAAAATTTAAGTATACACTTCTGGTTTGGGTTTAAAAAAGATGTCTGTCTACTTGGAATATTACCAGATAATTTCAGCAATGTCCGGGGTACTCAATCTCGTATTTTCGCTGTGATAGATGAGTACTTCATGTTAACAGTGACTAATGATCAGTCTGTAATTCGAGTATTGGAAGTCACACCGTAAATAGTTAAAGGGTATTGGGTCAACCCCAAAATAGTGTTACTGCTTGTTAATATTGACTCTCGAACAAATTCAGAGAATTATCAGTTGTGACAATAATAACAAAGATGATTGTGTAATTAGGCGTTGAATCATTTAATGCTATCGCTAAAAATTTAGTCAAACGCTGTTCACTTCCAACCTGGACAGGTTGGGAGTGACACTGGTTGTATTTCATTTTTAATCCAGTCTGTTTTGATCCCCCCACGTTTTCAGTTACAGGGCTGCAAACCGAAACCTCTTTGAACAAAAAGATTCTTGATTTGGATTTTAGAACCTTGGGAAAAATCTACTCCCAAGAACTGAAAATTTTGAGATTGAAAAAGGAAGCCCCATGAGAAAAAAAGGGATATTGATTATTTGTGTGATGCTTTTTCTATTCACACTTCTCCCATTGTTGACAATAGCCTCTGCCGGCGGGCCTGAATGGATTGCCGACTTTCCAAAATCTCTGGACAGCTATCATGACAGTCACCTGACAGATGTCGGAGAGATCCTGATACACCGCATCAAGCAGGAACCCCTCAATCTGGTGGTTTCACTGTTGTTTCTCTGTGCGATTATTCACACTTTTTGCGTCGGTTGGTTTCTGCGGATGGCGGAAAAGGTGGAAAAGGCGAAACGGCAGATCATGAAGATCAACGGGCAACAAAACTTAAAGTACAACGGAAATGTGGTCGACAATGTCAGTTTTAAGGCTGAAGTCTACTATTTTTTCGGTGAAGTGGAAATCGTTTTTGGCCTCTGGGTGGTCCCTGTTTCCTGGCTGCGCTGGTTGCCCATGGCGGATTGCAGGGCCGGTGCTGGCGACTCTGCCTCTTTTTTGGCAATATTCGACGGCAACAGTGGCCACTATTCCTGCCTCATTTTTTATGAAGCGCTTTGGGAGAAAGCGAGGGTTTGTTTGGGGCTCTTTGAGGGTGTTTATTTTTCCTTCCCGAAAAGCTTAGTGTGCATTCCAATGAGTAGATCCCGTCGGGTGATTTGACCCACAAGTTTCCCGTCATCCACCACTGGAAATCGTCGTGATCTGTGACCAATCAGAATACTGGCAGCCTCTGTTGCGGGCATGGTACTGGGCATGGCCGCTGGGACTTCGTGCATATAATCCCTCACTACACCCCAGGGGCGTTGATCGTAGGCCTTGTGCAGAAGAATTTTTAAGCAGTCTTTTTCAGAGAGGATGCCAGCCAGTTTATCTCCACTATCGATGACCAGCGCAGCAAGGAGTTTCTTTTTGATTAATATATTAAGGGCTTCTTTCAATGGCATATCCGGACTGAAAGCAGTAAAATTTTTATCCATGAAATCAGCTACTGTTGGTACGTCATTCATGACATTCTCCTTTGTTTATTATGCTTGAGAAATATTTTTTTCTGATAAAGGGTTCTATTCGATGAATTTGTCAATTCCTTTGATAATATCCCGCCGCGTGATCTGACCAATCAGTCGGCCGGATTCAATTACGGGTAGACGTCGATATGCCACGTTCAGAAATATTTGAGCTGCTTCAATCAGGCCCATGTCTTCAGCTATGGTTTGAAATTCAGGGTACATCACATCGGTTACGGGTTTTTGCTTTAATTCTTCAGCAGTGATTTTACCCGTAAAAACATCACTGTATAGCTTCAAACACGCCTTTTCAGAACAAATTCCCAAGACTTTCCCTTTTTCATCGGCCACGATGGCACCAAAAATTCCTTTTTCGGCTAGTATGGTGACTACTTCGGTAACAGTTGTCTCTGGATTGAATGTAAAAAAATCTTTGTCGGCAAAATCATTGACTTTGATGGGTCCTTTCATAAAGCCTCCAAGTAAATTGGAGTCACATTAAACCTGACTTTAAGGGCCAATCCGGTTCAAGTTGAGCTCGTATTATGATGAATGTCTGGAAAATGCCACTAGCAGAGTGGCATGGTTCTCAAGGCACGGCAGAAAAACTCTTCTGGCTAATTCTAACAAGAACAATATGAAATTTCAACTATCTAATTTTTTCCATTTCTTAATGATAACTTGCCAACTGAATGGGTTTTAGGCACAAATGGCAGGATCACAGTTGATTTTTTGGATGAAAAATATCAGGCTATGGGGGATACATCCTCCGGCTGTATATAAGGTTAGTATTTGAAAATGAGTGTTGCAATAAAGAACGATGGATAATTATGAAACCAGAATCGGATCTAGAATCTATTTTCACAGCCGGTGTTCGGCGCGTCGATCCCTACCAGTTAGTCAAAGATTCTGTCAGGATTCAAGATGAACGGTTGCTGATAGAATTGGACAAATCAAAAGAAAGTGTTGATTTGTCAGAATTCGACCGGATTTTCATCATTGGCTTTGGGAAGGCCACAGCCAAGATGGGTAGAGCCATGGAGGAAATTCTGGGGGAACGGATTACCGAAGGGGTGATTTCAGTGAAGGTTGGGCACACCGAGCCTCTCACCATAATTCGTACGATCGAAGCCGGACATCCGGTTCCGGACGAAAACGGCTTGAAAGCTGCAAAAACCCTTGTCGAAATGGCTTCCAGAGCTGATGAAAAAACATTGGTCTTAACCCTGATTTCAGGGGGTGGTTCTGCATTGATTCCGTATCCCTGGCAGGATACAGAAGGGGAACGGGGCATAGCCCTTTCCTTGACGGAAAAACAGGAAGTGACCCGGTTGCTATTGCAATGTGGCGCCACAATCTCAGAGATCAATGCGATTCGGAAGCACCTTTCCCGAATCAAAGGGGGTCGCTTGGCAGAGTTCCTGTTTCCTGCTGTATCAATAAACCTGATTCTTTCCGATGTGGTGGGGGATCGACTGGATGTCATTGCTTCCGGGGCTACCTCACCGGATATCAGTACGTTCATGGATATGCAGGCTGTCTTTGAGAAGTACGGTCTGACCCGTCAAATACCTGAGAATGCATTGAAAATCATGAATGCCGGACTGAAAAAGCAGATCCCTGAAACGCCAAAACCCGGGGATAAGATTTTTAAAAACGTCAGCAACTTGCTGATCGGGACCAACTACCTGGCTTTGTTGGCTGCGAAACAGCAAGCTGAACAATTGGGGTACCAGTCCCGAATTCTGGATTCACAACTCGTCGGTGAGGCCAGAGAGGTGGGAAAAACACTTTTCAAGATCGCCTGTGATTATCAGAAAAAGAAATTGCCACAGGAAAAACCGTTTTGCCTGCTTTTTGGTGGCGAAACAACAGTGACCATCAAAGGAGAAGGTAAGGGCGGTCGCAATCAGGAGATGGCGCTTTCCTTCCTTTCTGAAATGGCCGCTAGCCCATCTGTTGCAGGTAATATCTCTTTTCTCTCAGGTGGTAGCGATGGAAATGACGGACCGACAGATGCCGCGGGTGCATTTGCAACGGTTGAACTATTGGACCGGACCAGGAAAAAGGAGATCTCAATCACGGAGTATCTCAACAATAATGATGCCTATCACTTTTTTGATGCTATCAATGGCTTGCTGAAAACAGGACCGACTAATACCAATGTCTGTGATATTCAAATTATTCTGATTGATTAAACGCCTGACGGATTGAATTCAGCAACCGATGTAATAAAACCTTTGTTCATCCCTGATCACTCAATTTGTGATCGGTTTCAAAGCCAATAACAACAAAACAATTCCTTTCTCGATAACCGTGACAACGGAATCCTCTAGATGCTCTAAACTTGTATGTTTTTGTTCCCTGGTAGCGCTTATCTATCACACCTTGATACTCCTTGTAGTTCGTCTATTCACCATCACCAATCGTTTCCATGATTGCCTTGAAGCCGTTGAGGCCTGCTTCGATATTTTCGATAATTTCACTTGCCAGGATGTCGGGGTCCGGAAGGTTGTCCAAGTCGGCCAGACTTTTATCTTTCAGCCAGAAGATGTCCAGGTTGGTATTGTCCCTGGCCAGGATTTTTTCATTTTCAGGGAGCCTTAGAGCACTGTTCAGCGAGAAGCTATCTTATCCTAGTCTACGCTCAAAGACCCACATCAAGTATGGCTTCCGGATGCTTGGCAGCAACACGTACCAAAGTTCTGGCTGGTTCATCTGGTTTTCGGCGACCTTGTTCCCAGTTCCGTAATGTACCAATGCTTATCCCTAACAATTGCGCAAACTTGTTTTGAGAAAGACTAAACTGCTTTCTGATAGCTTTTACGTCAATTTCATCAATCACAAACTTGCGATCCGGCTCCATTTCTCCGCTCATGATTGCTTTTCCTTGCCGTATGTTTTCCATTAATTCATTAAATATCTTTTTTACATTACTGAGTCTTTTTAACTTCAGATTCTGGTATATAATTGTTACCACCGGTCATGGGTAGTTACAATGTTATCTGCTCCATAAATCTCAAGAAAAAGCATATCGTCGATCAAGTCGAGGATCTTTTCCCTCGCCTCTGCATTTGATTCAGAGGATGTGTATTCCCGCGTTAGAAGATTTTGTAGCGTGTGAACATTTGAGATATGTTGTCCCTGATGGTTTTTGTTTTCTGTTATATTTGTGATAACTCGTTGAGTGGCCTCTATAACGATGTCAAGTACATCACAAGTCGCTTTTTCCAGCATGTGAAAAAATGAAAAAGTATTATTCGCAAAAGCTGGAGATTTTACGAATACAGTAGCAAGTTCTTTATATAATACAATTTCTTCCGATTTGACCTTGCTGAAGACTTCTGCCGCTTTTTTGCGCACCTCTTCATCCTCATCAAAGAAAAGCCCTTTTAAAAGGGCTTCGGCACGTTGTCTGTTCTCAGTCACGTTTATTGAACTACAGGTTATATCAGCCAAGAGTCTTCTATGATCAGCCCCCTCTGATGCGAGTCTATCGGATTTACCAATGTATGCATCGTTTCTAAAGCCCTCACAGAATATACACCATGCTCCTATCAATGCATGTGTATCATCTCCACTTTCCAATAATTCTGTGACAAGTTCATCCGCTAAGTCTGGTAACCTATAGAAAATATATGGGAATAAGTGTGTTCCCTCATGGGTGATGAGCGGAGCCAGGCGTGATGTGGAGTTATAATGTGTTCTGCTATCTGGAAGACAATCAACCTATGTATTGCATCAGAAAAACGAACTTTATTCATATTGAATAAAGCCGCCAGCGGTCTCATCATACTGCAGCGCACACTGATCAAAGTCTCTTTCTCAAACGCTATCTCAACAGCATCCCAGACCCTGTTTTCAGCTTCCGGGGCATTCCATAATACAGCACTCAATGCTTCCCATGCGGCGCCACGGGCACCATTTATACCTCGAATGTGGACCATTCTGCCATGATAAAGAAGCGTGTCAATAGAAATTGTTTCGCGTTCTATGTGTTGTATATCTGATTCTTCACTCTCATGTGCTTCCCCGTTCAATGCATAAAACATTGATGCTTATGCGGATCAAGTTTATCAAGGTAGATGACCGCTGATTCTGGAGCTTCTTGTACAATTTTCTTCAGAGCCGAGCGGTAAATGCCAAGAAACTGATCAAACCCGAAACGATGACCTGAGTACGTTCTATGATTGAAATTGTACCAATTTGGCCCTTCACCTTCGGCGATTACCAAGTCGATTGAATGTGCTATTGCATCAGTTGTTCCTTGTAAAAATACAAGTGGTGTCTTTTCTGAGATTTCGAAAAGAGAGTGAGTATCCATCAACTTAAGTTCGTCGCGTTCAAATATATTACGCCCGGGATATAGTGCAAACCAGGCATCAAAAAGTGAATGAATAATCTGCCCGCAGCGCTCATGTAATTTTTGCTCTAGCATGTGTAGCAGCATCCGAATGTGATCACTTTTTTCATCATGGAACAGATTACGAGGATGCGAATTGATCACATCTTCACATAATTGGAGATCAACAGCATGATTGCCATGTCCGCCATAACCGAACCAGTTCAAAAGTCGAATTGCACGGTCTGCGTCATTACCCCACCAAGAACGCAATAGACTAGAAACTTCTACAGGGCGATGATCCGCAATACTAAAAAGCCATCCCAATACCGATTCTGAACGGTCGTTATCCTCGCCGTTGATTTGCTGTTGAATCCAACCTTTTTCATTCAAAAAATCAAACCATTTGTAGGTTGAGAGAACCGCACTTCGAAAGAGATGATTGAATTTTCCACTCGGTTCATTAAATTGAGAAATGATTTCAAATTCTTGTATACTTGGCTTATCGATAGAACCCAACCACTGGCTAATCGCAGTCTTTATGTGAAAACGAATTTCACTCTTAGATAGAACAGATAAGAGCTCTGTACGATAACGACTAAAGTCACTTTGTCGCGTCGCTTCCAGAATTTGTCGTACCTGTGTCCTCCTAAATAAATGTTGTTCTGTCGATGAAAGCAGATCAACTAAGCTCTGATTTTTGTTTACAAATGATCTTGCATAGACATGATCAAAAAAACTCTCATGAAAGAAATTAACTTGGTTACGGGACAAAATAATCATGCCTTCGGAGGTTAAAATGTCAACGGCATTTGGATAAGAATCCAAAATCGAAATCGGCGCATTTAGCTTTTGCCGCTGACTCATCCAATCACACATGGACGTTAACACATGGATCAAGGACCAAGAGGTCTTTCGTTTCCTTGATATGCTTCGTTGTTTTTTCTCAAGCAGTTTATCATGTAAATTGGAAAGGGAAAGAAAGGAAAACCCTGGATTATCAATTTCCAGAAAAACAGCTAGGTTAATGGGTAAACGAAGCAATTGCCGTTGAGGGTTATTTAATGAGGATACATCAACCCCTATACTTTTCAAAAGTGGTTCGATTTCAGCTGCCCAATTAAGGTCTTGACCTGAGTTCTTACAATAGTCTCTCCACCTGCCCCAAAAGGTGTGTATGTCTGAAGATATGCCTCGGTTTCTTCACCTAAACGTTGAGGGATGGTCTGGTCAATTGCCCACTCTTTGAGCTTTAGTTCGCCATTTTCCTTGATGGCAGCGCGAACACCTTCACATGTGAGGGTGTTATTAAAGTGATTTTCAAGAATATCACGAAGAATGGGAAAGGTTTTTATACCACCGTCATGGAAATGTAGATCACCGTAGGAGTCAATAAACGAGTCCAATTCTCCTTCAGGAATAAATCTTATATAGCTCCGCTGAAGCCAATCGAAAATGATCTCAAATGGTTGTGACCACTCTTTGTTTAGTTTCTGATATGCTAGGTTTTGTTCTTCAGACAGTGCTTCCAAATACTGATCATGTGAGTTTGAGAGCCGTGCTTTTTCTGTAAGCGTTCTCAGCTCTTTGGCATTGTCCTGCGAGACGAAATAACAGTGTGCGTTTTTATCGGTAGATAATCGCTTAGAAAACGCGTTTAATACTCCCTCTTCTTTGAGAGCGTTGATTGTCCAGTTTCCTTTCGAAGAATTTATCTTGGTTTGGTGCCACTCTGTGATTTGACCACGCGCAACCGCAAATTCGAAACCTCGATATTCTGTTTCAAGGCCTTCATATTTCAACCACTCCGCTTTGCCCGCAATTACATCTATCAAAGACCGGACCAGCCACTTGGCCTCGTATCGATTTCCTAGTTTTCCTGCTATTCCACCTGCAATCATTAGGTTAACTTAGTTATTTGATTTCGCTTTATTGGGTAGAGACTTAATTGTTTTATTCAATATATCCTTCTCTGCATCATCAACCGCTCAGAAAAATAATCAGTGTAACTATCCATTACTTTAAAGAAAGGTTAAATTTCGGTAACGATTCACTTCCATTAGTGCACTTTCCCGGATCGTTTTTAGATTCGCGTGGCAAGATAAGAGTTTCGACTTGGCTATTTACACCTTGAAGCCGATTTTCGTTTTTTCGTCTTCCGGCGGATTCACCAGCTGGCGGACAGCGTCGAAGACGATTCTGAAATTCTCGTCGTATTTTTGCTCCATTTCATCGATCCTCTTCACCAGATCTCCGTAGTTTGTGACCATATCTCGGATTCGGGTGAACGCTCTCATGATGCCAATGTTCACCTGAATAGCGCGATCGCTGCGAAGTACGCTGGAAAGCATCAATATTCCATGTTCAGTGAAGGCAAATGGTTGATATCTTGATCCTCCCCAACTTGAGGTCGCAAATTGCGACCTCAAGTTGGTAAGCTACTGTTTTGTTGGTTGAAACATAAAATCATCGGGAAACCGATCTATGTTTCTTTTAACGGACTCCTTTAACCGCTTTGTTTCAACCTGGTATAATTCTGCTAAGTCTCGATCCAGCATCACCCGTATACCGCGAACGACATAGATTTTGCTTAGGATCTCTTCAGAAGTGATGATCTCGTTTTCCATGTCTGCCTCTGATGTTCACGCGAACGACAATAATCTGACAATGTTGAGTGTCGGTCCGGTTGTTCCATGGATGAAAAATTTCCAGGCCTGGTCTCTGCGTCTCACCAATAGCGGTAACTTACTCCACATTACGAGCAAAAACAAGAGTGTCCCTTCACAATCGGGGAAATCGCATGACCATGTCCCAATGATATGATTCGTTCTCACGGAGAAGGTGGTGATTTAATTCCTGATAAAACTTGTCCTTATGCTAACGATGAACTATTGCTCTGTGTTCCGATCCCAGACTTCGAGAATGATCAATAGGCGTGTTTTGTCTGTGGTAGTAAGTGAGGTAGTGGTTGTAGCAAATGTATTTGGGGGAGGAACTCGAGAAGGTAAAGTAGAGATTCCCCGGATGGGGAATCTCTACCCTAAACAAAACTACTAATTCTCTTCGTAGGTGAAGGAAGCCCGGTAGTATTCACGGAACATCCTGGCAATGTTAGACATCTTGATCGCTTTCGGGCATTCTGCCTCACACTCACCTTCGTTGGTACAGTTACCAAAGCCTTCCATATCCATCTGCCTGACCATGGACAACGCCCGCTTGTCTCTTTCAGCCTGACCCTGCGGCAATAAAGCCAACTGGGAAATCTTCGCACTGACAAAGAGCATGGCAGAAGCGTTTTTACAGGAAGCGACACAGGCCCCACATCCAATACAGGCTGCGGCATCCATGGCTTTATCTGCGTTTTGCTTGGGGATTGGTAGCGCATTGGCATCCTGGGGAGCGCCGGTTTTCGTGGAGACAAACCCACCTGCCTGGATGATGCGATCAAATGCACCCCGGTCTACCACCAAGTCCTTAATCACTGGCAAGGCCTTGGCTCTCCAAGGTTCGACAGTAACAGTCTGACCATCTTTGAAACTACGCATGTGCAACTGACAAACAGTAATCTCTGTTTCGTGGCCATGAGCCCTGCCACCGATATACAAGCTGCACATTCCGCAGATACCTTCCCGGCAGTCATTGTCAAATGCGACCGGGTCGTCACCTTCCAGGATCAGCTTTTGGTTCAGAACATCCAGCATTTCCAGAAACGACATGTCCGGAGAGATATCGTTCAGCGGATACGCCACTAATTTGCCCTTCGCCTGGGCATTCTTTTGACGCCAAATCTTAAATGTCAAATTCACTGATATACCTCCTACTTATAACTGCGTTGGGTTAAATGCACATGTTCAAAAGTGAGCGGTTCCTTATGAAGTGTGGACGCTTTATCAACACCCTGGAATTCCCAGGCAGCAGCATAGGCAAAATCCTCATCATTTCGTAAGGCTTCACCTTCTTCTGTCTGTGACTCTTCACGGAAATGACCACCACATGATTCTTTCCTGTCCAGAGCGTCGGTCACCATCAGCTCGCCAAATTCAAGAAAATCAGCGACTCGACCGGCTTTTTCAAGTTCCTGGTTAAACTCACCGTTTTCGCCTGGAACTTTAACGTTTTGCCAGTACTCTTCCCTGATTTTGGGTATCTTCTCTTTTGCTTCTTGCAGACCTGCTTCATTTCTGCCCATACCACATTTTTCCCAGAGTAGCTTGCCCAGTTCACGATGGAAATCGTCGACTGTTCGCTTACCGTTGATGGTAAGTAACATTTTTGCACGTGTGGTTGTCTGGTTTTCTAGATCTTTAACAACAGAGTGGGTCTTGTCGACTGCTTCCAGTTCTGTCCCGGCAAAATAACCACCGATTGTCGCAGGAAGGACGAAGTACCCATCTGCCAGACCCTGCATCAGGGCACTGGCCCCGAGTCGGTTGGCACCGTGATCTGAGAAGTTGGCCTCTCCCAGTACAAACAGACCTGGAATAGTACTCATCAGGTTATAGTCCACCCAGAGTCCACCCATGGTGTAATGAATCGCAGGGTAGATTTTCATCGGTGTCTGGTATGGGTTGCTGTCAGTAATATGATGGTACATGTCAAAGAGGTTGCCATATTTGGCAGCCACTGAATCTTCTCCCAAGCGGCCAATGGCTTCAGCAAAATCAAGATAAACCGCTTCGCCGCCGTTGATCCCTTTACCGTCGTCACAAACCAGTTTTGCGTTTCTGGATGCGACGTCACGAGGAACCAGGTTACCGAAGGAGGGATACTTTCTTTCCAGATAGTAATCTCTTTCCGCTTCCGGGATCTGCTCGGGCGGTCGGGTATCTCCCTTCTTGGCAGGAACCCAGACACGGCCGTCGTTTCGCAGACTTTCGCTCATTAGCGTCAGCTTTGACTGATAATCACCGGAAACCGGGATACAGGTGGGGTGAATCTGTGTGAAACATGGGTTGGCCATAAAGGCACCCTGTTTATGAGCTCGCCAGGCAGCTGTTACGTTACTGGCCATGGCATTGGTCGAGAGATAAAAAACGTTCCCGTAACCACCGGTTGCCAGTACCACCGCATCGGCTGTATAGGACTCAACGTCACCGTTGATCAGATTCCGACAGACGATTCCACGGGCCTTGCCGTTGATAACAGCCAGTTCCAGCATTTCACGACGTTCATACATCTTGACGTTTCCTTCACCGATTTGCCGACTCAGAGCGCTATATGCACCTAAAAGAAGCTGTTGTCCAGTCTGACCCCGAGCATAGAATGTTCTGGATACCTGTGCGCCACCGAATGAACGGTTGTCCAGCAATCCGCCGTAATCTCTTGCGAACGGAACTCCCTGGGCCACACATTGATCAATAATATTGTTACTGACCTGGGACAGCCGGTAAACGTTGGCTTCCCGAGCTCGAAAGTCACCACCCTTGACAGTATCGTAAAAGAGCCGATATACGCTATCTCCGTCATTGGGATAGTTCTTAGCAGCATTGATACCACCCTGAGCAGCAATACTGTGCGCACGACGGGGGCTATCCTGGAAACAGAAGTTCTGTACATTGTAACCCAATTCAGCCAAGGAAGCAGCGGCCGAAGCACCTGCCAATCCAGTTCCTACCACAATAACTGAAAACTTTCGTTTGTTAGCCGGGTTGACCAATTTTAAATCAAACTTGTGTTGATCCCACTTCCCCTCAATCGGACCACTGGGAATTTTTGCATCTAAAACTGTCATTTATCCCCCCGCATTAAGTTGTGTAAGAAAAAAGTACACTGGAAACGAAGCGAATCCCAATGCGATGACGATGGAGTACAAAGCACCCAGTTTAGTGATAAAAGGTGTGTATTTTTTGTGATTCAGGCCCAGAGTCTGAAAAGCGCTTTGAAACGCGTGGTTCAGGTGAAAACCCAGGACAATCACGGCAATAGTATAGCCTAACGTGTAGAGTACGCTTGTAAAGCTTTTGGCCACCAAGCCGTACATGGTCAGGTTATCCGGATTTGACATGGCTACCGGGTCGTTTGACCATTCTCCATACTTAAATCCGATCAGATGCAATACTACAAAAATCAGGACGATTGAACCGGTGACAAACATGTTACTAGACATGAAGGTCCTTTTGCCGGCTGAAACGTCAACTGCATATTTAACGGGGCGAGCAGCCCTGTTTTCAAGGGTGAGGGTCGCTGAAGTATAAATATGTACCAGGAACAGTACAACCATCAGGATCTCAAGCACCTTATTGAGGGGTGCGTTGGACATAACAGATGTATACGCGTTGAAGAGATCCGCTTCAACAAACATCAACATGTTTCCACCTAGATGTACCAATAGAAACATACAGAAAAAAAGCCCAGAAAGCGCCATGAGCAACTTTTTTCCTAGGGAGGAACTAATAAAATTCCAAAGCCATAACATGATAACTCCTTCTGACAGGGTTAAGCGATTACGGTTGAATGAAGATGTCATCCAGAAACAGGAATCAATCAACTGGGGAAAGTATACCTAATAGCAGTAACGAATTAAAGATACTGTTTTCTTTGGTGATTCTACCCTTTCGTGATTTCGCTGTAGAGACGACGTTTATCTTTCGAAGCCTAACAAAAAAAATTATTTTAAACAATCGAACCAACGGGGGCTTTCTCTCCGGGCGATATGTAGTTATAAGTAATTGTAAATATGCAAGAATTTAATTCCAAAGAACTGCTGTGATTCTGGAAGGAGAAAAGGTATTGAAAATGTGAATCTCTTCAATAGCCCTTATGGCAAGTTCTCGGGCCGAATTAGCACTGTTGGAAAGTTGACAGGGCCGATCACAAATTCGATTGGAGAAAACTTGATCCAGATAATGGATTTGGATTTTTTTTTGCCCTGATTTACCCGGTACCTGTATCCAGATCAATTTTCAATCATGTCAGTTGACAAAAATACAGCAATGTCCGGTTAGGTTTTTGCAAAATGAAACCTAAACGATAAAACCCGTCTCTCTGCATACCGCCAAACTCACTCGTGCCTCGTTCAAACAAGGCTCATTTTCGCTACGCCAAACTAAGAATATCTAGAAAATCCTCATAAGCTCGATCCGGGATTCATCATTTAGCTTTCCGCAA
>Ga0075122_10002144_pt1 | contig 13249 bp, 28 predicted proteins | sample AntAceMetag02UKB_FD_69790 | JGI IMG/M metagenome (GOLD analysis project Ga0075122, IMG submission 69790) | Saline lake microbial communities from Ace Lake, Antarctica - Antarctic Ace Lake Metagenome 02UKB | ecosystem: Environmental > Aquatic > Non-marine Saline and Alkaline > Saline | place... | reverse complement strand
TCCGTCTAAAATCTTTTCTGTTATTAAAACCATCTTTGCTACCAATATTGCCATAATTTCCTTACCTATTGGTGTCTCCCATGCTGCTTGGAATTGTTCATTTTTACCAAGTGATTCAATAACAATAGATAGATTCCTTTCTCCTCCCATCTTTTTTTGTAAATTTAAAATCTGCTTGTCACTAAGTGGCTGCATTCATCCTCGCTCCCGACTCTGTTGCCGATTGCTGTAGTCCATATTGATTACTCGCTGAGTCTCCCTCGACTTTTCCTTGCTGTCCACCGCTTTGAACAGGGGTATTTTCATCAAGCTGTGCTACATTCTCATATTCATCACCCATTAACTTGAAAATCTCTCTATATAAAAAGTTTATGGTTTTCACCGCATCTGGATGTTGTATGTTAATTGTTGTCTGTAGTAATGTATTTAAGTCTCTTATCTTAGTTGCTTTCGAAGATTCTGTTTCTATTGATTGTGATAATGGAGTATAGTAATAATCTAACGTTGGATTAAAGTCATATAGCTTATCTCCCATTAACTCAAACCCTGTTTTATCCGTAGCAAATCTATACGTCATCTGCTGGATCATCCAATATAACTCTAACAAAGCAGTATACTCAAATGTCATTGACTTATAATTTACTCTTGTATTAGAACTTGATGTAGCAGCACTAACAGCAGTAGCTGTAGTTGACGCAATAGAAGGAACACCACCTGTTGTGGTTTCGTTCATTGAATCTGCTTGTCTACCCTTATTCTCAAGATATTGCATTTGATTTAAAGCACCACTGATATCAGAAGATATATTTAATTCTTGGACATCGTTTACATCTTCAAGCATCATTGTATGTCCAGGTTCTATATAAATAGAAGAATTATCTTCAATAGACTGCCTTGCACCTTTAAGAGATGGGAATGTTGATAGAATCACTCTATCTTGTGAGGCGTTAAACGTATCATCTAATGCTGTTTGTAATTCTCTTTGGTTCTGCCCATCGCCCATGCCTTTATCATCGTTAGGATGTATATAACAAAGTCCAATCATGCAAGGTTTAAATGGCATACCATGAGCATCTATAAAGTGTGTTCTTTTAAATCCTATTAAAGTTTTACTCTCTGAGCTTTTAACTATTGTTATGATTACATCTTCATAGGTAGCATTATCTAAAACTGCTCCATTCTCATCTATTCCTATTTCTATGCCTTTTTTTGTTTCTAATACCCAATATTTACCGTATCTTTCAAATAAATCATATTGGTGTTCTGCTTTAGATTGATTCTCTTTAGTTTGTCCATCAGGGGAATCACTACCTTGGTATGTTTCCTGTTTTGTATCTGTAGTTTCTGGAGCATCTCCTATTAATTCAAGATTAAAATACTCGTTCTTTTCAGCATCTATTTCTAAATCTGCCTTAGTTGTCTCTGATCGGAATGTAATCCATTCTTTTTGTTGAAGGGTATAAGCATAATCGTCACTAACAAACACATTTCGTTGGTCCCAAACATCATAATTAAATCTATCTATAACAGCTACATTCTCAAATACTGGCACTTCTATTTCTTGACCATCATATATCTCAAACTTAGTTCCTATCTGTCTTTCTTCAAAGGCTTGCTCCCACCAACATTTTAGATAGACTCTACCCGAAAGGTTACATATACCTTTACCTCTTACGAACTTTTGGTAATGTAATAGCTCACGTTTATTAAGAGTTCTGTTTAATAACTCTTTAGATGCTTCTGCTGATTTTTTAGCTTCATCTGCCTTATCATTAATTTTAACCTCAACAAAGTCTCTTGTCCCAAAATACTGACCAACATCTATTGCAGCTTGTGATAAGAAATGTGATATAAACTCAGGTATTCTTATGTCAGATTGCCACTCATACTTTTTATCATCCCTTACATTATCAAGTATCCCAAGATAGCTCTCATAGTTATTGTCTGACCAATCTTGATTAGACTGAGCTATTATAATCTCATCGTTGTATATTTGATTAGCAAGAACACTATCTGCACTCATTGTTTTTTTAGTAGCCATATGTAACCCTCTTAGAGCTTAAATGGGGAGATGTATAATGTCTTCTCATTTTCTTTCCACAATCAGGACATTTAACTTTGTTTCTATCTTTAATATCTGTCCTTGCTTCTCGTACAGTTTCACATTCTATGCAGTAATATTCATATAGTATCACGATGCCCGTCTCCCTTGAAAATATTGTGGTGTCTTTTGTGTTGAATAAAAATCTCTCGCTGGCGGTTTAAATCTTCTCTCTTTAAATATAGCCTCTAAGCACATTGGAAAATGACTAAACTTCTGTGTAGGTTTCTCGTTTGCATCTTTATTGACAGTAGAGTTTCTATCTCCATATTCCTGATAACGCCACTGCTTAAGACTCTTAGCTGTTTCTTTACAATTATTTAGTACCCACAATGTAGGTACATATCTTGTTGTGCCTTCTGATGTTATTTTATTATTAAAAGGAACTCCGACTTGTCTTGCCCATTTTAATCTTTCTCTAATAGCATCACGCCCTTTTGTAGACTTTGTGTCCCAACTATTATAAAATCCACCTTGAAACCCAGGGTATATATCTTCTCTTTGGAACTCTCTGAAATGTCTATTAATATCTCCCCTGACTGTCGTATTAGTGTTCGATTGTTTTTTCTCAGCAAGAGGGTCAATTAAATCTATTTTATATTTAAAGTAGCTTGATATCTCTGCTAATCTATGACTGATTTCTAATGTTACCATCTTCTCAGGGGAAGGATTCATTTCTTCCCATACAAAAGCTTCATTATAAGGACTTAATGCAATCCAAACACAAGCCCAAGGATTCTTTTCATGGTAATCAATCATTCTTGCAAACGTATAAGACTTATATATCCCTTCGGGAAAATACTTCTCATGGTCTATCATGTGAATTTTATAATCAAATTCTTTGAATACACGCCCTGATACTTGTTTATGGACTCCATATAATCTTGTCATCTTAACATCAGGGTCATCTATTGACTCCATCATTTTCTCAATGGTAGAGTTGCTTATTGTTGGGTTATCATAAGAAGAAGCGTGTAATACTGCTATATCTGAATCAAAACTGGTTTGTTCACCCATCTTTAAAGGACTATCTTCTGTAGATAATGCCTCGCAAATCGTTTTCGTTCTGTAAAAAATAGATGCTTTTTCTAATAACTCATCAAATGACCATGAAATTCTATTAGCAGGAGTCAGGCTAAGAATAATATCACCATCTTCTGCCATTAATCTTGGTATCTGCTCATCCCAAAAATCTTTAGGAGGCTCTTCATCTACCCATATTGAACATCTCTGTGGGCCCGCAGTTGCTTGTGCGCCCTGAGAATAAGAAACAAACTCTACAAGTATGTCTGAACCAACATAAGCTTCCCCTCTTACAAGCTTTTTGCCAGAATTGGGGTCTTTAATAATCATTGCATAACTTCTAAAGGTGATGTCCTTCTTAATTAGAAACTGAGGCAACCATTTTTTAAACTCAGGATAAACTACGTTCTTAACATCTGCACTCATTCCGTCAGAACCTTCGATTGTTTCTTTTTCTCCTGGTAATGTTTGAGAACAAAATCTGAATACTCTTGATTTTCTTTTATGAATTATAACTTTCCCACCACAAAACGGACAAGTATCATCTACTGGTTTAGTTTGTAGATTCCATGTGCCTTTTTCATAACCATCTACGGTCATCTCTGTTCCGTCAGGTAGTCTCATATTGTTTTCATAAATACCATGTATCGGTATATAGTTTTCATCGTTTTCTTTTGCTTCTGTAATAGCTTTATCACGTTCTTCACATTCAAAATAAAGAATATTCTTTTTAGGTATAGGATGGTAACCTAAAATTCTATCAACATATTGACGTGCAGTACCACCTGACTTTCCATACTGATTACCAGTACAAAGAAATATTATCCAATTTGGTAAATTGATAAACTTCTTATACAACCAAGTCTTTTTGAAAGACAAAAGCCTTTCAAATTGGTTTAGTTGTTCTATGTCAGATTGTGAGTATTCCATTTATTTTTTTATAGAAATACCTTTACTTTTTTTACCAATCCAAAATTCCCTATCTTTTCTATCAGGGAGTTTGGAATCTTCTATATCATCAAAAATAGCTCCCTTGGGAGTTGCCTTATCGAAAGCTCTTTTTAAAAACTCTGAATCAGATTCAGTTTTCTTTTTATTTCTCCAGATAGGAGTAATTACACCCACGCTACCATCTTTATTATAAAGGATTCTTACCTCCATTAAACCTGTTCTCCTATTGCTATACAGTTAATAATTGATTGATTTGTGATTGTTCCAGCATGATTATGTCCTGTAATATTTATATTACCCGCTGCCATTGAAACAATACCAGCCATATTAGAAGAACCACAGGTCGCAACAGCACTATAATTAGCATTAGCAAAATCAGTATCCCATGTTATAGTATAATTACCAGTTCCATTATCTGTTATACTTGAAACATTAAAACTGTCTCGCTCAGCTATAACCCCACTTCCGTTAAAATTAATCCATGCTTTCACGATAGAAGCAGAGGCTGTTTGATAATTAGTACATCTAAAATCTCCAGAGGCATATTCAACAAACTCTGCCTCATCGCCTGCAACAGTCGTTATGTTTGCAGCACCAGGAAGAAATAAATTGGTCGCATCGTGAGTCAATATCAAAGCATCATCGAAATGAAGCTTAATAACAGTGCCTACTTTTCCAGTTGTGTCTATACTTGTTACTGTTGTTGTACCAGTTACATCAAAATAATTACCATCTGTCAATATTGGTAATGCAGTACCACTTGCTACATCTGCACCTTTTGTCCAAGGCACTTGGGCTGTACCTGTGTATGGTACTTTTTCTGTTGTGAGGGTGTTTAATTGAGTTTGAATAGCAGAAGTTACACCATGAACATATGTCATTTCGGTAGGAGTCACAGTTTGGATATTATTAGTATTCATATCTAAATTACCACCAAGCTGCGGTGTAGTGTCGGATACCAAAGTAAATAACGTCCAAGCAGAACCGTCCCAAATTACAAGCTGTCCGAGCGTTGTATCCATATATTGCATACCAATAGTAGTAACTGTCGGTCTTGCACCAGTTGTGCCACTACCCGCCCACAATAAAGGTAGAACCTCTATATCATCAAGAGTTACTGTGCCAAAAGTGGCTTTAGTTATCTTTATTCTAAAAAACTGCTCGCCAGTATAGTCACTATCGTCTACCCAAAAGGAATAATATCCAGTTGTGGCATTAGACGTTACACTATTTACAGCAACGCCACCAGAAGAAGCAGCATAAACAGAAGCAACAGTTGTTGTCCCTGTTAAGTGCACACTTATAGTAGCACCTGTTATTACAGAACCATTACCATCTGTGGCGTATGACTGATATTTAAATCTGCTCATAACACACCTTCACTTTTTAATATTCTACATAAAGACTGAACTAAAGCATAGGCGACCCTCGAAAACTCAAGAACCGTCAACTCTTTCAACTCAACCTCTTTCTCAGTAGTCTCTTTATCTGTAAATACAATCTTTATCGTAGCCATATTAATCCTCTATCCTTTTATAATCTGAAAGTATATCTCTCTTGTGTAATACTCTATTAAATAAGCATACACCTCATTAGTGTCATCCGTTAATGGGGTATCTATAAACTGTAATAAGAAATCTACAACATGAAATATCTCATGCTGAATTACCGCTAAACTATTAATAGTCCTCTTAGCAGTATTAACCCTCATCAGAATTAAACCACCATCGTTCATTAATGTTCTACCAGTAAAATCGTTTGCTTCATCCATATAAAGAAATTCATAATCATCTACTTTTGGTAACTTCGCTATATCCAGGCAAGTCTCTAAATCCTCATCACTCTGACCAAGGCTAACCACTGTCTGAATGTCGAATACTTTATTGTGGATTACTTTGAACATACTCTCCTTGTGTGTGTGTGGGGGGATGTATATATATTACCATAGACATAATTCCGCGAACCGCTCCGCCCACCCCTTGTCATGCCTCTATATCCTTAACACTTACACCACTGTCCCTCAACGCCTGTACTCCATTAGCCCTGTTAAGCCTACCCTCTATCCCTGCCATAGTCTCTATGTATATCAACGCAGTATCGTGCTTGCTACCCTTGTATTGCTTACCCACTGCATCCAGGAGCTCATAGTATTTAATGTATATATCTTCTATGCTCATAATGTTTCACGCTTTATATCTTTAAAGCGTGAAGTCTCCCGCCTATGGAGAAACAAGCCTTTATTTTTCATATCTTAACAAATCCAACCACTTATATTTTTAACTATTTGAACCATTTGACCTGTTATGGTCGTGAAACCGATTGACATACATATAAAGGATATCCATATTACTGCTATACCAACTACCACCAATAACGCTACATACTCATTTAACGAACCGATATGCCATGTTTTAAGCTTGTTGACCTGTTTCTGATACCATTGCATTAGGTTGTTAGCTTATCCTTATATATAGTGGCTTAGTGATGACGTTTTCTTAATTAAGAACATATCAATATATCTTGATATCTGTGTATGCTTGGGATGTGTACATTATTTGCACTATTCCTTTAATCCGTGTACATTTCTTGTCTGCCATAATGTCTTATACATATAATCAGTTATCTCTTCAATCTTTTTAGTTTTGTTTAGAGATAGTATTCACTTTGCACGTTTCTCATGTTCCCTGTACTCTGCACAAGGGAACATTAAAGCGCATATACTCTTTTGTGTTCTCTCTTGTACTGTATCTGGAAAGAAGCCTTTATAGTTATCTTCTAACCTATCCACATATTCTATAATTGATAGGCTTTCCCCTTGTTGCCTGGCTTGTATCTTTATTATATCTTTAAATCTGTTATATAACTCTTTGTTTTCATACTCCATAATAGTCACCTGACTCTATTCTATTAATAGGATGGCTTATTGAATCACGATATACTTTCACACCTAGAAGGTTATCTGTTAATTTAGGGTTGTTAATTGTCTTTAGTTCTTGTCTTACCTTTTCTATCTCTTTTATTCTAGCATCTACAATTAAATTCATTTCTTTAGATGTATAGGTATTCTTAAAGTTATCATATTTGCAGATAACAGATAGTTCTTTTATTACATCCTCAATTTCTTTGATTCTATTCTTTAGATATGGCGGGCTGCTACTTACTGGTTGCTGTAGTTTATCAACTGTTATCATTAAACTATTTATTATCTTATCCATTATCCTGATCCTGATATGGTGGTTCGATCAATCCTTCATTTTGTAATCCTATCCTGCAAGAAGTAGCAAGATATATCCCGAGTTGTCTTATATTATATGATGTAACGTCATCAACTATTAATTCTGATTTGATTTTAAACTCTTTACCCATATAAGATACTTCCATTGCCATTGTTAAGTTTTTTTCTTTATTATCCATCTATAACCTCGGCTTCTAGTATGTCCTCATCTTCATTCTTGAACATACTTCCTATCGCATTTGACACACTTGGATTTAATGTCTGGTTGTTCTGTATGTTTACTATATTATTTATGGTTTGATTTTCTACACTTGATGGGGCTATGGTTGCTATCTTTAATACCATATCGGACGCTTTTAATGCTATTGATGGGTGGTTATTATAATCATTCAAGGCTTGGTCTATTACATTCATTCCTTTTGGTACTCTTGCAATAACTTCAACCATACCTTGGTCTACAATGTCTTTTATTTCGTCTCTGTTCAATACCCTTGTTATAGTTGCCTTGCTTACTTTATGGATCTTTGCCATTTCTCGATACGTTTTACCTGCGATTGAATTTTGGGCAATCGCATTGTTACGTTTCACTTTAGCTGGCATTGTTTCCATAGCTGGCATATTATAACCTATTGATTTTATTGATGCTTTCTTTTAGCCTGAGTCAATTTATAGTTAAGCTTATTTTGCTTACCTGGTTTAGCAAGTTTTTGATTGTAGTCCCCTGCACTATCTAAATGATCTGTAGTTGATTTTTTACGTCTTAAATAAGAGGATGTCGGTTGCTCTGATTTTGGTGATGCAAAATACTTATCGAACACTGCTTTAAAAGGTGATCCCCAAGAAGGCTTCCCTCTATTTGCTTTTCTCTTTGCTGATGTTCCCATTTTTATCCCTTTTTATATGTTATGCTCGATAAATTAATATAATATCATCTTTCATTTAAGAGTATTTCTTATTTATACCGAGCATATATTTTATTGTTTAGCTGCTACATAATGTGTATTGATGTAGTTCTTAATACTATTTATCCTGATTATTATTTTGTTTATGATTTGACCGAAAAATACAAAAAAGCTCGTAAATACTATCAATATTGCTTCTCTGTCTTTTATAGTCATGGTTTATTCCTTTTGTTTACTTGCTATACTATCTATTTTAGTCTATTAGATATTAAATGTCAAACTTTTTATGCACAAGATATTTAAGTATAACTTACTGATTTACTTACAAATATGAAATATAAAGAAAAATACATCAAAAAAACTTGCATAAAAGTGAAAATAAAGCTTGCAATTCATAAAACTACTATGCTATAAAGAATCTATGATTAATAAATCACATAAAGGAGGCTACAACATGATTTATATTAATATGATGACAAATGACGGTCTAGAAACAATTGATGAAGTAGAGACGTATAAAGAAGCAAAATATTTATTAAACGAATATAGAATAGCTTTTCAAGGTCAAAACCTAAGTGTTAAAATGTCACAACGTTCTACGGATGAATGGAGAGACAGATAAATGATTAATAATAAACATAAGGGGTCAAAAATGAATTGGATAAGAAGATATAATAAAGCGATTGAAACACAATCAACAAAATGGTTAAAAGCTTGCTTTAATACTCCATCAAAATATATGTCAAATTTAAGCTTTTATCTAATCAAACAAGAATTAATTAAAAGGAGTTAAGATTATGAGACTTTCAGAAATTAAAACCAGATTAAATTTAGAATGCAAAGTATGGTTTCAAAATCAAATAAAAAACCCATGTAATGATTATCATCTTTACTATCTGGAAGCAAAGCCAGAACATAACGGCGGTTTTATTATACAATGTGATGCTCCAGCCAATAAAAACTATAAAATAGCTCTTAACAATAGAATGAATAAAGGATATACAGCAGAACAATTATTCAACTCTTTAATGCCTACAATAAACAGGCTACCAATAATAGATTGACCATTTACCTTGCATCTAAAACTTAGGTGCAAGACTAAGCGGTTAAACTTAAACAAAGGAGAGACACCATGATCACATTAAACAATAAAAAATTTGCAGAAAATGAAAACGAATTTATAGACAGTTTATTTCATTCAGGTGGTACTTGTGTAGGATATGCTAAACGATTAAAAAGGCAAGTTCAATTATTTGACATTCAAAACAAACAGATTGCTGCTATAAATAAACATGGAGTTTTGTGTTGTGTTTCCTTTCCTGATAGTTTAAATGGGAAAAAATGGTACTCTTTTGCTGGTATAGATGTTATTGGAAACTATGGATTGACTGAACAAAGTGAAGATATAGAGAAGGTTAAAACAAATAGAGACAATACAGGATATTATTTTAATTAAGAACTTAAACAAAGGAGAGACACCATGAAAAATGAATACACAAAACAAGCAGATGACTTTTTAAAGAAAACAGATACAACTATGGCAACTAAATTCAATGGTTATAAAAACCATTCTAAAGGAGATAAAGAAAAAAGAGATGTTTATACTATTGTTTTTTCTCGTAATAATAGATCATTTACTCTTGAATTTGGACAATCATTGAATAACTCAGGCTACAAGCTTTTACATAAAGATGGGTCTCTGTTTAGGAAAATACCAACCAATGCGGTTACAAAAGACAGTAAGTATATCAGGCATGAAATAGCAAGGCTTATAGGATTCGCACTTGCACAAGGGGAAAAAATAACATCTCCAAAAGAGCCTACTACTTATGATGTTTTAGCTTGTTTACAAAAATATGATGTCGGCACAATGGAAGATTTTTGCTCTGAGTTTGGATATAATGAAGACTCTATAGTCGCAATGAATACATATAAAGCAGTTATAAAAGAGTTTGGTAACGTCCAGAAATTATGGACAGATATAGAAATTGAAGATATGCAAGAAATCCAATAATAGTTTGAATTAAACCTTTTACCTTGCTTTTAATGAGGATTAAAGGCAAGACTAAGCGGTTTAATCTTAAAGGAGGTACTATGACAAAAGAACAATTGAAATACGCAAAACAAGAAGCAAGAGAAACTGGTATGGATGAATGGCTATATTATCCTGATTATGTTATTCAAAATATAGCAGATACCACAGCACAGAAAAAAGATTTATTAGATTACCTTACATATAATTATTAAGAGAGGATCTTAAAAATGTTAAAAATTAAAACAGAATTAAAACGAGCATGGTCAGAAGGCTTTTGGTCAGGCTTTTGGTCAGGAGTTATCATTATAACACTTTTATGGGTATCTTTAGCAGTAATAACAGACTACTTGAAAGTAATGGAGGTAATATGAGTAAGTTACCAGAAGTAAATAGACGTATTATTAAAAACTGGAAACAACAGATCATTGAGTTAGAAATGAAGATTGATGACTTTGTGGATAAGGTATTAGAAGAGACTGGGCAAGAGCAAATGGTAACAGGTATAGACTTCGTGAGTGGTAACAAAGAAGTCCTTGAAGGTTGTGTAGACACCGCTCAATGGTTTCATATTGGCAATAGTTGGGATTGTCCGGATAGCCCTTTTGGTTTATGTATGTATCACACAATAAATGATCCAGCTAAAGATGATTGTGTTTTTTGCCACCATCCATTAGAAAGGAAATAAATTATGAAACTAAACAAACAAAGCGAATCTATTTTAGAGACACTTGAAAGCCATAGTGGATTAAAAAGAAAAACTATCTTGGAAAGTATTGTCAAACTTTGTGACTTTGATAATGTGACTATTGATGACGCAATTCAAAACTTAAAAGAAAAATTAATAAGGAGGTTTGCAAAATGAATAAATTAGACAAGGCAATTAAATTTGTAAATAATTACATGGAAATAAACTCAGGAAAGGTGTCTTGGTACAAAGCTGTGGAATTGATAAATAGATTAGAACAATCAGGATGGAAGATGCCCATACATGAAACAGTAAATGATTTCATTAAAAGAGGAGGCACAATAACTAAATTACCTTACTTTGCTCACGAGGAGGACATTGACCTGGATGACCCTGGTTCTAAGTATTTTATATCTTATTAAAAATTATACCCTTGTAATTATGAAAGCTACAAGGGTATTTTTATGCCTACTTTTTCACATTAAAAGGGGATTTGTTCATCTGGGAGTTCTTTTTCTCTTGGATTGTCCATTTGTTCATCATCCATGACCTGATTTATTGTGTAGTCAGGTCGCTTTGGGTTGTCTCCTTTATCATTCTTAAAAATCATTACAGAAATTTCCTGTTCGTTTATAGTAATATTCCCTGCCATAAACTTTCCCTTTTTACCATCTTTAATCCATGCTGCTCCAATTTTTACTAAGCTCATAATTCTATTCTCCCTTTGGTTTAAGTTTATTATTTACTATTATTGGTACTGAACCACATTCACACTTGTCTGTATTTTTCACGAAAGCATGGAAGTCTTTTGGATTATCATATTTAGATTCTAACTCTTGCAACCTACAACAAATTAAGTATAAAGCATCTCGTAAATCTTCAACACATTCAGCACTATTTATTTCATCCCACATATCCCTTGAATAATCACCACTAAATATTTCCATCATATCTCCTTATAATTAAATCTGCTCTTGGGTTATCCATCCTTTAATTGTTTCACGTTTTAATTCTTTTGTCAAGTTAAATTAATTCTGGTTCTGCTCGGCTTATCCTCTGCCTTGCTATGTCAACATACTTTTGTTCTTTTTCTATGCCTATGAAATTACGGTGGGTTTGAATTGCTGCTACTGCTGTTGTTCCTGAACCTATTGTGAAGTCTAAAACTGTCTCGCCTTCAAGTGTATACGTTTTGATTAGATATTCCATTAAATCTACTGGTTTTTGTGTAGGGTGTAACCCTCTGCATTTTTCCCTATTATTAAAATATTGAACACTACTTGGATTTCTCAAGTTTTTATCATATTTTCCAACGTCCCACCCATCAAAAATTTGCTGTCCGTTCGCTTCTCCTGTTACAGATCCATTATGCCCATAATCCATTCTTTTTGCACCGCTACCTTTCCGTGGTTGCTTTATTGGATAATAATTATGTGTTTTATTTGAAAAAATGAGTATGCTCTCGTGTTCTTTCATTGGTTGGTATTTCAATACGGCAAAATTGCTGCCAACTGCCTTCTCCCATATCCATTCATACTTAAAATTTTGTATGTTACTATTCACTAAAACACTGGTGAACGGTTGGCTTGCTGTTATTGCAATAGCTGACTTTAACTTTATAACTCTATTGAGTTGCTTCCACATCAGATCAAGGTCAAGCACACTATCCCACTTGCAAGCTGTTGTTCCATAAGGCGGATCAGTTAAAACCATATCAATACTACCATCAGGAATATCTTTCATTAACTCCAAACAGCAACCATGATGTATTTTATTTATCTCAAGCATATCACTCCTTATATATTAATCCATCCTTTAATTGTTTCACGTTTTAATACTTTTGTCAAGTTAAATTAATTTCTGTTCTTGGTTCTCCGTACATTTTCGTAGCACTTAAATTATACACCTGGCTATCGTCTTTGTAAACTATTCCATTCATACAATCCATGATAAACTTACTGAGATTATCAATATCTGGCTTTTTAGTATGTTCTATCTGGTACTTAGGCTTTAAAATTGCACTGTTCTTGCCAGTTCCATAGTGTGACTTAGGGCGTTGTATGTAAAATGTTATAATCAGTCTTAAACACCCCAAGAAAGGCTCAGAATTGAATTGTGCTTTTATCTGCTCTCTTACTAAATCAGATTCCTTTTTTTGGCTGTCGTACACGCTCACAAATGGCTTTTTACCCTTCGCCTGGATAATTCTGGCTCTTGGTCTTGCTTTTGAGATTGGATTCCCTTGTATTATTATTTCAATCATCTTTTACCACTTCTTCTTTAATCACCTTCAACCACTTAGCATTTGTCTGTATAT
>Ga0075122_10002143_pt1 | contig 13252 bp, 19 predicted proteins | sample AntAceMetag02UKB_FD_69790 | JGI IMG/M metagenome (GOLD analysis project Ga0075122, IMG submission 69790) | Saline lake microbial communities from Ace Lake, Antarctica - Antarctic Ace Lake Metagenome 02UKB | ecosystem: Environmental > Aquatic > Non-marine Saline and Alkaline > Saline | place... | reverse complement strand
AAAGGATTTTCTATCTATCTTATTGACATCTTCTATAATCCTTGTTTCAATAATTTCTTTTTCATCATTTGATAAATCTTTATTTAATAATTCAACTTCCTTATTAAATATTTTAATTTTATTATCTTCATATATTTTTGACTTATCATTAGGTTCTAATTGATGTTGTTTAATGTTTGAAAAACCACCAAACTTAAAATCTATAATTCTAAAATCTTCTTTATTATGTATTCCATCTATCAAAGGTAACCACGATTTATGGTTACAAGCAGATAAACTTCTTGTCCCTCTACCTAACATCTGCCAAAATCTTATATGCGAGAAAACAGGTGTAACAAATGCTAAATTCATAATCTCGGGCAAGTCTATTCCTGTATCTAAAACTCCTACCGATAAAGCTATTCTTGGACTAGCGTCTTTAAGGAATCTATTAACTTCGTCCATATATCTATCCCTATTTGAAACAATAATAGAAACCTCATCACATAAATTTGGATAAAGTTTATCAAATCTTTTTTTCAATTTTTCCGCGTGTTTTACATTTACACAAAAGAAAATAGTTTTACAAGGTTTATCATCTTCAGTTTTATAGCACTTATTCATAAATTCTTGAATAATTAAATCATTAGTTTTTTTATCTGTAAAGTATTTTGAAAATCTAGTGCCTGGAACTTGAAAATGGTCAGGATCTTCGTCTTGTTTAATTAAAGCTGTTTTGAGTTCATTATCTAAATCTATACCCTTAATTCCCAATTCCAATACTTTAGTTGATATAACTTGTGCATCATAAGGAACAAGCACACCGTCTCTAATAGCTTCATCGTAATCATATCTAACAGTTGGTTCTCCTCTTGGACAATCAAATAAATCAAAAGTATCTCTTGCTTCACTTTTCGAGGGAGTTGCAGTTAATCCTAGTTGTATTGCATCAAAATATTTGAATAACAATTTTTCAGAATCATAATAAGATCTATGTGCTTCATCAAATATAATCAAATCGAAAAATCCGGGAGTAAAATCTTGCATTTTGAATCCACCACCCTTTCTTTTGCTTTTTAATGTTTGAACAGTGGAAATATACATTCTCTTATCCATTTCAAAATCCCCAAATTCATTAAGTAATGTTTTAGGTTCTCCTCTTAAGAAACTATCAAATGCATTGTAAGCTTGTCTTCCTAACGAAATTCTATCTACAACAAATAAAACATTTTGAATATATCTTGCTCTGATTAAGGCTTCAATAATAGCCATTGAAACTCTTGTCTTACCTGTTCCAGTCGCCATATTAATCAATGCTTTTCTATTTCCTCCCTCCAAATGATTTAATATTTGTTTAACAACCTCTACACTTCTTGACCTATCCACTATTTTTGGATTAACTCCAATATTAGATAACTTTTGTCTTTCTTTTGCAAGTTGTGTTCTTCTTTGTAAGTCTTTTTGTGAGAATGGTCCAGATACTTCACGAGTAGGATAACCTTTTTCTTTAAAAAACCATTTTTTACCATTTGTTAAAAATATTGGAATTGCAAAATTAATTTTTGACTCTATATCCTTTTGATAAGTAGTAGCTTGAATACTTCCTTTTTCTGCATCTAATGAAAACCTTTTTGCTTCAATTATTGCTAAAGGATTTTTATGTTCATCTAACAATATGTAATCTGCGAATCTTCCCTCTTCTTTTCCTTCTCCTTGTTTAACCTCATATCTTTTAATTTTAAAATCAGATTTAACAGTATTCACCTCTCTTTTGATATATCCCTCCTTCCAATTAGCATCTTCGATTAGCCAAGGGTCGATAATTTTTTCTCTAGTTTCTTTCTCTGATAAGTCCATCAAAAATTGAGGAAACTGAAACTTAAAAAACCTTCTAAATAAACTACCCTATACTTTTTTACACAATTTCATTATACAATTTAAGAAATAAATAAACATTAGTTTGTTTGCTCTGTTTTGCCTAACAGATGCTTATTCTTCTCTACAAACTTTTCCATTAATTTTCTGATTGCGACACTTCTTAATCTATTATCTTCTCTGTTACCCAACTTACCCCCTCTCTTTAAAACTCTTATGATCTTGTCGAAATTTGAAATTACTTCATCGAATCCTTTTGGAAAATAGATAGTCATAGCATAATTATTTGATTGGTTCATTTATATAGAATACCTCTTTGATTTATAAATATTATTTTTATAATATATCATAAAATATATTATAAAATATATTATTTGTCGTTTGATGGAAAACCTTATATTTCTCCCCATATATATTAATTGAATTGAAAATTTTTAATTACTTCACTCTACAGCTTTTTACCTATTTTAAATCAAGTGTTGCAATAGTTCCATTAGGGTAACATTTGCAAGATTCTAGTTCTGCATTCGGATATAGCTCTAATGCTTCAATAAAGATATCTTCCAACACATCGACAGACCTATCAAGTTGTTCTTCTGTTGTTTTATTTCCATAAGAAGTTTGTGTTTTTAATATAATTTTCATCTTGAAGTATGAATCATTTGATTTAATTTTTTATAATATTTTATTTCTTTAATTAGGTTAGAACCTAGATAAATTAAAACCATTACTACCGAAATAATTAAAACACAAAAACAGATAATTCCTGTTTTTAAGACCACTCTAGCGTGCATATCTTCAACAAGGGCTACTTTGTTTGTCTGTGTAAGTGTATTAAAAGTTATAACAATATAAAAACTTATTATTAAAATAAGAATAGTAAAAATCACTAAGAAAGACACTAATTGGATTATCTCTTGTTTTGATTCATTTAATTTTTCATTTAATTTATGTTTCAATATCACATTAATGAATATTTACCTCTATTAATAAACATTTATTATTACTGGAAAATTATTAATTTGTCTACTGGAAAATGTGTAATCTTATTAATTTTTACATTTCCTATAATCATAGGAACATTTTTCTTTGCAAACACTACTCAATAAGCCTTCTCCACAAGCATGATTACAATTTGAAAAATCTCTTTCACAAGGGTCAACGGCCTGTTGAACTGCTCCACTTTGAAAAATAAAAAAAGCAGCAATTCCCAATAAGATTAATAATATTATTATAAATATCGCTATCCCTGCTCCAGCTTTTTTATTTTTTAACATTTTTATCTTTCTGGAATTTTTCTATTAAAAGAAGTAATTGTGCGGGCGTACGAAAAAAATCTTTCTCTTTTGTTCTCTCTTTAATTAACTCTCCAGAGTAGATATTTTCTTTTTGTGTGGCTTCTTTACCAAAAAAGTGTTTATGTTTCCAAATTCTTAAAGTATATTTGTCATAAGATTCTGCTTTTGATGTTTTATTTTTTAACATTTTATTTTAAATTATGATAATCACAGATATCATATTGTTTAGAACCGTCATCCTTCTTTTGGCAACAAATTCCGATATTTGTAATTTCTACATTAGGGTCTGTTATCCCAACATCCCTTAATTGTACTGTGTTGGGAAAAGAGTTATGGGTATCCATTCCAGAAGGGTGTTGACTATCTTTAATTCCATTAACAATAAAGATACACATTGTATGATATCCGGTGTCATCATTAGAATTTGTGTAAACTTTTGCTACAACTTCTACTGAATAAGGTCCTACCAAGATATCCTTATTATATGGTTGAGGTTCTACCTTTACGATATTTACTCCCACAACTTCGGTTTTGACAGGAGAGCCAGACCAAAATCCTCCAAAACTACCATCAATCTGTCTTGCTTTTTGTATTGAAACAATTATACCTAAAGCCAAAACTAAAACGATAACTCCAATAATGATTTTGGTATTTCTATTCATTTTGTGCCCCTATTTTTTAGTATTACTACTACAACTATGCCTGTGAAGATAATGGCTCCTGCAATAATCAGAGATATTAAAATAGTACTATTATCTGAAGAATTTGTATTATGGTTTGAAGTATCAATGTTTCCCCCACAATCTTGAGGACAATTTATCTCACTTTCATCCCTATCACAATTTCCATCCCCACAATAGGGCCCAATTGAAGTAGATTCACATTCCCATATTTCAGTATTACAATATTGTGAACCGGAACAATCTGCGTTTGATGCACATTCCACATTCATAGTCTCTGCTGAGATTATGGAAATAAAGACAAAATTAAAAAAAATCAATGATAAGAATAATAAATTTAATTTATGTTTCATTTATATTTCCTCCAAGAATAATACAAATTAATCCTGCAAAAAATAATATTGAAAAGAAACCAACCGTTGAACCACCCACAACACGTATACCTGAAGGAATTACGAGCCCATATAAATCATTAATAGACCAATAAAATGAAAACGAAGTCAAGATAACTCCAAAAATCTGCAAACTGTATTTTAAAGTTTTCTTTTTCATATTGTTTTTAGTTTTCTTTAGTCTATAACTATCTGGTAACTATAAGGTAAATAATGATATATAAACTTTTGGTAACAAAGAGGTATGAAAAGCGAAACTAAATGGTTTAATATAAGTTTTATAATTTCAAGCGAATATAGAAAGAAAATATTAAAAATGTTAGAGAACCCTATAACTCCAACCAAATTGAGTAAAGAATTGAATATTAACAAAACTCATGTGAGTAGAGCATTAAAAGAATTGACTGAACAAAATCTAGTAAATTGTTTAACTCCCAACGCACAAAAGGGTAAGATTTTTGTTATTTCAAAAGAAGGTAAAGAAATATTAAAAGAGATTAAAAAATTACAGAATTGATAATCTCAAAGAAGGGAAAAGAAGCACTGAAAGAGCTAAGTTGATAGAATATATAACTCTTAAGAGAAATTTAATCTGGGAGCTTCTGGGTGTGACTGAAAGTGCTTTATTCTAACACCCTTAGCTATGCTCTAAAAGGAGGCTCCTTATCACTGCAATCTATAAAAACCGTTGATATTTCTAAGTTAGAATAACTTTTATCTTTGCGAAAAGAATAAAAAGTATGTAATAATCATGTAATTATGGGTTGCACAGACGGTTATTGCTTTCAAGATATTCCTACAGCGATTACAGATACTCAAGGATTTATTATCATTATAGTGCTTGGTCTTGTAGTTCTTGCTATCTTTGGCTGGGGGTGGTATAAGGAAAGAAAGTAGATTTTAGTAAGGTTTAAAAGAAATAAAAATATTAATAACATTCAAGCGTGATTAGTTCAGTGGTAGAACGTCTCGTTGCCATTCAGAAACCTTTCGGTGTCTGCATTTTCTTTCCTATTAGGGAAGGAAGCAAAAACGAGGTGACTCGGGTTCGAATCCCGAATCGCGCATATATTAAAAATAGCATATATTATACAACCTTATTATTTAGTGGCAGAATATGACCTTGCCAAACAGAAACCTTTCGGTGTCTGTATTTTCTTCTCATAGGGAAGAAGCAAAAAGGTTGTGACCCGGGTTCGAATCCCGGTCCGCGCATACCCCTTCTTTGACGGATTTATGTGATATATAAGCGCATACAAGTTTAATACAGGTTATTTATAATTTGTAAAAGCTTAGATAAAACATGAAAATAGACCCGTATAAACACAAGGAAAAGTTTCAAGCTTGGAAAGAAAAAGTTGCAGAAAAAGGGATTTCTGACATTAGTAAAGCAAATTCTGATATCATCTTGAAGTATATTTCAGATATGGAACTGGGTCTTAATGTTTCTGTGAGAAATGTTAAGGGAAGCAGAAGTTATACTCGATTAAATACTCTGAGACAAACAATTATTCTTATTTCTAAACTTCTTGCTGAGAAATATTCTATTCAAGACATAACAAAACTAGATGAAGAACAAACATTCAAATTTTTTAATGATATAAGAACAGGCATAATCCGAAAGCAAGATGGGGGGATATACAAATCTCCGGTTGAATTTGTAAAAACATTTAAGGCGTTTTGGCATTGGTGGCAGAAGATAAATAGAAAAAAGAAGATAGAAATACCAGATATAACTGTTGATTTGGATACAAGAAAAGAGAAACCCTCGTGGGTCTATTTGGATTACTCTCAGATAAAAAAACTCTGTAACAATGCGAAATTTGAATATAGTGTTTTAATGACTTTTTTATATGATACAGGGATTAGATCTCCGACAGAATTGGTGAATATTAGGATATCAGATATCTCTCTGGATTTTAAAGAGTTGAATATTCGAGAGGAGATAAGCAAAACTTTTGGAAGAAGAATTAAATTAATGGTTTGTTCAGATTTATTAAAAGAATATGTTTCTCAAAAAGGATTAAGTTCTAACGATCAATTATTTGCTATTTGTCCTCCGGTTGTGAATAGATACCTCCAAAGATTAGCCAAGAGGGTTTTGGGTGAAGGCCAAAGTTTAGCCGGGCAAAAATATTCTCAGTTAACGATGTATGATTTCCGACATTGTTCTTGTTGTTATTGGTTGCCAAGATATAAATCTGAGAGTGCTTTGAAATATAGATTTGGTTGGAAGAAATCAGACAAGATACATTATTATTCTGAGTTATTAGGAATGAAAGACACAATTTCCGAAGAAGATTTGTTAGTTGATGTTACAAAAACAGAGATTGAGAAAAGATTACAAAAATCTGAGAATGAAAATGAAATGTTAAAAGAAAAGATATTTGGGATGGAAGATATGATGAAAAAGATTTTGGAGAAGCAAATGCAAGTTATTCCTAGCTAATTTCATTAATCCAACAAATGTTTAAGAAATATTTCGTTAATCTTAACAAGCCCATAAATCGTTATTAGGATATAAACCCCTTGGAGAATTATAAAAATGGGGTCTCCGATATGGATGCTGTAAAGTTCTAAACAGATTCCCCCTAAAAGCAATAAGGGATAAGTGTATTTTCTTCTAATTGATTTTTTACTTGCAATCATTAAAGTTCCGATGATTATTGAAACAAGGCCAATAATTGCAATCAAGGTGTATAGCGCATCCATTTTAACTTACCATATCATCAACTTCAATTTTATGAGTTTCTAGAATTGCTTTTCCAAGAACTTTCTCAATTTCCTCATTGATCTCCTTTAATTCCTCGCTGTTCTTCACTAAGAATGCATAATATAAGTTGACATATCCGACGGCTTTTATCGAAATGATGAATCTCTTGTCTTTTTCTATTAGGGCCATGAAATTTTCTAATTCTTTTACACAAGAGGGATCAACTCTTGAAATATAAGTATACTCTGTAAATCCAATTTTTTTCAAATCAATTATCGGATAGAATCTCTGAATAATATCTTGTTTCATTAACGTGTTAATCCTTCTCATAATAGAACTTGGGGTTGTCCTTAGTTTTTTTACAAGTTCAACAATCGGCGATCTTGAATTTTTCTTAAGTAAGTTAATCAATTTCCAATCAGTGGGCTTTAGTTCTGCATTTTCAGGACTTCCCTTGATGTCAACCTTTGCTTTTTTATTCGGGTTTAATCTTCTTGCCAAATATGTTCTTGATCTAACACTCTGAAACGAGAGATAGTTCTTTATTTTATTTTTGAATTTGATTAGTATTTTGGTTTGTATCTCGTCATATCTTTCGATAGTTTTTGTCCAGACAGAAATATAAAGTTTCCACTTGCTAACTTCATGAAGCATATAACAGCAACTAACCTCATCAATAGCGGTAATTTCTTTTAAATATTTATTCACGTCTTCCGCACGAATTCCCCGCATGTCCAGATAAATTGAATGTCTACTTAGCCCAAATTTTGGATAGTTTATATTAGCCGTATATTTTTTGATAACTTTTGCTTCTTCTAATTTCTTAATTCTATAACTGACCGTTTGTTGCGGGAGTTTGACAGCCTTGGCAATTTTAGAAATTGGTTGCCTACAGTCTTGCAGAAGTTCAAACAAAATTAAATTATCTTTACCATCCATCTTATTAGACTATTGTTTTTTACTCCAACCAGCATAGGGCAATAACTCTTTTAATTTTAGTACCTTATCTTTATCAAGAATTACTTTGGTATTAAGATTTTCTTTGTTAATTTGGTACATAAATTCGCGACACCTTCCACAAGGAGAAAATATATAAATTTCTCCAGTTTTTTTATCTTTCCAAACTGCAACTATCTTTTTTATTTTGTATTCTTTATTAGAAATCATTGAACCTATTGCATTATGTTCTGCACAAAATCCCATGCTAGAACTTGTATCTATACAAACTCCAGTATAAATATTATTTTTATCTGTTAGTAATGCACATGCAACACTTCCACTTTCAAAGTTTCCATCCTTTTTACGATGAACAAGAGCTACTGCTTTCCTTATCAGTTCCTTGTCCTCTTTTGTTAACTTCACCATCTTCTTCTGTATCTTGGTGGATTCTTCACTTATTAAACTTTTTTGTTAACATTTCCCAACAATTCCCTCGAAGGGTTTTAATAAAAGGTTATTGTTGTTTTTTGGGGTGTAGAGGTGATGGGAAACCATCATGGAACTTCAAGGAAAACCGTTATACCCAAGAAGCATAGTAGACATCAGAGGAAATCTTTCCTACAGCGAGGGGGCCCAATCATGGGGTATTTTAAGATTCAAAAAAGAACTAATCAAAGAATTTCCCCAACTCCAAGAAAAGCGTTCAAAGTTTTCTTACAAGATGACTTATTTTAGAGATTTTGCCGAGTTAGAAGAAAAAATAAAAGAAATGAAAAGATCTAAAGAACAAATCGCTATGCCGATGTTGGTTTGGTTGTATAAAGAAGGTTGAAAAGAAGGGTTTTTATATATCTAAATTGTTCTATTTACATGATAAATGAAGGGCTTGTAAGAACGTTTGCAGAAGAAAAATTTAAGCAAATGCCAGAAGATTATTGCTCTTGGAATATTATTCATATAAAGGATGTTATCAATGCCTTAAGAGAATTAACCGAGGATGCAAATATCCTGGAGAGGCTTGTCCCTTTGGCATGGGTGCATGACCTAGGAAAAATAAAATCTAATGAAGATCATGCCAAGTTGAGCATAGATATTTTAGAGGAAAATAATTTCAAAATAGACTCTATAGATAAAGAGTGCATATTAAATCACGGTTCAAAGGGGAATCCAATCGAAGAGGAAGCAAAAATATTCAAAGCAGCAGACGGAATTTCTTTATTCTATCCAGAATCTGTTTTATTTAAATTTTGGACTGGGGCAAAAGAGGGAAAGGATTTTGAAGAAATCAGGAAAGATTTAAAAGAACTTTATGAAAAGTATCGCTTAGCATACAAAGACATGCCTTTTGCTATAAAATTATTAGAAAGCAAATTCGGGTTGTATAGCAATCACTAACTTGAGCTAACCAAAAAGGCAAATTCTATTTAAGCTTCTTCAGCTTGTTCGCATGTTTCTTCCGAGGAAAGTCCCCCACAAGCCACGCACCCAAACTCTTGCAATACTTTTTTATTTTCTTGTTCCATTTTCAATATAAATTGCATTTATTCCCCAAGGGGAGAGCATATTTTTTTGAAGTAAAGTGTAATTAAAAACCTTTCGCCCAGATGCGGGGTCAAAGACATGATACTCGTTTTGATTTAATTTTCCATGTAATACCAGGTTATGCCATCTTCTCGCAGAATAAAATATAATGGGAACTTTCTTTTCATTTATTACTTCCTCAATAACTGGAAGAACCTCCGCCCTTCGCACAAATTTTATTGAGATATCTCTCTCAGGAGAATTTATTCTATTATAATACTCCATCCAAATATCGTAAAGCCTTCTCTCTTCGGAATCTCTCTCTTTTGGGACAGAACCCAAAAGAAATGTTACTTTATATCCCTGACTAGCCAAAAAATCAATTAATTTAGGATAGCATCCGAAAGGGTGCTCGGCATCAAATTGAATATTTTCTATAAGTGCTCTCTCCTTCTCGGGTGTTAGAGGCCATTTAGGAGAATCTATGTAATTTAACCCGATTAATGCTGATGCAGCTAAACAAGAAACACTTTGCTGTTGAACATATTCTCCTACTTTTAATTCAATTGTTTTCATTTGGCATTATCCTCCACCTGTCTTAAAAATCTTTCTAGAGGGATATCTAACGCACAGGATACCCCTTTTGGATGCGAAACTTTTCCCCGCATCGATTGGAACAATGTTTCTCTAAAGATATAATCAAATATCCCATAAAGAGCAGAAAATCTCCTTCTTGGTTCTTCAAATACTTCCCAATGTGCTAAGCGATTTACGGATTGGAAATTTTCTCCTTTTTTTTCTGTCCTATAATTTCTCTCCGCTTGTTCTGCTATTTGTCCTAATTCAATTAATGTTTTTCCAGTAACTTTTTTTCTTAAATGACTTGCCGCATCACTATCCCCATAGGCATATTTCTGCGCAAATTCTTTTCCGGATAATAACAGAGCATCCTCATTGACAAAAAATTCAAAGGGTAGAACTGTTGCGCGTTCTTGTTCCCTAAGCTCTTCTTTTAACATATCTTGAAGCAAAAAAGTATAGAGATGCAATTGAATATCGTTTTGCACGGCCTGATTTAATAAGCCCGGACTTTCATGGATAAATGTTTTTCGATCTAATCTGCCCGTTCTGAGTTTATGTAAGAGTGATCCCAGATTCACAGAAAAACTATCATGAGTATGCCATGCGGTTTCATAATCTCTCGCAAAATCGTTAAATTTTCCAGTATAACTTGCCTTTAATTCCTCTCTTTGCGATTGAACTAATCTTGCCATCCCTTTTCCAAAAGTGTATCTTTTTATTTCGTCTTTCACATCTAAAAGATTTTTTCCAAGACCTCTTAAGAATACTGTTATCTCCTTATGTAATCTTTGATATTCCTTAGTTAATCCTATGCTAACTCCGACTGTTTCTCTAAAATGTTTTTGCATAGGAATACCGTCAAATATACTCCAAGTCATTTTGTTTTTTCCCATAGGAGATTTATTTTTTCCCTCAAATTATCATCACAAATAGGATCTTGTTTGAGGAGGTCTTTATTCTTGAATAAAGCTCTTGCTCTGCATCCTCCGCACACACATTTAAACCTGCATGTGGCACAATTAGAATCTTCTGAGAACTTTGAAATTCTTAAATCATTTAACAAGACATTATTATTCCAAATTTCAAGAGGGTCTTCTAACAATGCATTTCCCAAAACAAGATTGTTCAACATAGGACAAAAAGCTATGAATCCTGCATTATTAATATAAAGATAGGAAATTCCAACCAAACATCCTGCAAAAGTGTTTTCAATTTTATGCCCCTTATTTTTTATATGCTTAATAAATATTGGATCTAAGAGATTTTGTAGGGGGTCTCCAGAATAAATTCTGATTTTATGTTTAGACTGTAAATCTGGGATTCTCTGGAGTAATTCATGCTGTTCTTTCAAAGATAAACCCAGACCATTATTTAATACTGATGAACCCTCAGATATTACCATTGAACGAATACCAACCTCATTAACGCCCAAAGTTTTCCCTAGTAGAATTATGTCCTCTAATTCTGAATAATTAACTTTAGTTATTGTCGCCCGAATTATATTGTAAATTTTTTCTTCTTTAATTCTTTTGATATTCTGGATTACTTTATCAAACGATCCGGGGTAATTTCTTATTTTATCATGTGTTTCTTTCTTTGAGCCATCTAATGAAAATTGAATACGGTCAATAAATTTCTTGATGCTCTGAAGATGTTCCGTCTTTATTAGACTGCCATTAGTCACCAACAAGATTTTAGCATTTGGGACCCTTCTTTTTATATGTTGCAATATTTCAAATAAGTCTTTTCGCATGAATGGCTCCCCTCCACCTATCTCAAACCATTCAATAGTGTTTGCCCAGTATTTAGCAATTTTATTGATAATTTCTTTCCAATCCTGAAGGGATAATTCCTTAGATTTTGTAGTACCTCTGCAATGCAAGCAAGAAAAATTACATTTTCCAGTTATGTCCATATGAATAACCGTGGGATTAAATCTTGCAGATTTTTCCATTAAAATATTGGTATCATGAGCTATAAAAAGATTTAGGTGTTCTAATTACAACCTCGCGATTCTTCCTGCATCAGTGAGTTTAATCCCGTTTTAGGGTAAATTGTTTTTGTTGGTTTGGTTGTATAAAGAAGGTTGAAAAACAAAGTTTTTTATAATAGAGATTTTTTTGAAAAGAGTATAAAATGACAACTTATTCACACTCACGTGTCTCTACATTTGAACAATGCCCTTACAAGTATAAATTTAAAAAATGATCAAACTCCTAACAAAATCAAAATACCTTCTAGGTCTGCAATGTCCAAAACTACTTTGGGTTGCAGTTAATGATAAAGAAAGAATCCCAAAACCCGATGAGATTACTCAAAAGAAATTTGATGATGGGACATTTGTTGGTGAATTAGCTACAGAAGTTTTTGAAGGGGGAATTAGTCTTGCAGATGAAGAGTTTAAGAATAATCTAGAAAAAACAAAAAAGCAATTAGAAAAAAGAGTTCCGATCTTTGAGGCAGGATTTATTGTTGATAACTTATATTCTAGGGCAGACATATTAAATCCGGTTGGAAAGGATGAATGGGATATAATTGAGGTTAAATCTGCAACCAAAGTTAAAGATATTAATTTACACGATGTGGCATTCCAAAAATTAGTTTATCAAAAAGCCGGACTTAAAATTAGAAATTGCTATCTAATGCACATTAATAATGAATATGTATTAGATAATGCAATTGAACCAGAAGAATTATTTGCTCAGACAGACATAACTGAAGATATAAAACCCTTTGAGGAAGATTTAGGACAGAATATTGAAAAAATGTTTCAGATAATTGAAGGTCCAGAGCCAGAATTCTCAGTTGATGACCTCTTAACAAATGAATATGATAATATTTGTATAGATGATTTCATGGCCTCTTTACCTGAAAATAATATCTTTGATTTTTATAGAATGTTAACCAAGAAAAAAGTGGAACTCTATAAACAAGGTTATAAGACTATGAAAGACGTCCCAGAGAGCATTAAGTTAAATGAAAAGCAAGCCATACAGAAAAGGCTGGCACATGACGGGGGGATACAACTTGATAAAAGAGGGATTAAAAATTTCTTAAATAATCTAAAATATCCTATTTACTATCTAGACTTTGAAACAACCAACCCAATTCTTCCAAAATTTAAAGGAATGAAACCGTATCAAAGAATTCCTTTTCAATTTTCCTGCCACATACAAAGTAAAAGTGGAAAGATTAGGCACGTTTCGTTTTTAGCAAATGGAACAGATGATCAAAGAACAAAATTCTTAAGTAAACTAAAAAAGATTCTTAGAA
>Ga0075122_10002142_pt1 | contig 13282 bp, 20 predicted proteins | sample AntAceMetag02UKB_FD_69790 | JGI IMG/M metagenome (GOLD analysis project Ga0075122, IMG submission 69790) | Saline lake microbial communities from Ace Lake, Antarctica - Antarctic Ace Lake Metagenome 02UKB | ecosystem: Environmental > Aquatic > Non-marine Saline and Alkaline > Saline | place... | reverse complement strand
CCAACTCCCATATAATCTCTCCAACTCATCATTCTAAGTTTCTCGATTTCAGTCCCAGTATCAATGTTGAGATAGTTAATCCAAACATAAAACATTGGCTTAAATCCTAAACTGTGAGTATAAACAGTCTTGCTTCCACTACCAGAAGGACACGACAAAGTACCTGTCCCGTGTGTCAACATTTTCAACAACGGGTATGTCGAATTGTAAACTAACCGTCTGTTTCCATCAGTATAACCGTATCCTGATTTGGCTATTTTTACTCCGTAATTTCCCATTATGGTGATGTTAAATAAATAATATAAAACAAAGCCTCTGAACCAGATGTTTCATTACAATAAAGGTTGGTGGCATCACAAGAAATATCCCAGTAACTAGCATACCCATAATCGGAATAGTCAGTAGCTGGCCTTGCTCTGGCTAAACTGTTGGTCAAAACGTAAGCATCCCACATTGGCCTGAAGCCTAATCCGTGAGCAATATTAGTATCTGAAGTAACAACTGCTTGAGCAGAGACTTTATGAACAGAATCCGTACTTAAAATAGTAAAGTTTTTCTTAGTTGCACTGGTTAGTGTATCCGTGACCTCAGTGCCGGCTTTACTAATTTTAATTCCGTAGTCTTCGGCCACACCTAGAGCCCCCCACTTCTTAAATTAGACCTAAAAGGCTTAGTTTTATCACTCCACCTTTTCCGCGTTTCATAGGAGTCGTGTTTTTGTTTAATCATGATTTCTAAGTTTTTAATCCTATTGTCTTGGCGGTTTCCGTTTTTATGATGAATACACTCCCAAGTTTCTAGTTTTCTCCCAAGATACTTTTCCATCACCAATCTATGTTCTAGTTGGTAACTACCTGTTCCTGGAATTAAAACTCTTACATAGCCAGCAACAGAGATATTCCTACCACCCTTATAACTTCTATTTAACTTACCGATTGATCCTTCTTCAAAACAAGTATCAGGAGATCGCCTCTCTCCTTTTTTTATTAAAGTTCCTGAACATTTAATACTACAATACTTTTGTTTTCCCCAATACTTTTTACTATAATTTCCTTTCTTACAGAACTTCTTTTTACAAGTCAGACATATTTTAAATTTCATGCCCCAATTATATCATAATCCACCACATTGTCAAAACCCATTAAGTTGGTAGCCGATCAAAATACGATCATTACTACCATCGTTTATCAGGATTCTTTTATTGGCACCATCAATCTTTACATTTGCATCATTTAGGTTAAAGTCCCCGGTAAAAACTTGAGAGGTTCCCGCCTTAGAAATATATTCACCGAAGGTTGCTGAAGTTGCAACTACATTGCCATTCATATCAACCCTGAAGGGAGCACCTGTAAATTCCGCAGCACCAAGCCAAATGCCATTTGAATCAGAACCAAATACCGCATCACCATATCCACGCTTAAACTTATTTGAAAACAAAGAAAGCCCACCCTGTTGTGACCCCATCGGTACTTGCCCTATCTGAAGTTCTAGTTCTTTTTCAGAAGAAGGTATCTTGAATTTTGGCGATAGATTTTTAGATTTTGCCATAGCTTTGTTTATCTTTCAACGAAGCTACCCAAGGCTACTACTTTCCTAATTGGGCAAGCATTCGTTGTATCTCCATTGGCATAACTCAAAACTAAACGAATATCTTCAACTGCCTTTAGATCAATGCTCTTGAAAATGTGTCTTGTTTTAGCAGCAGTAGATATTTCAAACTCACTTGATTCAACTGCACCCTGATTGCCTTCAATCTTCAAGTCGCACCTTGCACTTCCAACCAAGGCTTTTGTACTAACAATCATTGTATTAATCTTGCCCAACATTTTGCCGGAAGTTATATCTACAAACACACTCTTCCACTCAGAATCAGTTGAATATCCACTAAACTTTGCCAATCTGTGATTACTGCCCCCATCAGTTGAAGCTATCATTGGCGTTCCAAAGGGTGAAGCTATACCACCTAGTGTCGCATGGCCTCCATTTGCAAGTGTCGAAATTTGAATAGGCAACTGTTCTACCGATGCACCCATACTCCAAATATTGACACTTGAAGCAAACAATATTGTATTCCTATAAAGAGCTTTTTGCCGATGATCTGGTAAAGTTCCTGAGAAATACCTGAGAGGTTTTATTCGTCTGCCCGATAACCAACCAATAGTGAATCCAGTGGAGCTTGTATCATTGTAGGCAATATACACAATCCCATTTAAAACATATAAAAAGCCTATCTTCTGATCACCAACTCCTGCCTCATCTGAAAGAATTGTCGAAATAGCCGAACCATCATAAAGATAAACCTGCCCCTTTTTACCTTCACCATAATTAACGGCTATCCACCAAATGTTTGAATGAAAGACAACATCCACAACTTCACTACCTTGACCAAAATCTAACTTTTGAACATCAAGAGTTGCCGATCCTTCCACATAAACACCCACATATCTACCATTTCCAAAAACCATGACATCCTCTTTTGTTGCCACTGGATGAGGGGCATCTTCAAGTACTGCATCAGTCACAGAACCCCAAGTATGATCAATTACTTCAGTTGCAAGTGGCATTTTCAATATTTCCCCATCAGCAGCTCTATTAAAGAATCCATAAAGATTAGCCTTTAATCGAATGACACTTTCACCCGAGACAGCATTTGTTATTGCTTGAGGAAAAGAGGGGGAACCACCACTTGTAACCGCAGTGGAACTCAACTTAAAGAGTTTTGTAGTTCCTATGGCATAAGTGGTGTCACTTGCGGTTGGTCTATCCAGAATATGTCTAATCAACTGATCGACAACTCCGGCTTGAGTACCATTGGTCAAATCAGCTAACGCCGGACTTTGGGTAACAAAGCCAGGATTAGAGATAACGTCAGCCTTCATCTCACTAGCTTGACCTTTATTGCCTATAAAAGTTTTACTATCAAGGTGAGCCAGTGGGCTTTGACCTTCGTTAAACCCTTCAAAAATGACTTCGAAGTCTATATCTGCCATGTTTTTATTGTATCACTGGTTGCTGAACTTCTCGTGCTTTAGGTGTTTCAACTGGAGTCTCTCCACCCCTTTCAACCAATTGGGTTTCCGCAGGAGCTTGTTCAGGGGTCGGAGGTACAGGTATACCACGAATCTTGTAGATAGAATCCAAGAGAAAGGCAACTCTTACCGGATCTTGTTCAAATTGCATTAATTGCACCATGTCTTGAATATTGTCAGCAGCATCAGAGTTTTCACCCGTAATTGTTACAAACAACCTTTGCAACACATTTTTCCAAACATCCTTTGTATTTTCGACAACAGGATCAGACTGTCTTAACTCATCCATTTTCTCAGCTTTTATAGCATCAGCAATATCTTTTGTGTGTGGGCCAATCACTACAAGATTTCGCACATACCAATTGTCCACCATCAACTCCCTCAATTGATCAAGTATCTCGACTTCACCCACAAAACGAAACACCTCTTCACCTTTGAGGTCTTTAACAAGCTGTGGCAACACCCATTCTCTAAACACTCTCTTATATGACAAGGTTATCTTTTGACGCAATAAAGTGAATAGCTTTCCCGCATTTGCATCAATCAAAGCTCCAAGTCTAAACGGAGTCCCCGAAGGTGGCGATTCCCCTCTTACAATTTCAAAAGAACTTGAAAGCTTATCTGCATCCTCTTGTACACGATTCCAATCAAGAATCAGTTGATCCATTCCCCTCATTCTCACATCCACTTGCGACAAGTCTTCAGTTATGACAACATCTCCATTATCAAGATCTGCTCGGATATTCTGCAACACCCTTGAATCTTTACTTCTAAAGACAACCTTTGACGACCACTCCAATCCCCGTGCTAACTGATTCCCTATCTCATTGGCTCTTATTTGGTGATCAAACAGTAATTCAGTCATTCCAACTCTCCAAAATCTGCCCTCATACCTTCCGCGATGAGCATAGATGTAATGATCAGACAACTCACCACTCAACTTTTCAACGAATAATGTAAACTTCTTACCTTTGCCACCCTTTTCAAGCCCCGCCACAATCACCTTAGCTAAAAAGTAAGTGTTTTCATCTCCTTTTTCTTCTCCTTTGAGTTGATTAAATTCCTTTTCATTTACTTCACCACTGTATTCATATATTTCATACTTTTTAGAACTTGACTCAACTGGGGTAGTTAACTTTGCCGCCATGAAAGTTTTGTCACCAAGCTCTTTTATTACGTTGTCTGCAACATCCTGATCCCATGCAGCCATTACCTTAATCTGTGAAGCTGTCATTTCGTGACGTTCAATCAAATCGGTTTCATCAACTGTTTCAGCTTTTTGATTGGTAACATAAGTGTTCAGAGGATCGACTGTCTCATAACCACCACCTACCTTTTTAAAACCAATATTTCCATTGCTCGAATACTCCTCAACCGCAGCCTTCAACTTCAAATCTTCACCATTCTCAGCCATCCAACTTTTAAGCATTGCATTTGAGATAAACACTGCGGGAAAGTCTTTGCGAGGATTCCGCGAAAAAACCAATACGTGCTTTGTATCAAACCTCAAGTTCTTTACCTCACTATCAGTACGAGGGGAGATAATATCGAAGTAATAATCGTAAGAAAGGTCAGGATTGATCTTTGTACCAGTTAAATCTCTATTCTTAAATTTGAAGATCCTATTGATAGTCTTGTACTGACTAAAGAAAACGCCACTGCTCACCTCAATTGACCGAGACAAATAGTTATTAATCTCAGTCTCCATTCTTTTATGTAGTGGTGATAATAAGTCTTTAGCCATGTTTATAATCCATAATTTCTAGTATTCCTTGCAAGTCTAAACTTTGGCTTCTCATCAGGTGAACGCATCTGATAATGTTCAACCATCTTTTTTCTAATATCTTCCTTCATTTCTTTTAGCACATTTACTTTCTCGCTCATCCCATTTGCCAGCGCATACCTTAGAGCAGCACTAATTGATAATATCTGATGGAACTGTGAATTAAAACCGGGACTATCATCTGTGTCGGTAGTGGCAAAATGATTGCCCCCTCTTTGAAACGCTAATTCCACACCAGCGGTAACACCATAATCAGGAACAGGGAGAGGGAAAATGGCTCCGGCAAGCTTATAATACTTATCTGGTGTACCCGTAGCATTTAGTTCTGTATCTGTCAACTCTCTCCGCAACTTGGGCACTAAAGTTACCCACTCACCATTTACATCTTTCATTCTCACCCTGTGAACGACTAAAGAAGAATCCAACATTACATAATGATCCGCGTCAGCATCTAAATTGGTCGTAGCAATGGGGAAATCGGTATTTGTGGTGTCATCCCACTTGTGGTTTGGGTCAGCCTTATAAAGTTCAGCCACCGCTTCGTCCCAAGCGATGTTGACGTTGCGTGTTCTGTCGATTAAAGAGTAATCAGTGTTGAGAGTTAAACTATTACTGAAAAGCAGAAAATCAATGTCGCCAATTATCGAAACACTCTTGTCAGCGGGGTTAAATTGCATATAAGAATCATAACACAATTTCCCCAAAGACAATAAATCACAACCTTATTTTTTCTTATATGTCAAGATCTTAATTCCGACTTGATCTCCCTTCATTGGCATACTACGCCAAGTCAAAGCTCCGCTTGTTTCAGCTAACTCCGCTTCCCTAATTTCTCTGTCAGTCATGTCCTGTGCCTTCGCACCAAATATATTCTCAGCGTCTTTAACAATGTCCGGCTGATCAAAAAAGTCTTGATCAGGTGGTAATCCCTTGGGAGATATAACATCAAACGAGTCGGTAAACTCCTTCCCAAAAAACAGAAGTGCTTCCGTAAAATGTCGAGGTACACCCAATTGCTCAAGCTCAATAAAGAAAGGCTCAAAAGCTTTTTCGAGTCGAATTTTATAAGCACCGTCACCTTCAACCCATAAACGGTGCCCCTCTTTAATCTTGGTAAATATTTCCTTAATTCTTTCCATTGTCCTTTTGTTTGTGTTTTACTTTTAATAATAACTTAACTTTCTTGCCAGTCTTTATATGGATAAACTCTCCAGTCTTCATATCCTGACAATATTCAGGGTCGTAAAAAATATTGTTTTCGTTTTTTTCACCTCCTTTTCTCAAAATTGCTCCCTTTTATGCTTTTTGTGCCTAAACTGCCCACTCTCTTCATGAGTTTATTCATTGAAGAAACTCACTTTTAGCCTCAAAATGCCACTATTGTCTTCAAACCCTCCTCAAACCACCAGTAACTTGACAACGAGTCTCCTCATAAGTATACTGCGTCTTTGACGCAGATATCTTGAGGAGAGTCGAGTCACCGTCACAAAAAATACTCCTTTTTTCTTTAATAAGATAATAATAATAAATCATTTATAGTTTGCTTTCATATCTCACATTATTTAATTGCTCTATCCACACAATATCACTACCTCTTGCAATAGTTTGACTTTTTTCCACTCTTATTTTGCCGTCTTCTTTTAACTGTTTGATGACCCTCTCAAAAGTAGACTTAGATACACCCTCTGCCTCCAATTGTTCAGCCAATTCTTTTCTGGCAATTCGCGGGACAATTGCCATTGCCTCCTCAAAAACCTCAATGGCAGCCGCCAGTTTTTCTTCTTTATCCTGCACCTCTCCACGATGTTCAAACTTTGTAACCAAAGTTTCATCCAGGTGAAGCGGATCAGGTTTTGTAACACTCTCCACCTTAAACTTATTCATTTTTTGTGAATCCCCTGCCTTAGTCTGCTCAACAGTAAACTCAGTAGTAGATTTTCTCACGGGTTCACAATGAAAAGCGGTGTATGCTTGAGCCATGATATTTGAAGAACCTCTTGCCATTTGTGAAGTGGGTCGTTTTACTCCCATTTGAATCTTCCCGGCATGATGGAGAGCCATAATAGCAATACCCGGGAACAATTGTCTAAAAGCATCGAAGAACTTCTGTACATCCCCACGATCATTTTCTTCACCAACAAAAATATCAGTGAAACTATCTAAAATAATAAGTCCAATCTTTTCTTTTTTAACCTTGCGCGAGATTGCTTCTATAAAATCCGTGTAACCAGTTTCGCTTGTTTTACTCCGATCAGCTATTTCTAAATATTGCGGGTAGGCCAACCAGTGAATTTTATCGCCTTTTATATCCAAACCGCGCAATCTATCCTGAGTCCTTCTTTTAGTGTTTTCTTTATCAATGATTAAAACTTTAGTCTTTTTTATAACTTCGAAAGTATCTAGCCAGGCTTCACCAGTAATAATACTTTTAGCAAGCATAAGTGAATGGAAAGTTTTGCCTGAAGCCTCGGGGCCAACAAAAAAAACAAACCCCTCAGTGGGGATTATTTTATCGACTAACCATTTTTCATCTGGCAAGTTGGTTGCGAGAATGTCATCGGCTGACTCCCAGTTGTATTCTTCCGGCAAATTAGCATCCTTCCATTCTTCAATTGTTTTAAAGAAAGGCAATTTTTCAAAACTTCTTCTAGTACCACCATCTGTAAAGTAGTCGCTCACATCTTTATAGTTCTTAGGTAATTTTATAATGTGGGGTTTAGCACCTGCTTCTTTTAAAACGTTGAAATATTGCTCGATGGAAGATTGACCACCTTCATCATTATCAAGACAAATAAAAACTTTTTTACCTCGTAAGGGGCTCGCTAAGGCTTCCGAAAAGGTTTTAACACCACTTGTACCAGTAACCGCCGGAATGTCTTCCTGCCATAACCTAACGCAGTCTATCTCCCCCTCACAAAGCACTACCTCATCTTCCCTTTTAATCTTATGGACACAATAAAGAGCCGGGTGAGAACCTTTGTCAGCAGAAAATTTACTACTGCCCTCTAAATGGCGGTATCTCGAGAATAGAAGCTTGCCCTTCTCATCGTAGACAGGAATTGCAATAGTAGTAGTACCTTCCTTCCAAGTCCAGCCTAACTTTTTAACGTGGGCTTCTTTTAATGAGTGGTCTTTTAGATATTTATTTATCATATAAATTATTCTCTTTTGCGTATTGCAAAGCCCCTTTAAAATCTAAATCTCTTACTTCCATTATCAATTTATAGGAATCTCCTGTTGTTTGGCAAGAGAAACAATAGTAGGTGTTTGTCTCTTCGTACATTGCAAAGCTGGGGTTGTTTTCACCATGAATGGGGCAGAGGCTCATTACAGCTCTGTGGGAACGCTTTAGCTTGCTTTCCGGGCAGAGATGGGTGAAGGTAACTACTATGCCTGGTTTGCCCTCAGTTCTCTCAAAAGAGGGTGTCTTTATCTTTAATTTACGTTTTTGAAAAGGATTTAACATTCTGAGAACATCATATAAAAGTTGTAAACTGGTGTCAAGTGGCATATTTTGGGGCTTGACAAGGGTTTTGGGATTCTCTATATTGTAGACATGAAGCAAGAACTGCTAACCATAAATCAGGCTCAAGAAATTTTAGGGGTTTCTAGGACAAAAGTATATAAATTCATAAAAAATGAGAAAAACCCACTTCCGGTAATTTATCTCTCTGAAAGAACACCAAGGATTAAAAAAGAAGATTTAAATTTGTGGATCGAAGAGCAAAATAAAATAAACGAATGAGAGGAGTTATTTAATAAAAAAATGAATAAACCAGAAGCATTAAAAATATTAGAAAAAATGCCGGAAGCAGAATTTCAAGCATTTTTCAAATCACTGCCAAAAAGAGTAACAATGATTTTAAAAGCAGGATTCGCAGATTGGAGAAATGTTTTACCAGAGTGGTATATAAAAACAATATGAATAAACTTAAACAAAAAATATTACGAGAATATATTGAATTTACTAAGAAATCAATAAGAGGAAACAATACCCATAAAGACGATGCGGACTTTGTTGAATCACTGTGTCTTTACTTAGATCAAGCTTTGAAAGATTATCTGGCAGGATTAGATCATTTTGGATACCCCAAAAAATGAATAAACTACTAATTATTTTAGCCGTAGCCTTTTTAATTGTACTAGGGGTTTTACAGCTTCCCAGGTTAAAAGCTTATGACGAATGTTACATGGCTAAATATGAAGACTGGAGTACGGATTGCGTACTGACGATGAAAGGAGGTGAATAAAAGACTATGCTAGACGGAAAAAAAGTAGAAATAAAAACCAATGAAGGCTTCGCACCTTTGCCAGCCGATAAATACACAGTGCAAATTGTAGATGTTAACTTGGTTTCCCAACTTAAATACCAAAGTACAGAGGAAGAAGAAGTCTTAAACTATCAATTTCAGATACTAGACAATAATCCAATGCCAAAGGTAGAAGGGGAAGAAGATGCTACAACAAGAGGTCGGTTTGTGTGGAAACGCTGCCGACTTGCCTTAAACAGCAGAAGCCATCTTGGAAAATTAGCAGCCGCGGTTCAGGGCAGAATATTGACAAAGGAAGAAGCTGAAAAGTTTGATCCAGAGTCAATTATTGGCGAACAGCTTGACGTGATGGTAGAGCAAAATCCTAGTAAAAAAGACCCATCGGTCATTTTTAATAATATTATTTCTTTTAATAAGGTTATTAAAAAACTAGAGGCACTACCGATCGAAGAGCGTAAAGTGCAGACAGTTGAGAAGACAACATCTGCAGCGGTTCCGGCGACAGCACCCGATGCTGAAGCGGAAAATTTTGTCAATAACCTTGAAAAAGAAGGAGCTGACAAACCCGCGGACGTTGTTGAAGAAGAGTCTACGGAAGACTTAGAAGTTGAGCTTATTGAAGCAAAACTTAAAGCAGCTAAGGCAAAAGCCAAGGCGACAAAAAAATAGTTTTTTGTTCATCTCTTCACCACAACTATCCGGTGGTGAAGAGTCAAGGGAAAATTATTAAAACAATGAAAATACTAAAATTACAGCCTAAAAAAACGCCAGGAGGAATTTTACCGCGTCCTTTTTTGATTCATAAAGATGGGAAGGTTGGAGCACAAAAATACTGGAAGGGTAATCCTTTTAAATTGTTAGGTTTTGCCAAGAAACCTGTTATCGGAGAAATGGATATTAATATAAAAGATCTTTTCTTTCACCCAACACAAGCAGTTGGTTTGTACCCGGTTTTTAAAACTAAAGAAGGTAAGTGGTTTACGGGTAAAGATGCGATCGGAAGTTTCGAAGTAATTATAAAAGGAGAGAAAAAATGAAACTACTCGCCTATTACGACGAAGACAAGGGTGGCAAAGCACATTACGTCAATGTGAGTCAAACAGTTTACGATGCAGTCCTTCACGATATTCTTGGAGAAACGAGGGCGAAACTTATAATGAGTTGCGAGCCATTTTTTTACAAATTCAGTTTGACACATCGAAGGTTGCTTGGGGTATATGAATATTTACTTAATTTTAGAAATAAAAAATGACACAAATTAAAACAACACTATATGATGGAGCAGTCGAGCTCATGTTTCAAGCTTACGGCCATAAATATACAGTGAACGATAAGAAGGTTAGAAGCGTTACCCAGGCACTAGGTATAATCAATAAACCTGCTCTTATTAGTTGGGCCGCGAGGATGGCAGCAGAATATTTTAAAGACCAAATAGAACCCGGGAAGTCTTACGATGAAGTTCAACTAATAACAATTTTTGAAAGTGCCAAGGGTGCACATTGGAAAAAGAAAGTAGACGCAGGGAATTTGGGGACTTTTGTTCACAACTGGGTTGAGGATCATATCAATGGTAAAAAACCAGCAATCCCAGTAAACAAAGCTTTGAAAGATGCTGTTCAGCGATTTTTAGATTGGGAGAAAGCCCATAAAGTTAAGTTTCTTTTAAGCGAGCAACAGGTTTATTCTCGAAAATATAATTACACGGGTACGCTTGATTTTATCTGTAAAATTGATGGGAAAATGTATATTGGTGATTTGAAGACCTCATCTGGTATTTACCCGGAAATGCTTATCCAAACTGCAGCTTACAGATTTGCAAGGAGCGAAGAATATCCTCGGGAAAAATATGCAGGGCAAGTGATTGTCAAAGTTGGGAAGGAAGATGGAGCATTAGAAGTTGCAGTTATAAGAGATGGTAAATGGTATTCAAAAATGTTTGCAGCTTTTATTGCAGCCTTGAAGCTTAGTGAGTCAATGGATTTGATTAAAGAATTTAGGGGAGAAAGATTATGATGAAATATAAATTAAGGGAATATCAGCAAAATTGTGTTAGTAGATTATTGTGGTCAAAAAAATTTTCTGAACCAGATTTGGCAATTCTTCCGACAGGCGCCGGAAAATCAATTGTAATAGCAGAACTTGCACGACAACTTAATCAGCCAATTTTAATTCTTCAGCCGACACGGGAGATTCTAGAGCAAAACTATGAAAAACTTGCCCATTATGTAGATCCTGCTCAAATTGGTATTTATTCAGCTTCAATGAATAGAAAAGATTTAGGTTTTTATACTTTTGCTACGATTCAAAGCATTTATAAAAAACCAGAATTATTTGCTCATTTTAAGTTTGTAATTATTGACGAGTGCCACCTTGTTAATCCCAAAAATCTTAATGGAATGTATACACGTTTCTTTAAAGAAATCGGCGAACCAAAAATCACGGGTTTTACTGCGACTCCATACCGACTTGACCAAATGTACACAAGGCTCGAGACTGGCGAGATTTTGACTCATACCACGACCAAACTTATTAATCGAACAAGAGGGAGATTTTGGCACCGGATTATGTTCAATCTCAATAATGAAGATTTAATTAAAGGAGGTTATCTCGTGCCTTTGAGATATATTGATAAGTCTATAATCGAACATTCAGAGATTCCCACAAATATCTCAAAATCTGATTTTGATTTAGGGGCTTATGATGAAATGATGCTAGAGAAATCAGATTCTATTTTAGAATCTGTCTTTTTTGCAATGGAGCTTTCAAAATCGGTGTTAGTGTTTTGTTCTTCTGTTTATCAAGCTACTGGACTTTGCGACTTGGTTTCGGGTTCAGCCGTAGTTACTGCGAAGACAAAGAAAAAAGAGAGATCCAGAATTATTAAAGAATTCAGAGAGGGCAAGATTCAAACTGTTTTTAATGTTGGAGTTTTGACAATTGGTTTCGACCACCCGGGGTTGGGTTGTATTGTTTTGCTTCGACCAACAAGAAGCATTGGACTTTATTATCAAATGTTAGGGCGTGGGGTAAGACCATCTAAAGGAAAGAAGTTTTGTAGGGTCATAGATATGACCGGAACAGTGAAGCAATTGGGTAGGATTGAGTCCATTAAATTAATTAAAAGGGATCAATGGGAACTCGAGTCTGAAAAGGGCAGTTGGCACAAACGTATACTTTATAGTTTTTTAATTAAAAAATGAAAATATCTAAAACAAGTTTTTGGTTCGCCATCTTCACCATGCTCTTTAGTATCATTACTATTTTGCATCTGCGGAAGGAACTGAACCGGAGAACAGATACAATTAACGAGAAAATCCAACAGCTTGGAATCTGTCGTTTAAATTTGGCCGAGATAGAGAAACAGATTGGCTCAGGCCGGATAATTTTGGAGTTAAAGAAATGAAACACAAACCACATAAAGTTAGAGGTAAAACAGAATACTACAGGTGTATCTTTTGTGGGAAAGATGTAAAAGTGAGTGATGAGAGAGTGAACGAGAGCTTTGCGTATTCAACAAAAGACGGTTATTATCACTTAAAGTGTCTGAGAACAAAAGTTAAACTTTGAGCTTTGCCTGTAGCCCATCAGGCAGGATGGGCTACATGGAAGGCTCAATTCTGAGCTTCCTAGCACATTTAGAAAGGAGTAATGAGATGGATCCCAAAGATAGGGACACTCGTTTCACCGAAAATGGGGATCACCGGACTTGGTATGATGGCAACAGAAATGCACGAATGTCGTGGGACGTAGACAAAGATGGAGACTACGTTCCAGGCACGGGACATGAAGTTGACCAAGACACGGGTCAAATAACGGAATGGAAAGACTAAAGGAGGTGATCCTAATCTAGCTCCTAGGGGAGTTGACCGATTTAATTCCCCTAGGAAGTTTTTAGGACGAGAGGCTCGTAGGAGAGTAAGTAGTCAAGACTACTTGGTAACAATGCTTGCGGAAAAAAGCTGGATAGTAAAACAAACAGAGCTTTAAACTCTGCCAGGGCGCAAGGTTAAGTTACCCGCAGGGCAGTTCTGCGCTCGCCCACTATGGACACTAAGAAGAAGACAAATGAAAAAGAAAAGTAAGAAATATCAAATAATATACGCTGATCCGCCCTGGAATTATCCTAAAACTGGGGGATTAAAGAATAGTCGCGGAATGGCTAAACAATTTTACCAAACAATGTCACTAGAAGAAATTTG
>Ga0075122_10002134_pt1 | contig 13295 bp, 14 predicted proteins | sample AntAceMetag02UKB_FD_69790 | JGI IMG/M metagenome (GOLD analysis project Ga0075122, IMG submission 69790) | Saline lake microbial communities from Ace Lake, Antarctica - Antarctic Ace Lake Metagenome 02UKB | ecosystem: Environmental > Aquatic > Non-marine Saline and Alkaline > Saline | place... | reverse complement strand
AAAGGAAGAGTTTTCTTTACTAATTTTTGGGCACTTTTTTCAAAATAATTCTCATTAACATAAAATCCTCTTAAAGCTAACATCTTAAAACCATGTTCATATAAATTTACAGCAAAATTTGGACGAGCAAAATCCAGGGCATATTCTTTTTTAGTTCTCTCTAAAATATCTTTATGTAACCCTAATGTTTGATACAATGATTTATCACACTTTTTACCCCTTAAAATATCTGAAGTCCATATAGTATTTACCCCATCTCCAATATCTTCAGCAGTATCTGAAAAATCATCTATAAGTTGAAATAAACCTCCTATTTCATAAAAAAATTTAAATTGTCTTTCTGTCAAACCCCCTAAGGCTATATGTCCTGCAGCCAGAGTAGATAAACCCCCCTTACGTAAAGAAATATCAACAATATCTTCTAGATCAATTTTCATATCCTTTTGTTTTAATGATCTTATTTGTTCATTATGTAAATTTTCTAAAATATGTGACAGAACAGGATAATCTCCCGGAGGATAATCTTCAAATAGGTCATCTATAAGGTCATAAATTAATCCCTCATAGGGATTAGACGTAGGAACATCAATGTGGGCTAATTTTTGACTTATCCCAGTAATAACTTGCTTATCTATAATACTTTTATCCATATAATCGTCAGTTAATGGATGTAGCAAAGAAATAGCATACATTGCCTTTTTAGGTGGGGAAGGTAAATTATTCCCATATGCAAATAACCTCATTGCCATAGTATTTGAACCTGCCCTAGAAATTGCTGAAGGAGAAAAGAATTGCCCCCCATATTTTCTTTGATACTCTTCCATATCTCTAAGATATTCTTTAGAATAACCCGCAATTGTATCTTTAAATTCTAATGCCGGCTTAGGATTATTAAGTCCTGGATATTTTTTTCTTTGTATGTTTAAAGCAATTTTTGCTAATTTATGATTTAAAGATTTATTTGTTTCATAAACCTCTTTCATTTGTTCCATATATTCATGAGTATTCTCATCAGAATCGTGTTTAGAAAACATTTCATCAAGAGTATATCCTGACTTTTTCATAATTTTCTTTAAATCATTTACAATAAGATTATTAATAAATCGATTAAAATAAGAACTTGAAAACATGGTGGCGGGATAAATATCTCTAAAACTCCCACTCAAATAAAGCGAGGACATACGATTAGTTGATTCTTCTAAGAGCTCATTAAATCTTTTAGTACTTTCTAAGCTACTCCTCATCATTGTAAATAATAAACTAGAACTCTCTTTATAAATTTTGACTTACTGTTACTATTATAAAATGATATTTCAACCTAATCTTACTCCATCCCGGGATAGCCCATTCCACTTCCACTAGGCCCCTTAGCCCCTTTAGAAGCTAGCACATCGTCAATTCTTAAAATCATTATAGCAACTTCAGTTGCAGAACTAATCGCCTGTGATTTTATCTTCTCCGGCTCAATAATGCCCTCATGCAGGGCATCTTCAATACGATTATTGAAGATATTGATCCCTGCATAGTTTTCCCCAGAATCGTGTCTAGACTTTAATTCTGTTAATATGTCAATTGGATCTAATCCTGCATTTTCAGCTAAGGTAGTTGGAATAAATTCTAAAGCACTTGCAAATTCATGAACTGCTAACTGTTCTCTTCCCGATAATGAATGAGCAAAATCTCTTAATCTTTTTGATAAACTCATTTCGATAGCTCCTGCACCAGCTACAATTTTTCCACCTTTAACAACAGAAGCAACATCACCTAATGCATCTTTCAATGCTCTTTCCATTTCATCCATAACATGTTCACTTCCACCGTGGATTAATATTGTAATAGATTTTGGATTATCACACCCTTTAATAAAAGTCATTCCCTCATCTCCTTGTTTAACCTCTTCAACAACTTGAGCCTTTCCTAATTCATTTTCTTTTAATTCATTTAAACTACTAACCATCTTTCCACCAGTCGCACGAGCTAAACTCTCCATGTCAGACTTAGCAACCCTTCTAGAAGCATAAATTCCCTCTTGAGCCAAATAATATTGAACTACATCATCAATTCCTTTTTGACAAAAAATAACATTCGCACCTGAAATCTTAATTTTTTGAACAATTTGTTTTAACAGAATCTCTTCTCGATTAACAAAATCTTGTAACTGATCTGGATTAGTAATTGAAATCTTAGTATCTCCCTCTGGATTTTTTAATTCTAATGAATCTGAAATTAATGCAATTCTAGCCCCTTCGACTTTAACAGGCATATCTATTGACACTCTTTCTTTGTCAATAACAATTCCCTTAATCAATTCAGTATCTTCAACACCAAAACTTTTATTTTTTACAATTTTAATATCATCTAAACTAACTCTTTTATCATCTGCAACTTGCTGAACAGCTTCAACAATAATTTCAGCAAACTTTTCCTTAACACTCTCAGCACCCTTCCCAGTCATAGCAGTCATTGCAACATATTTTAAAACATCATCCCTTTCACCAGAATTAACAGCCAATTCATTCAAGAACTCTTTTGCTTTTTTAGAAGCAAGATTATAACCTTTTGTGATTACAGTTGGGTGTATTTTCATATCTAATAATTTCTCTGCATTTTCAAGCAGTTTCCCAGCCAACATAACTGCAGTAGTTGTTCCATCACCAACTTCACTCTCTTGAGTTTTAGCAATCTCTACCATCATTTTAGCAGCAGGATGTTCAATTTCCATTTCTTCTAAAATAGTCACCCCATCATTTGTAACAATAATTTCTCCAACAGAATCAACTAACATCTTATCCATTCCCTTAGGACCCAATGTTGTCTTTATAGCGTCCCCCACAAGTTTAGCAGCTAAAATGTTATTTCTCTGAGCATCCTTGCCCATAGTTCTTTCAGTATTTTCAGGTAAAATATAAATTGGTTGTTTATCGGCAGCCATATCTATCAAAATCAAATTTTCTTTTTAAGGATTATGATAGTTTAACAATACAAATCAACAATACTTAAAAATCCTTATTTATTAAAAATTTCATGGAAGAATACAGATTAGTCCCTTGGGATTCTGAAAAACAAAAACCTAAACAAAAGAATAAAAAACACAAATCATTTGTTTTTTCACTTTTAAGCCCAAAATACTTACCATCATTAATTATTGGAACTATTTTAGGACTAGGGATAAATGATGGAGAATATAAATTAAAATATGAAAGGGCAATAAAAACAAATAAAAAATTAGTTGAGATTGCGGAAGGAGATCTTAGAAACCTAAAGGATCAAATAGATTATCTATACAATCCTGAATTAATATTTAAGGTTTATAAGAACGAAAACAATGAAATTTCAAGATATAAAGTTAAATTAGATGACTACTTAAATTTTTTTAATGAACATAAATCAAAAAATTATTCTATAGATGATTTAAAAAAAATGAATGCAATAAAAATAACAGATCCAAATCAATAAAATTACTTCTTTCCTTCAATAGACAGATAGGCCTTACATTGAGTTATTAAATCATCAGTTTCACTAATCAACTTATCTTCATATTGTTCAATTCTACTTCGAATAATATACCTATCATAAACTCCCCTTAAAAATTTCCAAAGAGGTCTATCTTCCCATCTTCCTTCATAATCTTTAATCAAAACTGCTTTAAACTTAATCTCAATAACCCCTGAATTTGTTTTAACTTTTTTACCCTCTCTCTGAACTTCAACAGATTTCATCCCCAAAATCTTCCAATCTAATTTAATTAAATACTTAAAATAATCTGAAACCTTTTTAGTAGATTCCCAAACAACATCTATATCCTTAGAATCTCCTGCAACCTTTTCACTATAAGTTTTTTCAGCCACATCATATCCTTCATCAATTAACCAATCATATACAAAACTATAAAGATCCTTAAAATTAAAAATTCCAGCTTGTTTAATTTTTCCTGCAGATTGAGTGTCTTTTTCTGGCATCTTTTTTCATTAATAAATAGAAAAATGAATATATAAATGTTTTCAAGATAATTCATAGGTTCTTCTTAATTAACTTTATAAGCAAGTTATCCCCAAAAAAATTATGACAAAAGCCATATATGCATTTTCAGGAGACCCAATAACATATGGACACATAGATGTAGTAGAACGAGCTTCAAAAGCTTTTGACAAAGTTATTGTAGGTATAGGTGTAAATCCTAAAAAAGATTATATGTTTAGTTTAGAAGAAAGAACAAGATTAGCTAATAAATCACTAGCACACATTAAAAATGCAGAGATAACCCCCTTTCAAGGATTACTTGTTGATTATGCTTATGAACAAAATATACCTTTTGTTGTTAAAGGCATAAGAAATGCAGCTGACGCAGACTATGAACAAAATTTAGATCAACACAATAAAGCTCACAATCTAGGCATTGATACTCTTACATTTTATGCAAGACCTGAACTTGCACATATTAGTTCTAGTGCTGTTAAAAAAATACAAAAAGAACAAGGATTAATTGATAGGTATGTTCCTCTTTGTGTAAAACAAGCACTAGAAGAAAGAATATCAGGTCAATATATATTAGGACTTACTGGAGAAATTGGAGCTGGCAAATCTTACATCGGAAAAGAATTTGAAAAATTAGCTAAAGAAAGAAACATCCCACTACATAATATTGAATTAGATCATATTGGACATCAAATTTTGGGAGAATTAAAAGAACCAAGATATCAGGAGGTTAGAAAAACCATCATAGAAAATTTTGGAAATAATATAAAAAACTCAGATGGAACAATTAACAGAAAAGCTCTTGGAGAAATTGTTTTTACTAATCCTAATGAATTAACAAAACTAAATGATATCATGTATACCCCGCTAATGGTTAGATTAAGAAGAGAACTTTATGGTAAAAATGGGTTAATATTATTTAATGCAGCACTTTTAGCAGAATCAGATATGGCTTATCTATCTAATAATAATGTTCTATTGGTTAATGCAAATCAACAAAGCCAAGAAAGAAGATTAAAAGAAAGAGATCTTAATCCAAATCAAATTAAAACAAGGCTTGCTAGTCAATATGATTTTAATCAGAAAAAGAAAAAACTAGAAGACAAAACTCAAAGAGATAATCAGGGGAAAGTTTGGGTAGTGAATAATTCAGATGATTCAGATCCAAAGAATATTACTAATGCATTTAATGAGATTACAGAAGAATTATTAATTGATAGAACATTATTGGATGCAAAATGAATAGCACACTAATCAAATTATATAATAACCCAAATAGATTTCACCATAATCTAAAACATATTCTAGATTGTCTTAATGAATTTAATTTAGTCAAAGAATTAACTGAAAATCCAAAAGCATTAAAAAATGCTATTTGGTATCATGATGCCATTTATGATACTCACGCAAAAGATAATGAAGAACAAAGTGCTAAATTAGCTTACAATTTTTGTATTGAAAAAAACCAATCAATAAAATTTGCCAATAGGGTTAGTAATTTGATTTTAGCAACAAAGCATAGTGTTCTTCCAAAAAATATTGATGAAAAAATTATAGTTGATATAGATCTTTCAATCCTAGGAAAATCTCCTGAAGAATTCGCAGAATATGAAAAAAACATTAGAAAAGAATATAGTTGGGTTTTTGAACAAGAGTTTAAACAAGGTAGAAAAACAATTCTAGAAAGTTTCTTAAAAAGACCTTCAATATACTCTACAGAACAATTTCAAAATAAATATGAAACTCAAGCACAAGAGAATTTAAAACAATCCATCATACGACTTAATTAATCACATAGCATCCCTACAATCATCACAAACCAACCCAATATCTTCTTTATATAGAATATTAAAATTACCACATTCTTCGCAAATTCCTTCCTTAAATTGTTCACCCATCCTTTTTCTTTCAATTTTTTCTGCTTGTTCTTTAATAATATAACCCTCCCTAGCTATTTCAAATAATTCTGGCTGAATCCTTAAAATATCTTTTAAAGTTAAAAATCCAATAACTCTTTTTTGCAAAACTACCGGGAGTCTCCTAAATTTAGCCTTTTTCATTAATCTAATTGCATCTGAAACGTCTGCAGAAGGTCTAATTGTAGTTATCTTCCTAGTACAAATATCAACTGCCTTTACATCTGAAAGATCTTTTTTCTTACTCAAAGCCCATAAAATATCCTTTTCAGTTAAAATTCCTCTCAAAATATCTCCCTCTACCAAAACTAGACTTCCAACCCTTTTCTTAGTCATTAATTTAACAGCAGAAAGAACTGGAATATTTGGAGCTGCTGAAACAAAATTTCTAGTCATAATATCCCCAACTTTAACTCCAATTTGCATAATTAGAGTAAGGAACTGGATTTAAAATAAATATGGGTTTCAAACACATATATTCAAAACCATATTTTATATAAAAAACATAATAATTCCAATATAATTATACTCTTACACAAATATTTATATAGAAATTTTCAATAATGTCCCTATGGGAAAAAGAATATTATTTATAACACTATTTAGCTTCGTTTTAACCTTAAATTTAATTTCTGCAATCAATTTAGATGTTTCTATAAATCCTATTTCAGATAGTATAATTATAGAATTAGATAAACCTGCAACCTTTGATCTAACTATAAGAAATTTAGGAGAATCAAGTAATTTTGAAATTTATTCATTAGTTGGAGTGGATTTAACTCCTGAAGATCCAATATTTATAGAATCTGGAAATACAAAAATAATCAGAATCAATGCAAGACTTCAAGATTATTTAAAATCTCAAAAAGGACCTTATACATTTGAATATAAAATTAAAAATTCAGAAAACGAAGTTCAAAAAGAGAAACTAACAATAGATATTCTTGATCTAGAAAATACAATTCTAATTACCCCTCAAAACATCAACCCAAATTCAAAAGAAATAGCATTAATATTAAAAAATAGAGCGTCAATAGCCCTAACAAATATTGAAATTAAAATAAATTCTGCATTTTTTAATCATGAAGATACAATTGAATTAAAAGAAAATGAAATAAAGGAAATTTCAATAAATGTAAACCAAGAAAAAATAAAATCACTTTTAGCAGGATCTTATTTAATGAATACTGAACTAAAAATAGAAGGTAAAAAAACGTATGTAGAATCTATAATCAAATTTCTAGAACAAGAGGGAATTGAGACAACAGAAATTAAAGAAGGGTTTTTAATAAAAAGAGAAGAAATAACAAAAATAAATGTAGGGAATATTCCCCAAACGATTAAGATTACAACTGAAAAAAATATTATTTCATATTTATTTACTACTTTTAACCATCATCTTGAAACCAAAAGAGAAGGATCTAAAATAAAATATACTTTAGAAAAAGAACTTATCCCCAATGAAGAATTAAAATTAATAATTAAAACAAATTGGTTTTTACCAATAATTGTAATTATCCTAGCAATAGGGCTATTCATATTAATTAAAAGATATGTTGATTCAAATTTAATTCTCACTAAAAGAGTTTCTTTTGTAAGAACCAAAGGAGGAGAATTTGCATTGAAAGTAACTTTAAAAGCAAAAGCAAAAAACTTAGTTGGAAAAATACACATAGTTGATAAGATACCTCACCTAGTAAAGTTATATGAAAAATTTGGAGCAATTTCTCCAGATAAAATAGATATGAAAAATAGGAGAATTGAATGGAACATAGAATCATTAAATAAAGATGAAGAAAGACTTTTTTCATATATTATTTATTCAAAAATTGGTATAGTAGGAAAATTTGAACTACCCTCGGGAAAAGCAATTTATGAAAAACAAGGAAAAATAAAAGAAGCAGAATCTAATAGAAGTTTTTTTATTAATGAACCAAAGAAATAATTCTAAAATAAATTAAAGTCCCCCGAGCAGATATTACTCTATATCCCCCTACTCAACAAATCTATTTTTAATTAACAATACCCTCTAGAATCCCTATCGAAACCCTATAGTTTTCTTCACCATAATTGATTTCAATATTTCCCTTCATTAATGTATTTCCTCTTAATGAACACGGGATATTAAATATTTGACTATCTCCTTTGATGATTTTTTGATTAGGATATATTTTTCCACATTTTGCAATATCAATGCTATTTATTTTATAATCTTCGACATCTCCATTCCTTAATATTATCGTAATCCCTGTTGTTTCAATAACAAACTCTTCACAACCAAAAGGTTGAGACACAGAACACATACCCGCTATTCCTACAAAACCCCCATCCATCTCTTCTTCAATATTTTCTTGAAAAGACAAGTTAGTTTCTTCATATACAACATTTCCACTTATATAACTAGAATCTGGTTTAAATACAATTACAATCAAAATAAAAGAGATAAGAATTAATAAAATTATAATAATTTTTGTCTGTCCTTTTTTCATAAAATTAATATCTCCTTAAACTATTTAAGTTTTTAGAAGATATTATTAAAGTCCCCCGAGCAGGAGTCGAACCTACTTCAAGCGGTCTACAGCCGCCTGTAATAACCGTTATACTACCGAGGGTTATAAAAAATACAGAATTGAGCGTATTTAAAGTTTATTAGAGAACAAAATGCCTCCTTTAATTTTTCTTTACTTCTTAAAAATGGTTAATAAATCGCACAAACATTTAAAAAGCCAAATCAATATTGCATTATAATTAAAACAGAGGTTTTCAAACAAAATGGAAGAAGAAACACAAACAACTGAAGAAGCAACTGAAGAACCGAAAGAAGAAGCAACTGAAGAAGCTGAAGAAGCAACTGAAGAAGCAACTGATTCTGAAGCTGAAGAAGCTAAAGACGATTCTGAAGACGATTCTAAAGAAGAAGCAACTGAAGGCGCTACCGAAGAAGCTAAAGAAGCAACTGAAGAAGCAACTGAAAAAGCTGATGATTCTGAAGCTGAAGATACAGAATAAATTTATTTTTATTTTCTATTCAACTTTATTTTTTATTTAAATTTATTTTTTTTTATTTTATTTTTTTATACATATGCAAGGTAATTCTATTAATTAGAAAAAATGTAAATTTTTAATCAAATATTAATTCTGCAATATTATTTGATTCATCATATTCTTCAATCAAATTATCTGCATCTAATACTAATTTTATATCTGTAGCACTACGACTACTTAATTTAAGATTTGAAATTTGCAATGAAATGCCTGCGCCATAATCTAATTTTCCACCATTAGTTAAATCAAAATCCTTAATCTCTTCATCCCCCTCAAAAACACTTAATTGTAAATTTTCCACATCAATAATTCCAGCATTAGTAATATTAACATCAAAATCGAGATATTTTCCTTTTTTAATTGCCTTTACATTCTTAAAATATAATTCACCTAAATTTTTTTCAGAATAAAGTTTATTCAGATCTTCAATAATTCCTAAATCTAATTTTTGATTACAAGAAGTTAAATAAGGATACATCAAACTAGCTTTATCAGATGAATGATCAAATCCAAAAACGTGAAGAATCTCATGCAATTCAACAATAGGCCAATCGCACTGAATAGAATTTTCTTGAGAATCATACAATAATACAATTCCCTCGGTAATAACATTATAAGTCCCAGTTTGAATAATTGATTTTGCGCCCCCCTCTCCAGCAATAAAATAACTTTCGTCAATACCCTCTTTCACAGTTTCATCGCAACTAACATCTATATCTGGTATTTCAGAAGTAATATAAAAAGTAAGAACAGGAACCTGTTTAGATAATTCAAATAATGCTTCAGTCACTCTTTCTTTTTTATCTTGTTCACAGGAAGGATCAATCCGATAAGAGATAAGATTATGATTAAATTTCATATTTTTATAAAATTGAGGAACATTTGAAAAAGAAGTTCCAATCTCAACTTCACTCGGACCTTTGATAATCGGATTACCTAAAATAGGTTTTCCGGGAATAGTTTGATATAAAAAATACAACCCAAAAATCAAAAAAATAAATAAAATAAAAATAATAAAAATACTGAACATAGTCTGAATAGGGGATTTTCTAGTAACTTGTTGAGAATATTGAACTCCTGCCATCTTTTTTCAAATAAGAAAAATAAAAGAGATATTTAAAGGTTTGTTGACAATGATTTAGTTAACTTTAAATTATTCAAAATGTTAGATTATCTATGGGAAAAAGAGGAACAAGCATGTTTGTAATATCAGTTGTCATTATATTAATAATTAGCGGAGGATTAATCACCTGGACAATAATAAATGATAACAGCAAAAAAGATTCAGCTAAAACTTCTCAAAATATAATTTCTTCAGAAACCGACTTAATTTCCCAAGAAAATCAAATAAACTCAAATGACACACTGGATATAAATATAAATCAAACCCTAACTAACCAAACAGAAATCAATAAAACAAATCAAACAATTATCAATCAAACAGAAACCCTTACTATTCCCAACCCCATAGGCTCTATAACAATTCTAGAACGAAACAATCCCAATGCAGGCTATTTTTGTAATGGATCTGAAAACCTTAAACATCAAATAAGATTGTATACATATAAAATTATAAATGGGATTAAAAATTTATCAGAAGAATACATTGAAAGCGATGAAAGAACAAATGTTTGCAGTCTTTATTCAAATTTAAATATGTCTATTGGAATGAATTACGAACTAGAATGGAAATGGACTCCTGTAGAGGATATAGATGGGTATATGATCTATCAATATTATTATAAAAATGTAAATGTATCACGAGATTTTGATCATTTTGTAATTCTCAGAAAAGAAGCAACAAGATTAATTGATACTGAGCTAAGTATCTGGCAATCAATTTAAACACATCAATCCAAAATTAATTATTAAAATTAATTATTTTTGACTTTACCTGATGCATAAATTTTACCACAATCTTCCTTCCACTTACAATTACGACAAATTCCAGAATTAAGCGACCATTCCTTTGTCCCATAACAACGTTTTAGTAACTTTCTTTTCTCTAATTCAGTTTTAACCATCTAATATTAGATATTTAATGCTTTATAGATGCTCCGATGCTCAAATTTGTTAGAAATAGTAAACGACCACGCCGAACCCTCACTGAGACTTTATTTATTTTAAGTTTGTTTTTAAGTTGTTTGTAAAAGGTGATTGATTATTATTAGATTTTATTTTTTCAACTATCAGACCAAGGATTGTACAAATTATAATCGGAGCTATAAATGATGCAGGAATCATCCAAAAACTAGGATCATTAATCAAATCTCCGAATTCTTTATTAGCAGTATACATCCAATATCCAGTAAAGATAACCCATGAAACAAATGCGAATATACCTGTTATTAATCCAATTATAAATCCTTTTTTTGTATATGTCCAGTTTTGCCAATTACTTTTATTTTTTATCATTTGAATAATCCATCCAATTAATATTGGACTAATAAAAAAGACAATAGAAAAGATTAATGTATAAATTAGATACTCTTTTTTATGGCCCAGCCCTGCAGATTTATATGCTGCACTTATCCCAAAAAAGCCAATTAAAACAACAATACCTATTCCTACCCAAAACCCTTTCTTTGTTATTGTTAAATTTGAATCTATAAGTTTAGTTAAAATAAATCCTACAATTCCAAGAACTAAAAACCCAGTAAAAGGATAAGCAATAAGTGCCCCCAATATAATAGTAAATGCCAAACCTGCTGCTTCACTTGGTCCCTCATTAAAACTTATTATGAAAAATAAAACCAATTGAATTAAGCTAATAACAAAACCTATACCTGCACCAATCAGTCCATACTTCAACCACCTTTTCATATACTCCGAAATAATCTATACTTTATAAAATTATTCGACACCCAATTAAAACGTAAAACATCCACACCTACTCGCAATCTTATTTTTACAAACAATAATAATTAAATTAAAAATAAAATTGTTTGACTCAAACTCTCCTCGTTCAAGTCGTAAAGCGCCCATGCCGAGACTCGAACTCGGGTTGCCGCCGTGACAGGGCGGAGTGATAACCGCTACACTACACGGGCACATTAATCAATATAATTACCCATTTAAAAAGCTTTTTCTTCTAGGATATTACTATCAAACCTATCGTCTATTATCTTCTCTTTTCTCGATAGTAAATCCACACTCAGAACCAATTAATCTAACTCATATGCTCTTCTTTAAACATCCTAATAGTTAACAGAGCGTATGAAATAAGTAAAGGTCCTACGACAACCCCTAATAATCCGAATAATGGAATTCCCATAAAAACACCAACTAATGAAACTAATGGATGAATCTTACCTACTTTTTGTTGTAAATAAGGTCTTAAAAAATTATCACCAGTACTTAAGATTAAACCCCAAACCAAAAGACCAATTCCAAAAACATAATTTCCTTGAGCAAGTTTAATTATAACCGCAGGAAGCCATATAATTGGAGGCCCGATAACAGGTAAAAATGATACAAGAACAGTGATAAACCCCCATAACATTGGGTTGCTAACATCAAAAATTAAAAAACCAAGAGCTAACAAGATCCCTTGCAAAACTGCTATTACTCCTGTCGAAATTACTGTTGAATTAGTAATGTTTTTAAATTCTTTAACCAACTTCTGAGTATTATCATCATTAAAAGGAATAAATTCTCCAAGTTTTTCTCTTAATGAAAAAGGTTTAGTTAAAAGATAAAATAAAACAAAATACATAATCATAAATTGAATAACAAAATTGCCAATACCCGATAATAAATCTAAAAATAAATTACTAATATAATTTGTAATTATTGAAATCTGTCGTGCTAAAATATCTTCAAACCCTATGTCTGATGCAAATTTACCAATAAAATTTACTGAATCTAAAAACAAATCAGGATTATTAACCACTGAAAGAACCTCTCCTGTTACAAGCAAAAGAATTACTAAAAATGGGATTATAATAATGAATAAAGATAAAATTAAAACAATTGTTGCAGCAGTATTTTTCCCAAATTTTCGTTTAGTTGTTAAATAAGAATAAAATGGCTTAAATAATATATAAAGAATGGCTGCCCCAAAAAAAGCACTAACAAAAGGCCAAAGAGCATAAAACAAAACACCCAAAAGTGCAAAAATAAAAATAATAAAAACAAATCGTTTATACTGTTTTGAATCCATAAAAATACAAACAATAAAAAATATATAAACCCTTCTAAAGTCTAAAAATTATAACCTACCTTCTACTATCTTCTCTTTTCTCAACAGTAAATCCACACTCAGAACATTTCCATTTCTCAAAAACATCTTCCGCACGAGAAAAAGGCAATAAAAATCCCCTTTTACAATCCGGACACGGTGGAAATATACATTCTCTT
>Ga0075122_10002133_pt1 | contig 13296 bp, 12 predicted proteins | sample AntAceMetag02UKB_FD_69790 | JGI IMG/M metagenome (GOLD analysis project Ga0075122, IMG submission 69790) | Saline lake microbial communities from Ace Lake, Antarctica - Antarctic Ace Lake Metagenome 02UKB | ecosystem: Environmental > Aquatic > Non-marine Saline and Alkaline > Saline | place... | reverse complement strand
ATATTAAAAAATGTATTTTATCTAAATTAATTTTCTAAAATTATAGAATTATCTCAAACTCGCCAATTTCTTCTTTAACTAATTCAAAAATCTTTGGCTTAATTGAAATATTTTCTTTCTCCTTTTGCTCCTCGACTGCTTCGGTTATTTCAACTACGCTAGACGGAGAAACTTTATTTGTAATTTTTACAACACTACTTCCTCTAACTAAAAAACTCTTATTTTCGTAATTAAATAATTCGGCTATTTGACTTTCGTCTTTAATTTTATAAGATATCGTCATCTTACTTCTATCCGCTAAAGCTAAGTCGCACCTTTGAGCATATTCAATTAAATCATTAATAAGTAACGCCGACTGCTTTCTTGCGTCATTAGCTTTTTTGAATGTAGTCTTTCCCTTTTTAGAAGCTTCTTTAGCGCCAATAATTGTATCCAGCATATGAGAATGCTGTACAGTAAATTTGCCAGTTTTTACAAAATCTTTTTCAAAAGATTCTATAATTGCAACTTGAGATTTTTTCCCAGTAATATTCTTTAATAAACTAAACGCATTGTCATAAAGTTTATTTATTGTTTCTTTCTCAGTTTTTTTCTCAATTTCTTTTCTTAAATCTTTTATTCTCTTCTGATAGTCAACCATATCTTTTAAGAGCACATCTATCTCTTTTCCAGAAATTTCTTTAACAATATTATGTTCATAATCTCTCCATATTTTAACAACTTTTTCTAAGAAAGTTATATACTTTTTCTCGATCATTTTTGTATCTAAGAAATTTTTCTTGAAGTCTCTTACTAATTCCTTTTTGGCGTTCGGTGGCGGAAGTCCGCTAAGCATTAGAAGTGCCTGTGCAGGAGTTGTAACTCCCCAAAATATATCTTGAACAAAAATATCTAAAAGTGCCCGCTTGGCTCTTTCTTGGGTTTTATCCCCCATAGCCATAAACATGTCAATTGCTTCTGGTGATGGTTTTAATTTTCCCATACGAAGTAATGCTTTCCATGGTAAAAACGTACCCCTGTCATACAATGGAACCCCGTCACGAATTGAAGTAAAATAAACTGGTTGAGCATCCTTTACACCTTCCCAAAAATCAGTTAAAAGCCATATCTGCGGAGAAAGTTTATTTTTAACACCAGCAAGTGCTTCAGCCTCGCCAATATATTTAAAAATAATACCTCTAAGTCTTTCCTTCAATTCTAATCTTGGCATCTGTTTAACGTCGGTATCATTAATAATTATTGCTACATCCACGTCGCTGGTTTCAACCATTTCTCCCCTAACTATACTTCCGCCAAGAACATAACTAACAACATATTTCTCAAACTTCTGTAAAACTAAAGATTTGTGAATTTCAGCAACCCGCAATCCAGCCAAAAATCCAGTATCATAAAGAGGATAACTCATAGCAATTGCAGCAGTTAAGTCAAACTTAGAATCCATGCAATTCTCCCAAACATCTACCGGAGTTTTAACCTGAAGCCATATTTTTTCATCTATTTTCATGTCGTCAACTTTTTTTATAATTTCTGCACTTATTTTTTTAATATTCTTAAATTCTGCTTCTGGAACTATCATATAGAGATGCGTATACTTTTCTGTCTCCTTTGGAACTTCTTCTTCTTTAATTAACATAGGAATTGCTTGAGGCGGTAACACACTTAAGCTTTGTATAAATTTGTATTTTTTTAAAATATAATTTTTTAATTTTTCTAAATTCTTTTTTGTTTTATCTATTTTATTTTTAGATTCTACTGTCGGTTGTGGTAAAACAGATTTTGGAGAATAATTATTAAGTTGCATTCCTGGAATTTCTTGAGGTAATTTGCTACTCATATTATACTTACAGAAAAACATTTTATAAATGTTGTTACCTAAAATAAATTACAAAATATCTAAAATGGAATTTCATCCTCTTCTAAAGCATCTTCGTACCCGCCCGTAGCCCAATTAAAATCTTTTAAATCCGCTTGCCTTTTTTCTGCTTCTTTATCTTGAGCTTTTTTTGTTAATGCTAATTTTAATATTTCAGATTCTTCTAAAAAATTTTCCAATAAAGATCTTGATCTTTTTACCCAAGCTTCTTCGTCTTTTAGTTGTAATTCTAGAAATGGAAATGGTTTTATTTTATTACCATTAATTCTTGTTCCTTTTACCATATATTTCTCTGGGTCTTTAAAATCTAGAGTATCTAAATGCAAAGCCCTAATCATATTTTCCGGGTTCCCAAAAGACTCTCTTAAAAAAACAGAAGAAGTTGTTTGAACTGAAACGTTTGCATACCCTCTTATTTGAGTTCTTTTTTTTGGAGAATATTCTTTTAACTTTAAGGGGCGTCCACTCTCTGATAAAATTTTTTTTTCTTCTATATAGAACTGCATAGGGATTGCCAACGGAACCTTAATTCCAAATAGAACATTTTCTCTAAATCTTTTTAGATATTCAGTCCTTGTTAAACCTTCTTTTCTTATTCCTTCTATGTCGTGAGAAAAAAGTACAAAGTCTACCTTTCTTTCATTATTTTGTAATTGATATGAAATATATCCCGCCATTTGCTCTCGCCTAAATTTTAACTGATCTGAATCTTTGCATGACTTTACTTCGGTTAGATGTCCATTCTTGTAAATTAAATCTGGCATAAAACTATAGCTTCTATCTTCATCTTCGAATTTTCCATTAGCATGATGATCGGATTTTGAACAAATTATATTTGCCAACATCTCAAAACAATATCCACTAAATGGCATAATTTTTCCCTCAACGGGTTCTGCCCCAATTAAATCTAACTGAATTGGAATATCAATATCTCTCTTTTTTAATTTATATGGTGTTGAATATTCGCTCTTTACAGAATTAAGTAAGCGTCTTGTAACGTTCTTCATTAATTTTTTTTGGAATAGTATTTTATAAATATTATAATCATACAAACATATAGTTAGGAAAGTTGTTGAAAAAATTTGTATACTAAAAAATGACTAATATTGCAACTCTTTTTTACTCGCTAGATTTAAATTATAGCGTGAGTGGTAATTATGGACCTTTTCTCGTTCCCACGTTTTTTCTCCCACTCCAAAAAAAACGTAAAAACTCGCGACCTCCTGTCGGTCGTGATGTGAAAATCCCAATAGCGCGGGTGGGATTTGAACCTCACGACCTCCGGGTTATGGGCCCGACGAGCACTCCAGGCTGCTCCACCGCGCTATGATAAATATTGGACACCGATTCACTTTTTAAAATGTTCGATTTGGAAATATTTTAATTAAACTTAAATTTCAATTCTATAAACATAAACTCTATCATAAGGAATATCCCAACTTATAGCTTCTTCTATTGTGGTAGCTTCCCATATTTTTCTAAAAAGTCTAATGGAATTACCATGTGCAGAAATTGCTACGTTAACTTTTTCTTTTTTTATGAATTTTTTTAAATTTTTAATAAAAACTTTTACTCTTTTTTCAACCATTTTAAAACTCTCACCATTCGGGGGAGGACTGTTCCAACCTCTATGAATTAATTTATATTCTTTTTCTCCAAAAAACTTTTCTGCTTTTTTTCTATCCGAAGAAGATAAATTTTCTAAAGCATCCCCCTCTAATCTTAAATTAAGAGCATGCTTTCCGATTCTTTCAATAAACTTTTTGTGACTAATTCCCTCTAAGTCACCATAACTTCTTTCAATCATCCTATTGGCCGTTATTAATTCTTCACACTCTGGATGAAATTTCAAAACTTCTTTCATAGTATCTTTGGACCTACTAAGTTCAGTTTGAAAAGCTATGTCAATTCTTTTATTTTTTAATTTTTTAGCTACAGTCTTAGCATTTAAGATTCCACGAGGAGTAAGTTTGGCATCTTTCCATCCCGTAAAAATTCCCTTTTCGTTATAAGTTGTTTTACCGTGCCTAAATAAATAAATATAAAACTTTTTTTTCCCTCGCGTATCAACACGAGAGGATGTCTGTAGACGCTCACCCTTTTTCATAAATAGAATAGACTATAACAATTAATAAACTTATCCAAAAGTTAAAAATTATTTTATTAATTCCTCTGAAGACAAATTAACAGACATAGCTTCAATAGTTCTAATTAAAACTTCTTTCACCTTAGAAATATTCTCTTTGAAAACTTTTAATACAGAATCCCAGCTAACATTTTTTTCTTCGGGTTTCCAGCAATCATAATCGGTAGAAATTGCTATAACCGCGTATGGTAAGTCTGCTTCATTTGCCAAAGCAGCCTCTGGAGCAGTAGACATATTTATAACATTAGCGCCCCAAGTTTGAAACATTCTGCTCTCGGCAATTGTAGAAAACCTTGGACCCTCAATCGTTATAACTGTTCCTCTTTTATGTAAGGGGATTCCCATATCTTTACAACTTTTTATTAACTCATTTCTCAACTCATAATTAAAAGGCCATGCCATAGACTTATGGACCGGTCCGTTAGAAAATTTATCATAAAAAGTATTTTTCCTGTGTTTTGTAAAATCAATAAAATTATCCAATATAACAAAATCTCCTGGCTTAATTCCTTCAATTAAAGATCCAACCGCAGTTGTCGCAATTAAATGTGTACAACCTTGCTCCTTTAATGCATAAATGTTTGCCCTATTATTAATATTTGTGGGTGTAATTTCATGATTCTTACCATGCCTAGAAATAATAACAACATCAACTCCTCGAATTTTTCCGACTGTAAGTTCCGAAGATGGTCTTCCAAGAGGGGTGTTTACATTAAGAATTCTTGGATTCTCAATTAAATTAGGTGAATCTAATCCCGAGCCTCCAATTATACCAACTTTCATATAAATTATTCATGGAATATCTTTAAAAGTATTTTTGTCGTTAAAACTCTATGTTAAAACCAAAAAAAGGCGAAATAAGAAAACCCACCAAAACTCTTTCTGGAATAACTCCTGTAGCGGTTATGCTTCCTCCTAGGAGATGTAAACATGGAGAATGTACCTATTGTCCGAATATGGATGTTCCGCAGTCATATACCCCGAAAAGTCCTGTTGTGATGAGGGCAAGAGAAGTCGGTTATGATCCTTACAAACAAGTGGTTGCCAGATTAAAAGCATTTGAAGCAATGAATCATCCGACGGAAAAAATAGAAATTATAATTATGGGTGGCACGTTTACCGAATATCCAAAAAAATTTCAAGATGAATTTGTCAAAGGTTTATACGACGGGCTTAATCATACAATTTCTAAAACTCTAGATATTTCGCAAAAGAAAAATGAAAAAACTAAACATAGATGCGTTGCACTTTGTATTGAAACTAGACCGGACAGGGTAACTCCAAATGATATAAAAAAAATGAGGGGGTGGGGCGCTACTAGAGTGGAATTAGGGGTGCAAATTATTGATAACAAAATATATAAAAAAGTAAAACGAGGTCACGAAGTTAAAGACGTTATTGATGCAACAAAAAGGTTAAAAAATGCTGGCTTTAAAATTGGATATCACATAATGCCAGGACTTCCAGGGTCAAACCCCGAACACGATATAGAACTTTTTAGAAAAATATTTGAAGATGAAAACTTTAAACCAGACCAATTAAAATTATATCCTTGTCAAGTTATGCCTGGCTCAAAATTAGAAAAAGATTTTTGGGCTAAAAAATATGAGCCTTATTCGTTAGACAAAATAGAAAAAGTTTTAATTGAAATGATGAAAATTGTTCCAAGATATTGCAGAGTTATGAGAGTTATGCGAGAAATTCCTCCAGAATTTTTAACAGCAGGAACAACACGAATAGATTTACGTCGTGAAATTGAAAAAAAATTAAGATTAGAAGATGTTAAGTTAGAAGAAATTAGATATCGTGAAATTGGCTTTGCGCTTCAACAAAGTCCAAATATAAATAAAGATTTAACATTAAAAATAACAAAATATAATGCATCTAACGGAAAGGAATATTTTTTAGAAATTGTAAATAAAGATGATATCCTTTTTGGACTTCTTAGGTTGAGGCTTAGCAGGTCTAGTGCTATTATTCGGGAAATACATGTTTATGGACAAGCTTTAAAGCTAGGGATAAAAGGTAAACTTGGTCAGCATTCTGGATTTGGAAAATGGCTAATGAGTGAAGCTGAAAGAGTCGTCGGGGAGAGTGGGAGTAAAAAACTGTCGGTAATTTCGGGGGTGGGGGTTCGGGAATATTATAAAAAATTAGGGTATAAGCTGGAGGGAACTTATATGGTTAAAAAAATTAATTAAAAGTATTAAAAAATTTTACAATACTCCTCTCTTCATAACTACGGGAGATCTCTTACTTTCTGTAAATTCTGCTAATTCTCCTACTGATATTGAATATCCCAGTGCATCAAAAATTGAGGCATATTTTTCCATTCTAATATTATGGGGTTCTTGATATCTATCGTGTGGAGATAACTTTAATTTCATCTTTTCTATTATTTCTTCTCTCTGTTTCTCTAAAAAAGGCTCATGCTCGCAACTTTGAAATAAATCGCTTTCGCTCAACATCTCAATAGTTCCTACCAGCCCAATCCCACTCGGAACTCTGGAAATTTTTAATCCTTGATTTCTATCTGCATATTCACCTATTAGCGGAATTGGTATATTTAAATAATCAATAACATGAAAATTGGGCAATAAATCCTTTAATGCCTGCTCAGGATTTTTACTCAAATAGCCAACTGGAATTAGTCCTGAATCTTTTGAAAAAGTTCTTGAAAAATCTGATAAATCTAAATATTCAACAAATGTTGCCATTATTAATAACTGCCAACCAAACTATATAAATATTTTTATCACTTACCAACAAACTTCTTCCCACTTATATTTGGTTTCCCATCTATAATCAATTTCTGAAAACCTTTCTGTCCTATATCCCGTTGGCCCTGAAATTTTATAACTAAAGTCCTTATGTTTACTTTTATCTGCATAAATATCTCTATACATGAAACTCTCTTCTTCTCCGTCCTCTATATATTTTGAAATACGATATGTAGATTTCTTTCCCGAATAATCCCTAAAAACAAATTCCACTTCGAAATACTCTATATCATAACCTTCGTTTTTTACATATACCGTATATTCATCTATATAATTTCCTAAGTATCCCGTCTTTCTTTCTTCGGAGCTTCTTGAAAGATAATCTGTCGTTGATATTTTTTTTAAATAACTAGTTTTATATGGAACCCTTACTGAATACGGAACCCGTACCTGCTTGCAATTTGTTTCTTGATAATTTGAGTTATCTAAATTTACAACTACATTTCCCGAATGAAAATTATTTGAATCATATAATTCAAAAATTAAAAAACTTACAAAGAAAAGCAAAATTATTGAAATAACTAAAAGTACTATTGATAATGCTGTAATTAAACTATCGCCCTCTCTTCTCATGCATAAAGTAGGTTGTTTAAGTATTTAAGAATTATTGATATTAAATATATATCTAAATCTTTATTTTATTATCTTGCCAGTCTTTCAAAATAAGTCTAGCTGCACCATCTGAATCAACTTCTCCACCTTTCTTTAGAACATTTCTTTCAGCCCCGATTTTTTCAATAAGGTCTTCCGCGCTAGTTCCTTTTTCTAATCCGTAGAATTTTCTAAATGGACCTGGATAATCCTTAAAGATAGAAGAAACTATCATATCTGGCTCTTTAACTTTATGCCAATCTCTCGCACCCACCTTAACGTGAAGCGAAGTTTTTTCAACATCACCTTGGGAATAAGTTCTATCTGGAATAACACCAGGGCTATCTAGGAGCAAAATGTTTTTTGTTAAACTTAATTTTTGAATTCCCTTTGTGAATCCGGCCTGTGCTCCAGTTGCTGCAGAAGTTTTACCAACTAAAAGATTTATTATAGAACTTTTTCCGGCATTTGGATAACCAATAACTCCAACCTGAATTCTGTTATACTTGCTATCTATATCTTTTTTTACAAGTTTTGCCATATATTTAATTTTACCTCTAAGCTCCTTTCCTCCTTCGCGATTTAATGCAGAAGTAAAAACATAAGGCCTAAGCTCTTTTAGTAAAGGATTTTTTTTAGCCTTTGCCACATCAACCATATCTGATTTATTAAAAATAAATACCATCTTTTTTCCTTTCTTTTTTATCAACTCTTCCATTTCTATATTCCTCATCTCATTAATATATCTAGCATCTAAAATCTGTAAGACAATATCTGAAGTATCCACTATCTTCAGCAAAAGGGCTGGAAATTTCGGCCTTTGCCTTGTCATTTTAGCAATATGTCTCGTTCTACGACACGAGAAGCTATATCTCACACGTACCATATAACATTGAATATATTGAGGTTTATAAAACATAAGAATCATAACAATAAAGGCTTTAAACCAAAAATTCATAAAAACTTCATGTCCAGAGAAACATATGACAAAATAGATGCAGAAATAGACTTAAAACACCTAGATTTAAACTCTCATGAAAGACGAGCATTAATTGGAAGAAATTTTGGATTCCTTGCAGAATTAGCTGGTAGACCTATTATGTTAAGGTATGCTGTCGGTGAATATGTGAATTATGAAATTGCTAAAAAAGAAAAAGGATTAACTCCTTCCAGAGATAAGGTATATGATTGGATTTCTGGAAAAATTAGAGAAGAAGATAAAGGTATATGTTTAGAAGTTCAAGCATATCTTACAAATAATCCCGGTTCATGATAAATAAAAATTATTTTAGAACTTAACCGCCACTAACCTTAAATATCTTTTGCACTTTTTTTCAATAATTAAAATAAATGATAAATATATGGTAAAATTCGTACATTTGGCAGACGTGCATTTGGGTGGCTGGAAGCAAGAACCTATGCAGAAATTGAACTTCCAATCATTTGTGAAAGCGATAAATAGGATAATACTGGAAAAACCGGACTTTGCTTTATTTTCTGGGGACCTATTTGACTCTGCGTATCCATCGATTGAAACTCTAAAAGAAACTTTTGCTGAATTTAAAAAATTATATGAAGCCAAGATTCCCGTGTTTTTAATTGCCGGATCTCATGATTATTCTGTATCTGGTAAAACTTTTTTAGATGTTTTAGAAAAAGCTGGTTTTTGTAAAAATATAACTAATTTTGAAGAAACCGAGGAAGAAATAATATTAACTCCAACTATTTTAAATGGCGTGGCAATATTTGGCTATCCTGGTAAAAAATCTGGATTAGAGATTAGGGATTTAAAAAAAATAAAATTAAACGATACTCCTGGTCTGTTTAAAATTTTTATGTTGCATACTACAATTGATAAAGTTGTTGGAACTATTCCAATGGAATCAATAAAAACCGAAGAATTACCTTACGCAGATTATTATGCTATGGGTCATATTCATGTAGATTTTAGATATAAAAATTTTGTTTATCCTGGTCCAGTTTTTCCAAATAATTTTAAAGAACTTGAAGATTTGAGGGGGGGAAGTTTTTATATAGTAGATACAGAAAAAAGAGATTCTTTGGAAAAAGTTAAAATTGAAACAAAGGATATTCTACCAATAACTATTGAAATTAATGATGCTACCACTGCAACAGATTATATAATCGAAGAAATAAAAAAATATCAAATTAGAGATAAAATAGTTCTTCTAAGAGTGAAAGGTAATTTGGAAAAAGGTCAAACTTCAGATATAAAATTTTCAGAGATTGAAGACTTTACAAATAAAGAAGCCTATTTTATTCTTAGAAATACTCATGACTTAAAAACAAAAGAAATAAATTTTAAAACTGAAATAAAATCTGATAATATAGAAAAAGATACTATTGTTCAATATTCTGAAGAAAACCCCTCGGACTTTAACCATTTAATGCAAGAATTAATGAATGCTCTTTCAATAGAAAAACAAGAAGACGAAAAAACAGAAGCTTTTAACAAAAGACTTCTTGAAGATGCAAAAGGAGTTTTGAAATTTTAAAATGCAATTAAAAAAAATATACTTAAAAAATATACGAAGCTACGCCGAAGAAGAAGTTTCATTTAATTCTGGCTCCACTCTACTTTCAGGAGATATTGGATCTGGGAAGACTTCAATTTTATTAGGAATAGAATTTGCACTCTTTGGGCTTCAGCCTGGACAGAGAGGATCTAGCTTATTAAGAAATGGAGAAGAATCTGGGGAAGTTTCTATGGATTTTGAAGTTGATGGTAATGAAATAAAAATAAATCGCTCATTAAAAAGGGGAAAAACTATAGTCCAAGATTATTGTTCCATAGAGGTGAATGGAGAAAAAGAAGAACTCTCAGTAACAGAACTAAAAGATAGAATTTTGACTATCTTAAATTATCCTAAAGAATTTTCAAAAAAACAAAACATTCTATACAAGTTTACAGTTTATACTCCCCAAGAAGAAATGAAACAAATAATTCTAGAGGACAGCAAAACCAGGCTTAATACTTTACGGCATGTTTTTGGTGTAGACAGATATAAAAAAATATTAGAAAATTCATTAACTGTTTTACAAAAAATACGAGAAGAAAAAAGAATAAAGCAAGCGCTAGTTATACATTTTGAAAAAGATAAAGAAAGTTTGAAGTTAAAAGAAACTGATATTTTAAAAACCAAGGAAGAACTTGAAACTAAAAAATATATTTTAATAGAAGAAAATAATTCTAGAAAAAAAATAGATGAAGAAATTAAAATTATTAATGAAAGAATAGAGGAAGGAAGAACACTAAAGCAGGAATTAGAAAAAACAAAATTAATGATTACTACAAAAGACGACCTACTTTTATCTAATGCCAAATCTATTAGAAATATAAAAAATGAAATTTCTGGTTTTTCTTCTGAACCCTTTAATGAATTAAAAATACCCAGGATTGAAGAAAAAATATTAATTTTAAAAAAAGAAAAATATGAATTATCTGAAAAAAACCTAGAAACTGCTTCAAAAATAAACTCCATTAATCTTAAAAATCAAGAAATTGAAAAGACTAAATCCAGCATATCTAAATTGGAAATGTGTCCGACTTGTCTTCAAAATGTTGATTCTGTGTACAAAAGTAATATGGCGAACAAAATGCATCAAGATGTTTCTATTAATATTAAAAAAATAGAGGAGTTAATTGTTGAAAAAAGAAAAATTTCTGAAAGTCTAAATAAAATTATTTTTGATATAGAAGAATCTGAAAGAGAAATACAAAAGTTGAAAATTGAAAAAATAAAACTTCAAGGAGTGGAAGAAAAAAAACACAAACTTTTAGAATTAAAAAAAACAAATGAATTTTTAGTTAAAGATATAGATTTACTTAAAAAACATATTGAAACTCTTGGGACTTCTTCGTTTGAACTTGGGAAATATAATGGAATTTTTGAAGAAAAAAATAAAGATTTAGAAATAGCTAAAAGAAAAGAAAGAGGTGCTGAAATAAGCATTGCTGAATTAAATCGTGAAATAACTATAACCCTTAAACAAATTGAAGAACTAAAAGAAAAAATAGAAGAAAATGAAAAGATAAAAGACAAATTAACACACTTAATAGGGTTAGAAGGGTGGATAGCAACAAAGTTTACTCCAGTAATTCAAGAAATAGAAAGAAATGTTATGGTAAACTTGAAGAATCAATTTTCTAAAGTTTTTTCAGAATGGTTTTCTATGCTTGTTTCAGATTCATTTAACGTAAAACTTTCAGATGACTTTAGTCCAATAATTGAGCAACATGATTATGAATTGGATTATGCATATCTTTCTGGTGGCGAGAGAACAGCTATTGCACTCGCTTATAGACTTGCGCTTAATCAAGTAATAAATTCTATAATGAGTAAAATAAAAACAAAAGATTTAGTAATTTTGGACGAACCAACCGACGGATTCTCTAGCGCACAGCTGGATAAGATGAGAGAAGTCTTAGACGAACTAAATGTTGCACAACTTTTAATAGTTAGTCACGAACAAAAAATTGAAGGCTTTGTTGAAAATGTTATCAGATTTAATAAGATTGGCGGAACTTCTGGTCAAGAATAAATAATATTAATTTAAATAACATTAAAAATATCTAATATTAGTAAAATGATTTATAATAAAAAACTAGACAAATTCGAAGGAAATACAGATAAGAAAGTTGTATTTGAAGACTTTTTTGAGGAATTAAAAATGGGATACGATAATCAAGAATTAGATGGCTACGAATTTAATTATAAAGAGTATCTGCAAATTCTAAATAAAAATACATATGAAGATATCGACCCTGGAATGGCGCCAATATTAAAATGGTTCAACTCTAAGGGGTTTAAAACTCAAGATAGTTGTTCTGGGCATCCTGAAAATAGGCTTTATTTTTACTGGAGTTATATTCATTTTGAAAAAGATTGTTCTAGTAAGTTAATCAAACTTTTTGGAAGTCCCCGGGCAGAATTCGAAGATTATTTTATTTACATCGATACACAAATTTATTCAAAAAATAACGTCCACACAATACTTAGAATTTACTTTAAAACTCCAAAAAAATCTCAAGAAGAAATCAATAAAGCTTGGGTTGAGGTTTTAAAATTAATAAAGTGAAAAATTTGTTTTTTACTGCCAAGCATTATTTATAGATTCAGATAAAAAATTTGTTAGAATTTTTATCTGAGTAAGTGTAAAATATTTGAAAGAAACAATTAAGCATTAAAACTATTCGGATTTTTCTTTTCGATATTGACGAAGATCAACCATTTTTCTATTCATATTCATTTCTTTCGCTCCCTTTTCTGTCAATAATCCAAGATTTATACAATATTCTACTACCTCTTCTTGTTCTTTAGAAAGTCCAGATAATCCAAAATTATAAATATAAACGTATGACATAGCTAAAAAATGCTTATTCTGTTTTTCATTTACATCCCTTTCTGAAAAAAGTCCATTATTTATTCCATAAGCCAAATTATCCGCGCTCACTCTTGCTATACCCTTTTTAGTAATACTCCCATAATCACGTAATGCTACAAACTGCCTATATTTTTTTTCTTCCTTATGGATATTAACTAAACCACGATTCTGAAACCACTTTAAATCAATAACGTCCTGAAAAGTTAATGAATTCCTGCCGCCTTTGCCTACTTTTTTTCTTAACTTAGCTAAATATTCTAACTTATGATTTTCCTCTCTTGTGCTCTCCCAAGATATCATTTTTAGTTTTTCATGCCCCCATCCTTTTCGTTCTACAAAATCTTTATGCGCCTCATAAATATCTTGTCTAGAAAAATAATTAGACCTAATCCCCTTAGCTATTAATTCATGGCTAACTGTAAACATTCCTCTTTCTCTAACATCCTTTAACGCTTTTTCCAAAGAAGACGCACTAATTTCATTTTCTTCCACATTTTGTT
>Ga0075122_10002131_pt1 | contig 13303 bp, 14 predicted proteins | sample AntAceMetag02UKB_FD_69790 | JGI IMG/M metagenome (GOLD analysis project Ga0075122, IMG submission 69790) | Saline lake microbial communities from Ace Lake, Antarctica - Antarctic Ace Lake Metagenome 02UKB | ecosystem: Environmental > Aquatic > Non-marine Saline and Alkaline > Saline | place... | reverse complement strand
AATTACATTTTTCCTTAATCTTTATACTATTTATCCAAAATAAAGTTCTTAACAAATCATACTTTCTATGTAAAATAACTATCTCACTATTTATCTTATTTGCATTCTCATACTTTTCAATTTTTAATGCCTCCTCAAAAATTCTATTTGCAAATCCAATATTTTTTTCAATTAAAAGATCACAATTCAAATCAATCAATTCTAAGGCATCGCTTTGAATTCTTTGGTCCAAAAGATTCATCTCAGATTCAATAAAAAAATCATTTATCTTGGAAACTCTTGAAGTTTCCATCATATAACCCATAAAAACCCCTAGGTTGAAGACTATCAAAGTCACAATTAGTGCTTTCAAAAAAACCCATTTTTGATTCATCGCCATTTTGTTCCGCCCCTAAAAAAATGATAAAGCGCGCTTATCATGATAAAAGGATAGATTGCCAAGTAGATAATAAGATAAAATATAATATTAAAAAGATTTTGCTCTTTCAATATACTCTTATCTAAAATATATAATACGCCAAGAGTTAAAATTCCTCCAAAGATGAATAAAACAATACCAAGATAATTCAAAAAACTAGGAGTAATCAAGAGGTCACTTGAGGTTAAAAGAGGAGTACCAACAACAATAGAATATTTTGCATAAAGAAAATTTGTCATAATTCTAGAAATAATTAAATAAGCAAATATACACAAACCAACTAAACCTAAAAATAATTGTGAAATAAAAAAAGGCAAAATAAAAAATCCTAACATATTTTTTTTAAAAAGATGTCCCTTATATTTTTGAATACATTGAAGCCCCCCAATATTCCATCTCCTTCTTTGTTTATACCAGGCCATAAATTTCTGAGGCACTGTGGTCGTTGCAAAGGTATCTAAACACATTTTTCTTTTCCATCCATTAAAAGTTAAATGCCATGTAGCCTCGATATCCTCGGTCATATTTTTTGCATCAAATCCCCCAATATCAATAAGGGCATCCTTTCTATAAAGCGCAAGAGGACCAGGGGTAACATAAATCGCATCAACATAGTCTAAAAGTTTTCTTGTAAATGTAATAATTTTATACTCAATTAATTGCAACTTTTCGAAAAACCTATTTTTATTTCTTGGAACAAAAATACAAGTTACAGCGCCAACTTTGGCATCATTAAAAAATCCAACCATTTTAGAAAAAGAATCTTTACTAGGATAACTATCTGCATCGATAACTGCCACAATTTCTGTTTTTACTTTTGCCAATGCAAAGTTTAATGGGCCTGCTTTGCTTCCTTCATTTTTTTTAGTATATGCACTAACTTTTTTATATTTTTTAGCCAATTTTTGAATGATTTTCCAAGTATTATCTGTGCTCCCATCATCTACAACAATGATCTCCTTAAGATAAAGATAATCTGAAGCTAAAATTGATTTAACAGTATCTTCTACAGTTGCTTCTTCATTAAATGCTGGAACAAGAACAGTAATTTCATAATTTTTATTTGATTTAGGATAATTAAAAAGGTCTTTTCTATTTCTCTTATATAATAGCACAAAAAGAGATAAAAAATAAATTGATACAAACATATACCCTAAGTAAATTATGGGAAGAAATTCCATATTATTCTTGGGAAAATTTATTTTTTAAAGATTCTGGTGTTTCAGTTACATTAAAATAATCATAAAATTCATCACTAAGAGAAAGGATATTTGTATGTCCTTCTTTTTTCTTTTTAATCAAATTTAAATCTGAAAATTTCTTAACATGTTCATAGGCTTTATTGCCTCGAATTTTTATAATCACAGATTGTTTAATTGGTTGCTTAAATGCAATAATCGCCAAAGTCTCTTGCTCAGCCTTGCTAAACTCAGCAGAACCTGTGGCAAGTTTGTTAATAATATAAGAATACTCTTGAGAAACATCCATTTTCCACATTTTATTTTTCTCAACAATTTCCAAAGCAGATTCATTCTTCTCATATTTTTCTTTAAGTTTGCCAATTAGATTATTTATTATAATTGGATTTAAATCAGAAAGAGAGATCAAATCAACCATATTCAAAAAACGCCCTGAAACAAAAAGCACTGCTTCAAGTTTTTTCAAATCCTCTTTTTCTTTTGATTCATCAATCTCTTCTTGTGTTTTTGAAGTTACCATAGATAATTCAACGCAAAAGGATTTAAAAATTTGCCCATCTTGAATAATTGATGAAAAAATCTCATCTTATTATAATTGCCCTACTTCTTCTAATTCTCTCATTATTTTTAATAAGATTAATTTCCCTTAGAGAAATTGATGATGTGTCACCCGAAATTTTTTGTGAACAAGAATATTTAGAAAAGTCAGACATTCTTTGGATAATTCCAAAATTCAATAATAAACCAATTTCAGAAAATAAAGAATGGTGTAAAAAAATCCTTGCCTTAAATAAAACATTGGGGCTCCATGGAATAGATCACGAATTTGAAGAATTTAATTCAGAAATAACTCAACAACAATTAGATGAAGCAATAGAAATATTTGAACAATGTTTTAATCAAATTCCAACATTTTTTAAGCCCCCTCAATTAAAAATCTCTTCACAGAATAAAAAATTAATTCAAGAAAATAATATGAAATTAAAATTAAAGTTCAATCAATTAACTTCTAAAGTTTATCATTGTAGTGATACTGGAAGATTTAGTAATAAAGAGATTGATTGGTTCTAAACAGCATATCTCATAACAGCACCAATTCCACCAAGATTCTTAAACTGCTGACCCTCTTCTGTATCAAGAGAAATAATTTCAACAGTTGTTCCCATATCTTTTGCTTTTTGTTTTAACTCTTTCATAACTGGTTTATCATAATCTTTAGACATTAACAAAACTTCTACAGCTCCAAATTCTAAAACTTTCTTAACTTCATCTAATTTATACCTTGCTAAATCTGGCTTTTCACCAAGAGTTTCAAAAAACTTTTCCAAAACTTTTTTCTCATAAATAATTTCCTGATTCGCAAGAATTTTCTGAGACTTCCCAACAAGTTCCTTTAATCCAGATTTATCTGTATCCCCAATATCAACTCTCCCAATAACTTTTTCTCTTAGTTGAGTTGTCATATATTCATTATCTAAAAATTCATCTTTTGTAGGAATAGGTCCACCAACTAAAATTCCTTTCAACTTCGGATTTTGGAAAAATATTTTTTTCATTTCCTCTGCAATTCTTTTATAAAAATCTCTTGTCAAACCTTCAGTAATTCTATGGAACCTTTGCGAACTCTGCCCACCAGCCCGAACCTTAGATGGAATACCTGAAGTCATATGAGTAATCATTTCAATTCTTTTTCCCTCAAGAACACCAATAGTAGCCTCTTTCCGATCCATAACAAGCAAAGCAAAAATCTCATCAACTTCTAATTGATCTCTCAAAGCCTCTAGAACAAAGTCTTTGTCACATCTATATAATCTAATTTTTAACGGCAACGGAGGCTCAATTGCCCACAAACGCATATCTTCCTGACCCTCAACTTTAGAAATATTCCCTGCAAAAACCGCAAGCCCATGAGGGGGTGTTTTCTTCAAACTTTTCAAATGCCTAACAATCTTATCAAGAGCATCGGTAACATTCTTTCGCGTCGCAGTAGATTTAATATTCTTCGCAGTAGACTTCTCTCCCTCCAACTGCTTCTGAACAGAATTCACATCATAACCTTCTGAAATATAAACAGTTATCAGCTCAGTGTGCCTACCTTTATATTCTTCCAATTCAGAAAGAATATCTTCTAATTCATATTTTGTTAATGGCATAAAAAACCAATGGAGAAGGAGTTTATAAAATTAGTTGGTTCAAAACGCAACCCCAAACTTTTTACCTTCCTTAATCTCTTGAACATTCATAACATCTTTCAAATCTTCTCCAAAAAGATTTTCCGCCCAAACAAATTCCGCACGCTCTAAAGTTAAAACACATTCAGCATTCATAGCTTTCCCAGCTTTTGTTTTTTCCTGCCTAATTTTTGCAATAGTTTCTAAAAGACTTTGAAATTCCACATCAAATTTTGCCTCAGATAAATTCCAAACACCAACTTCTGGAAATTCCATCAAATGAATACTCTCAACTTTTTCAAATTTCTTAAAATGTTCTTGATAAATTTCTTCTGTAATAAAAGGCATTATAGGAGAAAACAATTTTAAGACCACGAACAAACTTTGATACAAAACATATTGTGCAGATTTTTTTTTCTCACCTTCTCCTTGGTAAACTCTTTTCTTTACAATCTCCAAATAATTATCACAAAACATTTGCCAAAAAAACTTTTCTGTTTCTAATTTCCCTCGAGAAATATTATATTCTAAATAATATTTTTTAACATTATTAGAGAGTTCCAAAATCCTATCTAAAAAAGCTTGGTCCACAAACTCTAATTTCTTAGGTTTCTTCCCATCAAAATCTTTCAAATTCATAAAGACAAATTTAGACGCATTCAAAAGTTTATTTATTAATTTCTTACCAGCAATCAATTCATGCTCGTGAAAAGCCAAATCATTTCCTAAATTCGCACCAGCAACCCAATACCTAAAACTATCAACACCATATTTTTCAATTAACTCATCAGCCCAAATTGCATTACCCTTACTTTTTGACATTCCTTTTCCTTTGGAATCTAAAACAAAAGTATTGATAATTAAATCTTTCCAAGGAATTCTATCAAACAATAAATAACTTTTTAAAATAGTATAAAATGACCAAGTTCTAATTATATCATGAGATTGGGGTCTCAAAGACATCGGCGCTAATTTTTTATATTGTTTAGGATTCTCTAACCAACGAGAAGCAATTTCTGGAGTATTTGAAGAAGTCATCCAAGTATCAAAAACATCTGTCTCAGCAATTCCTTTTCCTCCACAACTACATTTTTTCTTAACTTCTAAAGGATCTAAAGGTAATTCTTTTTCAGACGGCAAAATAATTTTCCCACATTTTTCACAATACCAAGCCGGAATAGGAACACCATAATATCTCTGACGGGAAATCGACCAATCCCACCCAAGATTTTTAACCCAATCATTATAACGAACTTTCATAAATTCAGGATGCCATTTAACTTTGCTCCCCATTTCCAATAATTTTTTCTTATGTTTCAAGGTTCTAATAAACCATTGGTCCTTAACAATATATTCTACCGGCGTGCTACATCTCCAACAACTTCCAACAGTCTGGTCCAACTCTTCTTGCTTTTTCAAACGCCCTTCTTTTTTCAAATCATCTAAAATTTTCTCCCGCGCAATTTTCAAATCAAGACCAGCAAACTTTCCTGCATTTTTATTTAACAAACCTTTTTCATCAATACAAATCCTCAAATCTAATTTATACTTTTTCCATTTTTCAATATCTGCAGTATCCCCAAAAGTACAAACCATCATTATACCAGTTCCAAATTCAGAGTCAACACTTTCATCTGCATAAACTTTTACAGAATAATCAAACAAAGGAATTTTAATTTTCTTTCCAATTAATTTTTTATTTTTAGGATTAACAAAAATCCCAACACAGGCAGGCAAAAATTCAGGACGAGTAGTTGCAATCAAAACTTTTTCTTTAGAATCTTCAATATCAAATTCAATATAATTTAATTTAGATTTTCTTTCTAAATCTTCAACTTCTGCTTGAGCCAAAGCGGTTTCATGATAAGGGCACCAAATTGTAGGCTCTTTTCCACGATAACATTCGCCTTTTTCAATTAATTTCAAAAATGAATTTTGAGCAACTCTTTGCGCTTCAGGAGAAATAGTTGTATAAATCAAATCCCAATCATAAGAATGACCCATTTTTTTAAAAACATTTTCAGCATAATTTTTTTCAACTTTCTCAGATTCTTTAATACACAATTTCCTAAAATCTGCACGATTTGTTTTAGCCTTATTTATCTTATATTTTTCTTCAACATATTTTTCTGTAGGCAAACCATTATCATCAAAGCAAGGAGCAAAATAAACATTAAATCCTGACATTCTCATAATCCGCGCAACAATTTCAAACTGAGTATATGACAACGCGTGCCCAACATGCAAATGTCCTGCCGACGCATACGGAGGAGGTGTATCTATAGAATAAATTTGTTTTCTAGAGTTAGTATCAAATTTGTAAATCTTTTTCTTCTCCCAAAACTTTCTCCATTTATCTTCAATTTGTTTGAAATCAATTTGATTTTTAGCCATACAAAATCTATCTCAAGAAACTTTTAAAAACCTTCTATATTTCAATAAACTATGACACAAGATAACAAAATAAATCTTCCAGGCGGATTCGGAGGATTAATGAGCTACTCAGAAGAATATGAAAGTAAATTTAACATCTCACCAGTTCACGTAATTGTATTCGTGGTTCTAATAATTGGGCTAAGAGTTGTTCTTCCTTTAATTTTTTAAAATGCTAGGAGGACTTGACCCAAAAAAAATGAAAGCAGTAATGAAACAAATGGGGATGTCTCAAGAAGATTTGGATGTCGAAAGAGTGATAATTGAAAAATCAGATAATTCTAAAATAATTATAGAACCTGCTTCTGTACAAAAAATAACAATGCAAGGACAGGAAACTTTCCAAGTTGCAGGAGACATAAGAGAAGAAGAAGCGGGAATCTCTGAAGAAGACATAAAGACAGTTGCAGAAAAAACAGGAAAGTCAGAACAAGAAGCAAAAGAGGCGTTAGAAAAAACAGGCGATTTGGCAGAGGCTATTTTAGAGCTATCTTAGCCACAATACAAATAATTATTAATTACAAACACCTCTATTTATATGGAAAAATTCATGCAATATATACAAGAAGCAGAAAAACTCACAAAAATTTCAAACCACATGATTTACATGTCCTACCCTTTAGTAAAAGACAAAAAAATCATTTTAAAGGTTTTAGACGAAATTAAAACAGCAGTTGCAAATTCAATTAATGCAATTCTTCAATACGAATACCTTTTCAGAAGAATAATAATCTATGAAGACCCTCATTTAAATTTCAGAACTTTTCTAAATAAAACAGCCCCAAATTACGGTCTTTCAGACCAAGAAATTGTTTTAACAAAAGAACTTTTTGAAATTTCCAAACAACACAAACAAAGTTCAATGGAATTTGTTAGGGGAGATAAAATAGTAATTATGGTCAATGGAATTCCCAAATCAATTGATTTAGACAAGGTAAAACAATTTATTCACCTTTCTCAAAAAATACTTGAAAAAATAAAACAAAAGATAATAAAAAAAGTATAAAAACCCTTTTTTCGTTACTATCTTCACTTTAAAATTACAAGATGGACGAAATTATTCAGGAAAAAATTAGTGCAGATCATTTGCTTTATGTTAGTTTGAAATATACTAAAACTTGCGATGTAATTGTAAATCTTCTTTTAAGATGGAGATTTCTTATAGAAGCAGGCATAGATAGAATGCTAGAGCATGCAAAAAAGAAAAAGAAAATTTCTGCAATTCCTACAAATCCAATAAATAAAATTGAACAGATAAAAAAACTTTTCAAAAAAGATAAGGAGTTTCTTAAGCTAGTAGAATTTTATGAAATGCTTAGAAAACTTGAAGAATTAAGAAAAGAAAGAATTGGAGAATTTAGAAAAAATGTAAATTTAAAAATATTTTATAAGGGAAAAGAGATAAGTGTAAACTTAGAACAACTGAAAATTTACGCAGATATGTTGGAAAAGTTTATAAGTACAATAAAACAATTTCTTTCTAAATAGAATCGATTAAAATGAAAAAAGTATTTGTGATTACATCTGGAAAAGGAGGTGTTGGTAAAACAACAACAGCAATAAATTTAGGTGCAGCTATGAATTATTTTGGAAAAGATGTTTTAGTTGTCGACGCAAATTTGACAACACCAAATGTAGGAATTCACTTGGGTTCTCCAGAAGCACCAGTGAATCTAAATCATGTTTTAAATAATAAGGCAGATGTTTCAGAAGCGGTTTACGAACACGAATCTGGATTAAAAATAATTCCCGCTTCATTATCTATAAGTGAACTTGCAAAATTAAATTTTGAAAAATTAAAAAAATTAAAAAAAGATTTTACAGATCTTTCAGAGGTTGTAATTTTAGATAGTGCAGCTGGATTGGGAAATGAAGCCCTTTCTTCTATAGAGATGGCGGACGAATTAATTTTAGTTACAAATCCAGAAATGGCAGCAATCACTGACGCATTAAAAACAATAAAGATCGCAGAAAAAATGAAAAAAACAGTAGCAGGAGTTATTGTTACAAAAGTTAGAAAAGATGATATTGAAATGAATCCAGAGACAGTTAAAGATATGCTTGAAGTTCCAATTTTGGGAATGGTGCCATTAGATTTAGATGTCTCAAGATCCTTAAATTTAAAAGACGCTGTAGTTCACACACATCCAAAATCCAAACCTGCTCGAGCTTACAAAGAAATCGCAGCACGATTATTAGACATAGATTATGATTCTGAAAAAGACAAAGAGGATTTCTTTACAAGAATTGCAAAAGCTTTTGGTTGGAAATAGATATTCTAGAAAATATATAATTGAATATATCTGTTTGAAGATCTGTTCTAACCAACCAAACTTCCAACTTCTATATCTTTCTCAGGAGAAATTAAAACAACTTTGCCCCTAGTAGAAATCTTATTTGAAGATTTCTCGGGGTACGCCCGTGGTGTTCCATGATCTTCACTAGAGGCAGCCAACAACATCCCTTGACTTTCAACTCCCCTCATTTTTCTAGGCAATAAATTTGAAAAATAAATAATCTTTTTACCAACCAAATCTTCTTTAGAATAATGCTCTTTAATTCCTGCACAAATAATTCTCTTGCCAAGTTCACCAACATCTAACTCAAGTTTCCAAAGTTTATCTGCACCTTCAATTTCTTCAACCGTTATTATCTGTGCAACTCGTAAATCAAGTTTTTCCCAATCTGAAAAGTTAACTATTTCTTTTGTCATTTTATATCTTCCTCTAAAAAGTTTTTAATCTTTTCTATAAGTAACTCCCCTCCCAAAAGAATAGAGTTGTTTCCTTGTAGATAATTTTGCCATAGTGTCCATAAAAATATGGCTAGCACTTAAATTTTTAATTTCTTTGTCTAATGCAAAATCACAAATATTTTCTTGACATCTTTGAGGGCCAAAAGTTATAATATGGGAGTTCTTTTTATCAAAATAATTTTTATCTTCAATAAATTCAGTATATTCTCTTGCACAAGGATTATCTATTTTCTTTTTTGATTCTCTTAAAATTTTTTCTGAAAAATATAAACAATCTTCACGACCTTTTTTCTTATGATTGTGTTTTAAAACATCTTTTTCAGAAAATCCATGTTTTTTCATAATATTTTTATAAATTTCTGGAAGTTTTGCATCCTTACCAGACATTTTTAAATATAATCTATTTCTTCTTTTAGATCTCTGATATGAATTTAAGTCAGTCATATCCTCATACATATGATCATCAACAAAAAACACAAACTCAACTTTCTTCTTTTTCTTCTTAGCATATTCAGCAACTTTGCAAGCTAACTCTAAAGAATAAATTGAAAAAACACCCCATAATTTAAACGCCTCAATTACTTCTTTTTCATCTCTCCTATATGCTATTGGAAAATGCCCTGCAAACAAAACAATTTTTTTCTTTCCACAATTATCCACGTCAGAATATAATTTTTCTAGCAACTTTTTTTCATTTTTCATTTTCTCCATATCAAATTTTCCCAAAAAGAATCTCCCCTTTTTTAATCTTTTTAGCACCAAACTGCTTAGTAATTTTCTCCGAAGCAGAAGGAATAAAAGCCCAAAGCAAATCTGCAATTTTCAAAATACTTTCTTTTAACTCAAATAAAACTTTCTTGTCTTTAGTTTCCCATGGTTTTTTATTCTGAACATATTCATTACAAACATCAATAAAAGAAAAAATTTCATTCAATGCTTTATCTAGTTCATAATTTTCCATTAATTTATTAATTTTTTTCTCATTTAATTTTTTCAATAATTTGATGCCCTTAGTAGAAACTTCTTTAGAAGTTTCTCGGGGTACGCCCTTGGGTGCTTCAACACCATTCTTCTCAATCAAACCAGCAACTCGCGAAACTAAATTCCCAAGTTTATTTGCAAGTTCTCCATTGTGTCTATCCCTCAAAGCTTGTTCTGAAAAATCTCCGTCTTCTCCAAAAACGAAATTCCTAGCCAAGATATATCTTATTGAGTCTGCAGGATATTTTTTAAGAAGTTCAAGGGGTGAAATAACATTTCCAGTTGACTTTGACATTTTTTTACCATCGACAGTTAGAAATCCATGCACAATAACTTCTTTAGGCAAAGGCAACCCCACACTCAACAACATTCCTGGCCAAATGCCTGTATGAAATCTAAGCATATCTTTTCCAACAACTTGTACATCTGCCGGCCAAAATTTTTTGTATTTTTTATCAGGATAGCCAATTCCAGTAAGATAATTAGTAAGAGCATCGCACCAAACATACATCACTTGAGAATCATCATTTGGAACAGGAATTCCCCAAGGTAATTGTTTTTTCTGTCTAGAAAAACTAACATCTTCTAACCCTTCCTTAATTAAACCTAAAAAATTATTTTTCCATTTCTTAGGATAAATTTTTAATTTATCTGTTTCAACTAATTTTTTTATTTTATTAGAATATTTAGAAAGTTTAAAAAAATAATTTTCTTCAGAAATATTTTGAATTTCTAATTTAGGATGGTCTGGACATTTTCCATCCACAAGATCTTTTTCTGTAACAAATCTTTCACATCCTGAACAATAAGAACCAGAATATTTCTTTTTGTAAATATCTCCCTTTTTAGAAAGTTTTTCCCACATTTCAACAACTCCTGGCCAATGCACTTTTTTATCAGTAGTTCTAATAAAATAATTATTTGAAATATTCAAACCTTTCGTCAACTCTTTAAAATAGGAAGCATTTCTATCAATAAACTTTTGTGTATCTAACCCTTCTTTTTTTGCAGTTTGAAAATTTTTAACTCCATGTTCATCTGTGCCAGTTAGAAAAAAAACTTCTTTACCTTTTTGTTTGTTCCATCTAGCTAAAATATCTGCTTGCACTATTTCTAACGCAAACCCAATATGTGGTGCAGCATTTGCGTAAGGTATTGTTGTCGTAATATAAAATTTTTTCTTCGTCATAATAAAAGAAGATTAAAAGAGTATAAAAAATTAACCCCAAAAAACTTTATTAACAACCTTTCTTTCTTTAAATTATGAAAAAACAAAAAGAGGCTGAATTAAATCAACAAGCAAGAAGAGCGAGTATCCAAGAAGGAATTTTTGTAACTTTTAGAACCTCTTTTTTTGATCATTATGTTTCACCTTTTGCAATTGCAATTGGTTCCAGCAATGCAATGATTTCTATGATTCGAGCTGTTTCAGGATTATTGGGGCCATTAACTCAATTAAGTGGTTCAAAATTAATGGAAAAATATAGTCGTAAAAAAATAGTTCTCAAAGCAGTTTTATTCGAATCCTTTTTACTTCTCCCTTTAATGGTCGTAGCTTTTTTATATCTTGGAGGGATTTTAACGAATTTCCTACCAACACTTTTTTTAATTTTCTTTTCAATTTTTGTAATCCTCGCAAACATTCCAAGTCCAGCATGGTTTTCTTGGATGGGAGACATTGTCGACGATAATTTTAGGGGAAGATGGTTTTCAAAAAGGCATTTAATTATGGGGGTTATGGCAGGAACATTAACAATTGGTTCCGCATTATTATTAGACTTCTTTAAAAAAAATAATCTCACAATACAAGGATTCATTATCTTTTTCTTTATTGCATTCATAGGAAGATTAATGTCTTTTTATTTTCTTAGAAAACAGTACGAACCAAAAATCAAACTTAAAAAAACAGATTATTTTTCTTTTACAGAATTTGTAATAAATGCGAGAAAAAATAATTTTGGAAGATTCACAATTTTCAGAGCAGTACTAGGGTTTGCAGTAGCAATATCAAGCCCACTTGTTGCAGTTTATCTTTTAAGAAATTTAGGGTTTAGTTATTTTATTTATACATTAATTATTTTCTTTGGAACAGGTGCTTCGATGTTTGTTTTAAAAATTTGGGGAAAATTTTCAGATAAATATGGAAATTGTAAGGTCTTTTTATTAACAACATTTTTAATTCCAATAATTCCTATTCTTTGGATTTTAAATTCAAATCCAATTTATCTCATGTTAGTTCCTTCAATGATAGGAGGATTATGTTGGTCTGGGTTTAATCTTTCAGCAGGAAATTTCATCTACGACAATGTTGAATCTCATAAAAGAGGTTTTGCAATTTCTTATTATAATCTTCTTATTGGAATTGGTGTTTTCTTGGGAGCAGGTTTAGGAGCACTTTTAATAAAATTCATAAAAACACCTTTAATTGAACCTTTAATAATCATCTTCATAATTGGAGCAATCTTAAGAATGTTCGCAGTTCTATTTTTTCTACCAACAATAAAAGAAATAAGAAAAATAAAAAAATTTAGTTTATCAAAATCTCTTAAACATCTAACTTTCAAAAGCGTTGAAATGTCTCTCTCGGAGGAAGTTCACGACATGGTTTCTATTAAGGACTACTTTTTCGACCACCCCAAAACTTTTAAACAAAAGTAAACTAAATCTAATATGTTTAACAAGAAAGAAAAATGCTCAAAGTGTGGAAAATCCATAGACAAAAATTCAAATTTCTGTGCTAGCTGTGGTTCTAAGACAAATAGTAATTTTGAAAAAGATTTTGGCATGTTAGGAAAAACAGACTTACAAACACCACAAAACCCTTTTGAAAATATTCTTCCTAGAGGATTTGCCGGAGGCATGCTTGGAAAAATGCTTGGTAGTGCAATGGGAATGTTAGAAAAAGAAATGAAAAAAGAATTCAATAATAAAGATAATCCAATCAACCAATCAAGATCAAATGTAGAACTTTTTATCAACGGAAAAAGAATTAATCCTCAAAATATTAAAGTTACAAAAAAACCAATTCAAAATCAGAAAAAGCAAGTAGAAAAGGTAATTGAACTTCCAATATTTTCAAAAGATAAACAGAAAAAATTTTTAGGGAATAAAAAAACAGAACCAAAGACAAAAGTGAGAAGACTTTCGGACCAGGTTATTTATGAAATTGAAATTCCTGGAGTAAAAAACCTAGAAGACATTTCAATAAAACCTGCTGGAAAAAGTATCGAGATAAAGGCTACAACAAAAACAAAATCCTATTTTAAATCAATTCCATTAAGTTTGTCTTTAGTAAGTTATTCCTTGGAAAAAGATTTATTGGTTCTAGAATTTGGGGTAATTAATT
>Ga0075122_10002130_pt1 | contig 13303 bp, 10 predicted proteins | sample AntAceMetag02UKB_FD_69790 | JGI IMG/M metagenome (GOLD analysis project Ga0075122, IMG submission 69790) | Saline lake microbial communities from Ace Lake, Antarctica - Antarctic Ace Lake Metagenome 02UKB | ecosystem: Environmental > Aquatic > Non-marine Saline and Alkaline > Saline | place... | reverse complement strand
TGAACGATCACCAAATGACAATTTTGATATAGAACCGTGACCACCAAACGGCTTTAGCCGTTAAACTGTACTTTCAGTACTTAAACGAACCCACCGGCTTTCAGCCGGTGGTCGTTCAGTTTTTGGTTAATACGTCTCATTTGATTTGACGACATGCATCCCATAATCATCTCTATTCTGTGTAACAGGTGACAGAGCCAGAACTGTCAATTACAAAGGTTTCACTGGTACAATTCAAACCAGCCTTAATGTCTGCTGGAAGGAATGCGGTATAGGGCGTCAAAGTCTCTTTGTTACGAATTGCATAATACCGTTGTCCCAACTCTGCGGCCCAAACGCCTACACTGGCACCATCGTTTGTCTGTGATTGCACTTCGGTCAATGCTGCAGTAACCTTGGCCTCAGCATCCCCGCTGGTAGCATTGCAGGTTTCATAACCAGTTTTGGCAATAAAATCTGTGATGGCCACAGCTGTTCGGGTCACATCTTCTGCCGTGATAACAGGAAGATCAATCGGTGCTGCATCCAATTGGTCTTGTATTGCGGTAATGATGGTCGGATCCAAACCGCCTTTCACAAAGGTTACCATGGTGGTCAGAATTTCATTGACTGGCTGTCCAGATGTTGTTGCACTATAGAAAAGATCTGTTCCTGAAAGTGCTTCAAGAGTTGTCGATCCACTGATGATCTTCAGCAAGGCATAAACCGCAATAGATGACCTGATATTAACAACCTGTTCTTCAGTTATAGTGCCGCTAAGTGACGATATCCCACTCATGGGATCCGACTCAACATCATCCGCTGTGATCGAGGTTAGTCCACCGTTTTGTAACATTTCAGCAATCTGACTGTTGGTCAGGTCTCTAGTAGCTAAGGTGGTTAGTGGAGATATCACCTGGTCAGTAATATCAGTGGAGGAATCGACTGTTCTTGCGATGTCCAGCGTATAAGTGACACCATTATGTGTTCCCTGAGTTTGAACAATAATTGTTGAACCGACTGTTACTGCACTGTTGAATTGAAACACGCCATCGGCATCTGAGGCGGTAGAGAGCTGTTCCCCATCGTCACAACTGCCATTGTTGTTGACATCTTCGCAAAATATCGCACCTTCGATATACGGATCGACGGCAATTCCTGTATAGACACCAGTCGATGAAGATGGGTCGGTCGAAGAATCATCGTTGTCACTACTTGACTGACAACCGGAAAGTACTAGTCCGGAAAAAAGAAAAATCCAAAAAAAGAGTCGCAAAAAAGTCCTTTTCATATCATGCTCTCAAAAATGGTTGAAAAAATCTCCAAAACACCTGGAAACTGAAAAATCGATTCTCGATCTCCACAAGGCCGACAAGGCCTAATACACAACAGGCTGTCAGGATTAACTTCCAAAAAACACTATACTAAAAAACAAATAATCGCAATCAAGGTGCTGTCCCTCCTCATAATTATATCATCCTATAATTACAATCGGTTATTCATCACAAGTAACAGTTGATTCTCCAAGAAAAAACCGATACATTTCCTGCTTCAAACATAAAATTTGTCACAGAGCGTTTAAAAAATGTATCGGATTCTGATGTCCTTGTGAAGCGATAATGGGACCACTAAAATACCACAATATATTCCCGTCCTGTCTAAAAATTTAAAACCTCTCAAAGGCAGTAATAGCAACAATCATCCACCGATATTTGACGATTTCTTCATCTGTCTTTCAGACTACGTTCTTCAATGTTTAGTAATTTAGGGTAAAAACACCAGTGGACATCCTGAAAACCTTCTATTGCGTTGATTATAATTTTTAGACAGGACGACCATATCGGATCTTCACTCTATTTGAATCCATGAATTTTCTAAAAGCTGCGTTAGTAAAGACACTTCCGTGATCTGAAATGAGATGTTTAGGCTTTCCAATATTTTCGAATGCCGCTTCAAGTGCGTTGATCACCATTCCAGCGTTCGGTCCTTCAAGTGGCGTTACAGCCACAACTTTACGGGAAAAATGATCGATGGCTACCAGAACATAGATCTTCCATAAGCCCCAATAATATACTTCTGTTAAATCAACACTCTACAAGTGATTGGGATACCCGGCTGGAATACGACAACCATTTTGATTCTGGGTCACGTGATTCTTTGGACACATTATGGGTGCTGGTGATGCGTTCTTGGGCTTGGGACGTTGTAAAATATTTCGAACGGTTGACGCTGAAAGAAATATATTCAGGAGTTTCAATTGGCTTAAAAGTGACCGATGTAAATCATAGAACCGCTTTAGCATGCAATGGAATGGTGACTTAATAATCAAATATTATCAACTTATTGGCTGGTCCCATTATCGCTTGACGGGGACAGAATGTTTTATTCGGTAATAGGTAACATGAAAAATATAATAAAGTTACCAAATTTCATGTTAAACTTAGGGAGAATATTAAATAATTGATCTCAAAAAAGTTTTTATATATCTGAAATATAAAAAATAATAATAATAAAAAAAAATTGTTTGACAATAAAACATTCATGTGCTTTTATTAAATTGCGTTACTATTAGTAACATTAAAAGTAAGTTTAGCCAACAATTTTTTATGGAGGGTTAGTATGAAAACAAAGTTACGTTTGTTAATCGCTGTTGTTTTTGTTGCTACAATGGTCGCTTTTGCTAGTACTTCGATTGCTGCTACCCCAATTAAGTGGAAAATGCAATCCACTTGGCCGATTGGCGCGGCTGGCTATAGAACCGCAGAAGGTTGGACCGATGCAATGAACAAAATGACTAATGGAATGCTGGAAATTAAATTGTTCCCGCCAAATGCCATTGTTCCGACAGCACAAATGCTTCAGTCTCTCAAATTGGGCGTCTTTGAAGCTGCTATGACTTACGGTGGTTTCTATGGAGGTATGATTCCTGAAACAGATCTGGAAATTGGATTGCCTTTGTCACACCAAACTTGGGATGAAGTATGGGATGTGATGTATCAACGAGGTCTCGGGGATTTAATTCAACAAGCATACGGAGAGCAAGGCCTCAGATGGTATCCTACCGCGGCAGATTATCCATATCATTTTCTTACCAATTTTCCTGTAAGATCACTTGATGATTTGAAAGGCAAAAAAATCAGAGCAGTCGGTGTTTTTGGAAAATATGTTCAAGCTGTAGGAGCTAGTGCGACTTCAGTTATGCCAGCCGAGATGTATATGGCATTAAGATTGGGTACGGTTGATGGTGCGCTGTATGGTGCCACAGGGCTTCAGGACTCAAAACTTCATGAGGTTGTAAAATACTACACATTGCCTTCAGCCGCTCAGATTTCGATATCGTTAGTGATAAGTCAAAAAGCAATCGATAAGTTACCTAAAGAAATCAGAGAGGTAGTTCAAGTCGGATCTCGATATGTAATGTCGGATTTGAGCAATCAGTACATATCTCAATGTAAGGCAGGTGTCGCCAAATCAGAAAGAATGGGTTCTATTGAAGCCTCCGTGCTGCCAGAAGAAGAACTTGCAAAAATGAGAAAGCTTGTTGTGCCGATATGGGATGAACTGGCTGCGAAAAGCCCCAGAATGAAGAAAGGTGTAGATATCTTAAAACAACAAATGAGAGATCTTGGCAGACCGATGGAATAGACCTGGAATTTTTATTGAGATCAATCAGGAACTGAGAAAAAATAGTAACAACTTGCTTAATGGTTGTTACTATTTTTCAAGCTAGAATTCAATATACACTTTATTTTGTAGAATGGTGATGAGGGTGAACGGAATCTGTGATTGTTAAATGCTATTTATACATAACTGAAAGGAACGAGTGTAAATGAAGACTATAATTCGTGTTATCGACTTCATAAATGATTGGGTCGGCAAGATAGCTTCTTTCTTAATGATACCGTTAGTTGGCATTGGAGCTTTTGAAGTTATCTCGCGGTATGTTTTTAACAAGCCCACAATTTGGGCTTGGGAGGTGAATACACAGGTATTTGCAGCAATCATTATGTTAGGTGGCGGTTATACCTTTCTTCATGATGGCCATATTCGTGTTGATGTTTTGACTAATTTATTAAGCGAGAGAGCCAGGTTATACTTTGATCTTTTGACTCCTATTTTCCTTTTTTCTGGAATGTATGTGATTGTGGTTTATGGATGGAAATTTGCCTATTCAGCATTTGAAATGCGTGAAACGTTTTCAACAATTTTAGGGTCTCCATCTTGGCCGATGAAAATGTTGATTCCAATAGGAGGTTTTTTTCTTAGTCTGCAAGGCATTTCAGAGTTTTTAAAAACATTGATTAAAATATTACATTTTGAAGATAAGGAGTAAACTCTGATGGAACCATGGCTGGTAGCGTCAATAATAATCTCGTCTTTACTGATATCCTTGTTCACCGGAGTTCCAATAGCATTTATCCTGACGGGCCTCTCCTGCGTTTTGATGCTTATATTTCTGGGGCCTGGCGGGCTTTTTATGGTCATCGGACAAGCCTATGCGCAAATCAGTGGCCAGATTTTAATGGCTATTCCGCTTTTTATTATAATGGCGGTTGTTTTTCAGCATTCAGGGATAGCCACACAGCTTTTCGAAGCGATGCATCTGTGGATGGGGCGTCTTAAAGGTGGTCTTGCGATAGGTACGGTAATCATTGGGGCGATTATTGCTGCATTAAGTGGAGTAGGTGCCACAGGGACAATTACCATGGGGCTTATTGCATTCCCTGAAATGCTCAAGCGCAAGTATAACCGGCCAATGGTGTTGGGTGCAATTACGGCAAGCGGAGCACTTGGCGGGATTATACCTCCCAGTGTTCTGATGATTATTGTTGGTAGTTACGCTCAGTTATCTGTAGGTGGGCTTTTCCTGGCAGGCGTAATCCCAGGGTTGTTAATCACTTTTGCGTTTTGTCTATATATCGGAATAAAGTGCATTATAAATCCGGAAGCCGGTCCTCCGTTGCCGTTAAAAGAACGCGGAACGTTAATAGAAAAATTAAAGGCAACGAAGTATGTAATATTACCGGTAGCCCTAATTTTTCTCATCATGGGCAGCATTTATACGGGAGTTGCTACACCCACTGAAGCTGCTGGTCTAGGTGCTCTTGGGGCGATTATAATTGCAATAGCTCAAAGAAAATTGACGATTACGAATATCGTTGATTCGTCAAGAGCTTCCTTCATGGCCACGTGCATGATCATGTGGCTGCTTATCGGCGGTGCAAGTTATTCTGCACTAATAACAGTGACTGGAACAGGGGATTTGGTTTCTGAAATATTGGCAAGTCTGCCTTTTGGCATTACCGGCATAGTGATTGCGATGCTCCTAATTACACTTATTTTTGGCATGTTTATAGACGGTATAGCCATTACCATGATTTGTGTTCCTGTATTTAAACCTGTCGTTTTTCAATTAGGAATTGATCCTTTTTGGTTTTTTGTTTTGTTCGTTATTGCCAGCGTTATCGGGTTTATTACACCGCCTTTTGGTGTAAATCTGTTTTATATTAAGGGTGTAATCCCTAAAGATATACCTATGTCAGAAATTTATAAAGGTTCCATACCATATATCTTTAATAATGTTTTCTGCGCTTATCATATTTACTTTGTTTCCCTGGTTTATTAACGTCTTACCGGGAATGGCGGGTATGACAGCCCTATAAATTAACCAGTCATAAATGGAATGATGATACAGTATCGTGGAACAAAAGGTAACAAAATAATATTAACTTCAAACAGGCTCGATCAGCTACTCTAGTAACTGTCATATCTCTTCAGATATTCAATATCTTTAAAGACTGCCACTTTTGCTAGGATTAAGCGATACTTATAAGTTAGAATGATCGATACAAAATCTTCTTTTCCTGTGTGAAAAATATACAAGGTGAACTCTTTACTGAATCCATTAAGGCGTAAATTAAGTTAAAGAGGTACATTAAATAACAACTTCAAGCAATCATGAGATAATTTTAGGTGAAGGAGAAAACATGACGATAGACAAAAAAAAACTTAAGGAAATCTATTACTTGATGAAAAGATGCCGGGCCTTTGAAGAGAGATCAATAATTGAGTTGCGAAAAGGGATGCCAGGATTTATTCATTCATCAATTGGGGCTGAAGCGATTCCATGTGGGATATCACCTTTTCTTGAAGAAGATGATTATATATTAACCACACATCGAGGACATAGTGATATTATTGCAAGGGGTGCCAACTTTAATCAAATGATGGCTGAGCTCTATGCCCGTGATACTGGCTATTGTAAGGGCGTTTCAGGTTCCATGCATATTGCTGCATTAGATTTAAATATTATAGGAGCGACTGGTATTGTTGGTAGCGGTATCCCATTGGCCAGCGGGGTTGCTCTCGGAAGTAAAATGAAGAAATCGAATGCTATAACTGTTTGTTATTTCGGTGATGGATCAACCTGCACGGGAGCTTTTCATGAAGGCTTAACGTTTGCGGCTGCATTCGACCTACCGGTGTTGTTTGTATTGGTGAATAACCAATATGAAGAAAGTACTCATTGGACTTATTGGGGTGGAAAACTGAAAAATTTGGCTGAAAGAGCAAAAGCTTACGGCATTGAAGGCTTAAGTATCGATGGTAATAATGCCGTTGAAGTTGCAGAAACAGCGAAGAAGATAGTACCTAAAATTCGTTCGGGGAAAGGTCCGATTTTATTAGAATGCATGACGTATCGGATACATGGGCACCATATGGGAGATCCCGGAACAGAGTACAGGAATAAAGAAGAAGTAAAATTATGGCAAACCAAAGAGAAGGAACCGATAAAAAGAATGTTTCAATATCTTATCGATCATAAAATTTTAACAGAAGCAGAAGACAAGAAAATTGACGCACAACTTGAAAAGGAACTTGATGAAGCAGTGCAATTTTCGCTTTCAAGCAAAGAAATTGAGCCTAGCGACGCTTTTAACGATAGTGTTTGTAAAGGCCTTAATGATTTTATGTTGTCAAAAATATAAGGAAATAAAATGCGCGAGTTAACATACCGAGAGGCTGTAAGGGAAGCCTTGCGAGAAGAGTTGCAACGAGACAACGACGTATTTTTACTTGGTGAGGATATAGGTGTTTTCGGGGGGTCTTATAAAGTTACTTTGGGATTAGTTAAAGAGTTTGGAACAGAACGAGTGTTGGATACTCCACTGTCTGAGGTGGGTATTGTAGGAGCAGCTATAGGAGCGGCGTTAGTAGGAATGAGACCTGTAGCTGAAATTATGTATATCGATTTTTCAACCCTTGCTTCCGATATGATGATCAATATTGCTGCAAAGGCAAGATTCATGAGTGGAGGCAAACTTACCGTACCCATGGTGATGAGAACGCAAGGTGGAGGAGGAGTTTCCGCAGGACCACAGCATTCTCAGAGTTTGGAAACCATGTTTGCACATATTCCAGGTCTGATTGTTGTGCAACCATCTACACCGTACGATGCAAAGGGGCTCTTAAAATCTTCGATCAGAAATGATAATCCCGTTGTATTTATTGAACATAAGGGTTTGTACAGTACCAAGGGAAATGTTCCTGAAGATGATTACGTAATACCTTTGGGTAAAGCAGATATTAAAAGGAGTGGGAATGATGTAACGATCGTTGCGCTGCAAAGAAGCGTTGTTTATGCCCAAGAAGCTGCAAAAAAGCTTGCGGAAGATGGTATAGACGTCGAAATAATTGATCCAATGACAATAAAGCCACTTGATAAAGAAACGATTATCAAATCAGTTCAAAAAACAGGAAGACTTCTTATTGTCTATGAAGCTGCAAAAACATATGGTTTTGGTGCTGAGATTGCTGCAATTGTTGCAGACGAAGCTCTGTTTTATCTCGATGCTCCGATAAAAAGAGTTGCTGCGCTTGATGTTCCAATACCGTTTGGTAAACACCTAGAAGATTTCGTATTGCCCAATGCTTCAGATATTGTGACGGTATGTAAACAGCTTATGGATCGGTCTTAAATCCTAGCTAAAGTCTTTATTATAATAAATTATAAATTACGATTTACCGTTATAATTTGCATATGAAAGGAGAAGAACAATGTCTGTTGAAGTGATACTTCCCAAAATAGATGAAGCCATGACAGAAGGCAAAATAGCCGAATGGACTAAGCAAGAAGGTGTTAAAGTCGAAAAAGGAGATATTCTCTTTGTTCTTGAAACAGAAAAAGTTTCTTGGGAAGTTGAATCCCCTGCTGGCGGTGTTTTAAGCAAACATTTAGCTGTGGCAGGTGATATGGTAGAAGTTGGAAAAATTGTCGCATGGATACTGCAGGAAGGAGAATCCATGCCGTCTATTGATAATACTTCCTCTGCCGATGATACGAAAGAGATCGAGAAGGAAAATTCGATTGAAACAACATCTCAAACATCAGAAAAAGATATAAGCCGTTTAGAAGATGCCAAAAGTCTGAAAATCCGGACATCCCCGCTTGCAAAAAAAATTGCCAAAGAAAATAAAATCCGATTGGAAGATATTACGTTAGAGGGCAACGACAAGAAAATTAGAAAAAATGATGTATTAAAGCATATTGATACTTTAAAGAAGCAATCAGCCGCAGATTTAGCGCCGCTTGCAGTTACTCCTACGGAGGTCACTACAGTAAATAACGCTGAAGGAGAACTCGTTCCAGTTTCAACCATGAGACGAACGATTGCAAGACGTATGACCGAATCATTTCAGACAGTCCCGCATTTCTTTTTAACGGTCGAAATCGAAATAGATGAATTTATTAAACTTAGAGCAAAACTTCTACCAGTAATCGAGGAAATAACGGGTAAACGACTTACTCTTACGGATCTATTCATTAAGGTTGCAACAAAAGCTGTTTTGGATGTTCCAGAAGTCAATGCTTATTGGACAGACGAAGGAATTTTTCAAAAAAAGGAAATAAACATAGGAGTTGCAGTAAATGTTGAAAAAGGCTTGGTTGTTCCCGTCATCAAAAGCGCTAATTTTAAGCCATTACAACAAATAGTTGAAGCCCGCTTTGATCTAGTAAATAAAGCACGAGAAGGAAAACTGCTACCCAATGAAATGAAAGGAGGCAGTTTGACGATATCCAATTTAGGCATGTATGGAATAGACCAATTTTGTCCCATCATTAATCCACCAGAAAGCTGTATTCTCGGGATTGGTCGGAGTGTCAAAAAGTCAGTAATTAAAGGGGAGGATGCTGTTATTCGCCATACTACAAAGTTCACACTTTCTATCGATCATCGTGTATTGGATGGTGGAATCGGCAGCCGGTTTCTAAAATCGATTAAGGATTCTATTGAAAATCCCTTACTGTTAATATGACCCCAAAAACCGAATTCTCCAAGTCAATAAAAAAGGAATACATATGTCAAATGAAGGTGAAAAACATGTTGTTGTTTTAGGCGGTGGCCCTGGCGGTTATGTGGCAGCTATCCATGCTGCTTCTCTTGGAGCTTGTGTTACTGTTATTGAAAAAAATTCACTTGGTGGAACTTGCGTGAACAAAGGATGCATTCCAACAAAAGCATTAGTCTGCTCGGCAAACATGTTTCACGATATCAAAAATGCCGGTTTGTTTGGGATCAATGTCAGTGATTGCAATTTTGATTTTTCAGCGATCAATAAAAGAAAGCAGAAGTTGGTTCAACAATTGAGTAGCGGTGTTTCGTATTTAATGCAAAAAAATAAAATCAATGTTGAAAAGGGCACAGCAACACTTATTGATAACAAAGAGATTGAAGTTCGTGACAACGATAAAACACAAACGCTAACCGCGGATAAAATTATAATTGCGACAGGATCGGAAGTCTCTCCTATGGCTGTTGAGGGTTACAATGGGAAAAATGTCATCAACAGCGACGATGCCTTAGAGTTAGAAACTCTCCCTGAGAGTATTGTAATTATCGGAGGCGGCGTTATCGGAGCAGAGTTTGCCCAGATTTTCAAGAGACTTGAGGTGTCTGTTACGGTCATTGAGATGATGCCGCATCTTTTGGCTACTCAAGATGAAGATGTTTCATTAAGCCTGGAAAAGGCATTTAAAAAGGATGGTATACAAATATTCACGAATGCTCGTGTTAATAAAATAAGCGATTCAAAATCAGGCCTTAAAATCACAAATTTCAGTATCGATGAAAAAACTTATAAAGTTGAATCGGAGAAAGTATTAGTTGCTGCCGGACGCCATCCTGTTATCGAAAATATTGGTTTAGAAAAACTGGGTATTGAAACAGAGCGTGGCTGTATCGTTGTTAATGACTTTATGGAAACCAATATCCCAAACGTTTATGCTATCGGAGATGTTATAGGTGGTATTATGTTGGCACATAAAGCAATGGCCGATGGTACAATAGCAGCTAAAAATGCCATGGGGGTCAAAACAAAAAGAAATTACAGAGCGATTCCCAGTTGTGTCTGGACTTCTCCTGAGGTGGCTTCGGTTGGATTAACTGAAAAACAAGCCAGAGAAATCTATGGCTCGATTAAAGTTAGTGTATTTCCTTTCAGTGCAAACGGAAAATCCAGAATTATCGAAGAAAAACAAGGATTTGTCAAAGCAATTGCCGATCCGAAATACGGTGAATTGTTGGGGGTTCATATTATTGGACCGCATGCAACTGAATTGATAGCAGAAGCATCGCTTGCACTGCAAATGGAAAACACGGTTGAAGACTTAATTGAAACGATCCATCCTCACCCCACGCTTTCGGAAGGGATTTTTGAGGCAGGGTCTGGCTTGGGTGGCACGATGATTCATTTTTAAGGAACCTCTGAAATAGTAGGTTCTTTTCGTGATTAGTGTTTTTCAGAGCATTTTTCGCTTTGAAGGTGTTCATTTACAAGTCAAAGAACAAAGTTTGGGTCTATTGTTGTTCTTTTTGGTGCGTTTCCCGGTCTCCGGGCGCACCAACCCCCTTAAGGGGTTATATGTACCGCAGTTTGTTGCGAACCTTGAACAGGTTGCACTGCCCGAACAGGAGTTCTGGTTCAGGTTTTTCTGAATACCCCGGTATCGGACCTTGGTGTAATTCCATTGGCATTTGATAACGTGAAAGGGATGCTCGACCTTGGACCTGAAACTGGAAATTCTTGTGTTCCGTTGTCTCTGAACCTCAGTTAAAGGGTTGGACCGGGTCCCTTTAGCCAGAACGCCCCAGGCAACACCCTGTCGTTCGAGTTTTCGTTGCTGCTTTTTCCCGTTGTATGCCTTATCACCAAAAACGATCTTCTCCTCGCCATGGGGGAGGTTTTCAAACTTGGTGGAATCATGGGTTTTAGCAGTTGTGGCTGTAATCGAGTGAACCAGGCCCGATTCGACATCCACACCGATATGGGTTTTCATTCCGAAGTGCCATTTGCCATTTTTCTTGGTGGATGACATTTCAGGGTCTCGCTTTCCAGTTTGGTTCTCAGTACTGGAAGGAGCAGACAACAGCGTGGCATCAACAATGGTCCCGGATTTCGTCAGGAAGCCTTTTTCGGTCAGGCGTTTCTTGATCTCTTCTTCCATGGCAGGGTCTGAAAGACTATACCATTGCTGAAGACAGATGATTTTGAGCATTCGTTTCAAGGGCATTCTTTTTCGTCCCATGCGTTCATCTTTATAATGGGGCTTAACAAGATCACAGAACCGGGACCAGAGGATAATACAATCCATAACTTTGAGAAAGCGATCCCGTTTCAATTGCTTTTTCGCCTGGCCCATGGAAAGAAAGCTTAACTGAGTCATCATAGTCTCCTGTAGTATATTAACAATATATTACATACCATTTAGCTGTTTTTTTTATAATTGCAACTTTTCCCTTCTGAATTTTTCAGAGGGTCCTTAAGAGTAGATTCAAATTATCAATAGGAGATGTAATGGCACGCGTTAAAGGGAAGACCGCAATTGTTACCGGAGCAACCCGTGGTTTGGGTAGAGTCATAGCTGCTACTTTAGCTAGAGAAGGCGCGAATATTGTTATTTGGGATATTGAATCGTCGAAAGCGGAAGCAGTCATCAAATCAATTGAAACAGAATCCAATCAAAAAGTTGTTTTTTCAAAAGTCGATGTGACTGATCGTGTCAAGGTCGAAGGTGCTTTTAAGGATGCGGTCGATGAATTTGGCCATATCGATATCCTGGTAAATAATGCCGGTGTGGTTTCTGCGGCGCCGACATTACTAGATTTAGATGATGACCAATGGGATTTAGAGATAAATGTAAATTTAACGGGAACCTATCGTTGCATTAAAGCTGTCTTAAAACACATGATGGATAACCGATCTGGAAAAATTGTAAACATGGCGTCATTAGCAGGCGAACTGGGGCGGCCAATTACCAGCGCCGGTTATTCGTCGTCAAAGGCAGGGGTGCTCGGACTAACTATGTCGGTCGCGCAATCGGTTGCAAAATATGGTGTAAATGTAAATGCAATATGCCCCGGTATCATTCTTACGGAAATCCATAAAGCTTATGAAAAAGAACAATTGGACCGGCTCCATGCTGATATTCCATTCAACCGCAACGGAGTGAAAGGCCAATATGGAAAGCCTCAGGATATTGCAGATGCAGTATTATTTTTAGCCTCGAACGAATCTGATTATATTACGGGAACGAGGATAAGAGTGAATGGAGGTTCTTTAATGGGGTAATTGGGGGGATTTCCGATATATCGATTTTTGATAAAGTTTATGGACAGACAAACAAGAAACAGTCAGGTGCCAATGGCTGGTTTCACAGTGAGAAGGTTTTTAGTTTTCACCAAACTCATTTTGGGGCACTTAAGTGAAAAATGGAAAACAAGTAACTTTATTTCTGATTAAGGATATTTGTTCTATTTGAATGAATATTGGTATAAATATTTTAGTTAATTGTTTACAACCACATATAAACTTATCTGCTTCAATAATCTTGACAAAAGTTAAGCAGAATGATTTCCTTTATCTATGTTACTATAAGTAACTTTTTTATCCAACATGGAGGATTATTGTGAAAACAAAGTCCAGGTTCCCAATAGCTATTGTTTTAGCTGCGGCAGAAATAAAGGAAATAGATGAAAGATTTAGCAAAAAAAGTTTCAAAAAGAATAAAAGATCTTCGAAAAAAAAAAGGATTAAATCAAGCAACACTTGCTATCAGGGCTGGGGTAGCAAGGAGCTATATTTCTCTTATAGAAAGTGGCAAAAAAGTACCGGCGTTTTCATCCTTAACAAGGATCTCGGCAGCTCTCGGGGTTAGGGCAGGTGAGATTCTTGAAGATGAGGAAGCATTTTTGAACCCTGATATAGTGCCGGTCAGAAAAGGGGAAATGGAGAAAAGATTAAAAGCTGACCAACCAGAATACAG
>Ga0075122_10002129_pt1 | contig 13315 bp, 18 predicted proteins | sample AntAceMetag02UKB_FD_69790 | JGI IMG/M metagenome (GOLD analysis project Ga0075122, IMG submission 69790) | Saline lake microbial communities from Ace Lake, Antarctica - Antarctic Ace Lake Metagenome 02UKB | ecosystem: Environmental > Aquatic > Non-marine Saline and Alkaline > Saline | place... | reverse complement strand
AATATTATAACACTCAAAAATATATTTTAGAAGAGAAAACAAATTGTTTTACTTAATAGTTGGCTCATATCCAATATCAAATAACATTTCCATCATTTTTTCAACAGGAAACCCTCTAGTTATATTATTATAACTCCCCTTAAGGTTCTTAATGAATGTAGCACTATAATTTTCAATAGGATCATATCCCAGAGCATACTTAGTAAAATTTTTATCCTGATCTAAATACATAGTAATCTCTTTATCTTCTAAACTCCTAAGCCAAACTTCTGTTCTAACTTTATCCGTTAAATTTCTTTCATTATCTAAATTAATCATATGAATTCCAGTATAAAACTCATGACTATTTCCCGAAAGTCTTTTTAATCTCTCATAAGCCTCTTCCCTATCTTTCGGCTTTTCCATTATTTCTCCATTAAAGTAACCAACAGAATCAAATCCAATAATAATTCCGGTAGAATGTTTTGAAGCAACTGCTTCAGCTTTTAGTTTTGCAAGATGTTGAACCAACTCTTCAGGACCCTCTGGTCTTCCATCAAAATATTCCTCAACATCACTTGCTTGTGCATTAAATTCTAACCCTAAGGTTCTAAACAATTTTTTTCTAAGTTCTGAAGCTGTAGCAAGGATTATATGAGTCATAAATTAGTATACTTTACAGATTATTAAATACAATGGTTATTTAAAATATATTTTAAAATCACAACCCTAAAACTCGAACTTCTTGAGAATAATTTTTCATTAATTCACCTAAACTTTCAATCTCTTCTTTTGGTTTTGGGATCAATTTTTCATATTTTTTATCAAAACATTTCTCTGGATTAAATTGTTGCACACTATATAATTTAACTTTCCCAGTTCCATTAATCACCCATTCACCCATCTGCTCTAAATTTTCTTTAGAAAAAAAAGGCAAAACAGTTGTCCTAAATTCATGCATTGGAAATTTCTTAACTAACTCAATACTTCTATCAATTTTATTTAAATTAACCTTATCCCCAACAATTCCCTGATACCTCTCTCTAGGAGCTTTCATATCCATTGCAACATAATCTACATTACCTTCTTCTAGTAATCTCTCCAACACTTCAGGATTACTCCCATTACTATCTAATTTTATTGCAAGCCCATAACTTTTCAATTCTTTAACAAATTCAGGCAAATCTTTTTGTAATGTAGGTTCTCCTCCAGAAATAGTTATTCCATTATACCATCCTCTTTTTGCTTTTCGTTTTATATCCTTCAATAACTTCTGGTTATCAACACTTTCATCTCTCAATTCAGCTAATTCAGGATTATGACAAAACCCACAAGTAAAGTTGCATCCCTGAGTAAATAAGATTGGACCATATTTACCCGGATAGTCAATTGTTGATTCTTGGTATGAACTTATAATCATTTTTCAAAATTTAAATTTAAAAGGATTTAATAAAAATTATTGTGCTGGAATCCCCAGATCATATTCTGGCATTCTTTCTGCAAGAGCATCATAAATATCACTAGGCCCTATATGGTTCGGTCTTCTTTTTATAACCCCACATACCCCATCACTACACGCACTAGCATAACTTGATGTTTTTCTCCAATAATCTTCTTTTCCTTTTATAACAATACTTGGAACAGTGTCTAATGGAACTTCATGTCTTGCCGCTTCAACTAATCCTTCACGAGTATGATCATCCAGATAATGCATTTGAAAATCCACCTGATCAGGAGTTAAACCTAACTTCTCAATTTGTTTATGAACATGTCCTTCAACATTTTTACAAGTACCACACCCATGTTTTCCAAATTGTAAGATAGTTAATTTATCATTTCCATTAGGACTATTTAACCAACCCATATCAATTCCAGGCTCACCAGCATATTGCGCTTCCGCTTCTTTTCTATCTTCGTAAATTTGTTTTTGTGAACCATTCCAATGATCTGTTCTACTATTATATCCTACAACTCGAGTAACTGTATGGAATGAAGACTTATCTAAAGTATCCTCATAATGATTATCGCAATTTGAAGTTGTACATAATTCTTTTTCACCAGCCATTACAGTTCCACAAGAGTCACATTCAGTATATGTTGGTGAAAAACATAATTGAGAGCAAGCAGTATCTTCTAAGGTTTGTTTTACAATATGTCCAATCGTATCTTTAGACGGTCTTTTCTCACCTGTCCAGGCATGTACAATTGCACCAGATGCAATCATATTGTGGAATTGACTCTGCCCAACAATTCTATCTGTTAAATTAACCTGAGCATCAGGAGCATAATGAATTGAATTAGTATAATAAGGATTTTCTTCAGTCCCTTTAATAACTTTCTCTGCACCCTCAAATTTTCTTCTATCTACTGCAGCTAGTCTCCTAGTAGCAGATTCAGCAGGAGTTTCTTCAATAGTAAACTTTAATCCAGTCTCATCTTTAAACCGATTAATTTCTTTATACATATGGGCAATTATTTCTAAACCAGTTTTATTAGCATCTTCACTTTCGTGTAACTGCTTTCCAGTTAGAGCCTGAACTGCTTCATTTAATCCAATATTCCCTATAATATAAGTAGCCTTTTCTAAATCAATATATGCCTCACCATCATCACTAGGTAATCCTAAATTTCTCATAGGACTTCCATTAGTATCTAACAATTTTTGCATATATTCCTTCTTTTGTTTATGGGCATCAAGTCCAAGTTCCATAGCATGAGTAATATTACCTAATGTAGCCTCTAACGCACTTCCACCAAATGCAGCCTTGTTTTCTAATCCCTTAAATGCTGCTTGACCTAAATTAACAGTAACATTTTGGAATCCACAAAATCTTAATTTTTCTGGATACTTCAACATGGTTTCATCCTCAATCTTTTCTTTTAATCTACAACATTGAGCTAATACTGCATCATCTCCTCTATCAAACATAAAATATACAGAACCATTTTCAGAAGCAATCTGTGTTGCTAAATCCAATACTTCCATTTGTTTTGGATCTTCATAAGATTTATCATCTACATGGAGATCTGCTTTAGGAAAATGAAAAGGTCTCCCATCTTTATCTCCTTTCCTCCAAACCTCTAACATTGATTTGGCAAATTTTTGAGCACTAGGTTCTAAAAATCCATAAGTGATTATCTGACCACCCTCTAATTCTTCAATTAATTGAGAACTATCTGCATCCCCGTTTAATTTATCAATAGCATGCCCTGAAATTCTTGGAACATCATCAACCATCTTAACCTCCCCCCCAGGCAGCTGAACCATATATTTTCCACCCGGTCCAATAGCAGGAACCCCTTTCATATAATTTGGAACTCCAGTGTGGATATTAAAGTCAATAAATAATGTTTGACCTCCTCTTGAAAAAGCATTTTGTGAAGCAGCAAAAATCAAGTTCTGAGCAGTTTGATCATATTCTTTTTGAGATACTTCTCTTAACTCTTTTGTTTCTTGAGTTTTTTCAAAATAATTATCCCAATTCTCTCTATCTTCACTCATAACCCCTTGTTCCATCATCTTTTCTAAATCTCTTTTTTCAAGAGTCATTTCCTTACCCCTAAACTTTCCTTTTACAACATCAACAGGTCTATTCAATAATCCGGAATAAATTATATTCAAGAACCCAAATCCTAATGCACCTGCATAATGTGCTTGCATTGAAGCCAAGAATGTCTGTACGTGCTGATTAAGAACTGCTGCAGAATTTGGAGGATCTGATTTAGATTCTAAATTTCCTAAAACCTTATTCAGTCCATATTTCTTAATATATTCTAATGAGTGTGCAGAACAATAAACCCTATTAGGATATCCTAAATCGTGAACATGAATTTCACCCCTTAAATGAGCATCTGCAACTTCCTTACCAAACAGATTAGCTAATGCCCATGGCTTTTGAATTCTTTCAGCAATCTCTAAATTAACTGCTTCGGGATTATTTGAAGCAATATTACTGTTTTCATTACTTCTACTAAAGATAATCTGTTCTAAGTCTGCGCTTGGCAATCCCAATAGGGCTTGTTGTCTTCTTTGATTTTCTAAACCTTCTTGTCTTAATGATAAATCTACTAAAGTTCTAACATCTGTTGTAGTTAATCTTCTAATTCCTCTTTGGTATAAATCTACAATCATATTTTCAGTACTTTTAGCAACATCTGTGGCTAAGTCAAAATCCAAATTTGCTTCTTTTTCTAATTGATTTACAATTCTGCCTCTATTCCAACCAGATAATTCATCTTTATTATCAGATTCAATCAATAATGCCTTATCAGTAGAATTACCATTTCCATCTTGCGAAAGAACTCCCAAAAATTCTCTTGCTTCTGTTCTTTTTTCTGCATAACTGTGATATGCTGTTGCAACATTTTCAAATCCAAGCTCACTGGCTGACTGAGAAATAAGGCCTTCAACTTCTGTTATTGTTGGAACATCTCCGTTAAATCCAGCTAATTTTTTTAAAACATTATTATAAACTTCAGTTGTAACTTCTTCAGAATTAGACAAATGAATGTGTTCTGCTGCTTTAGATATTGCAGTCCGAATTTTATCTGGCTCAAATCTTGCAATTTTTCCATTTCTTTTTTCAATATGTTGTACCATTTTTATAACTCTTTTATCTCCTTTTTAAATTCATTAATATCTTGAAAGTCTAAATAAACTGATGCAAATCTTATGTATGCGACCTTATCCAATTTTTTTAATTTATTCATCACCATTTTTCCTATAACATCTCCCTTGACTTCTTTCCCCTTTCTTCTTAATTTTTCTTCAATATCTTCAACCGCACGATCTATTTTCTCAATAGATACCGGTCTTTTTTCACAAGCTTTCATTATGCCTGTTTTTAATTTTTCAGTTGAAAATTTTTCTCGTCTTCCATCTTTTTTCACTATAATAATAGCTTTTGTTTCAGGTCGTTCATAAGTTGTAAACCTTCTTTTACATTTAAGACACTCTCTTCGCCTCCTAGTTCCATCTGGAGATTCTCGTTTGTCAGTCACCTTTGTATCTGAACTACAAAATATACATTTCATTATCACCTCAGGAGGTACAAATACCCTTCAACTACAACATATTGTATACCTCGTTTTTTAAAACCACAACCAATTGTAGTCCGTAACAATTTACAAAACCCCATACTATATAAAGATTTCTATAAGCTAGTCAATACAATTTATAGTATACCAACAAAAACATTTAAAAAGAAAAGCCACTTTATACAATTATCAAAAGAGGAAACTAAACAATATGGCCAATTTATTTTTAGCAAATACAGACTATACTAAGATTGCAGAAGCTTTGGGTCTATCTATTGGAGCCGTAACTATTTTAATCGCAATCATTTTTATTTGGACAATTGTTTGGAAAGGTCTTGCTCTGTGGAAGTCTGCGAGAAAAGGAAGTTCTATCTGGTTTATTATATTCTTATTAGTAAATACTGTAGGAATTTTACCAATTCTTTACATTTATGTATTCTCAAAGATAAAGATAAACAAAACTGGTCCAAAATCAAAAAAACCAGTAAAGAAAGTTTCTAAGAAATCTAAAAAGAAATAATTATCATATATTTCATTCCAATAATTCTTAAATAGTAAGATATCTCTCATAAATTATGACAAAAAAAGTAGCCTGCTTTGCACTTGGCGGCCACATTACAACACAAAATGCAAGTTATAAAAAATTAATCCAGTGTCTTGAACCCCAGGGATATAGATTTTTTGGAGCAGAAGACGGATTTAAGGCATTTGATACAGGCAATGTCTATGAATTAACTTCTGATTGTATTCCAAGAGAATTTGCAGGATTTATTGCAGGAGCAGGTAGAAATTCTTTAACAAATAAGGATGGAACAATTAATTATGAATCTTTAGAAAAAGCTAAAGATTTTTTTAAAAGAGGAAAATTCGATATTGCAGTTGGAAGCGGGGGAGATAATCATGGGATGCAGATGGATATTCTAAATAAACATTTAGACAATCTTGATGTGTATGTTCTAAATAAAACAATGGATAACGATCTAGGAGGAATGGATGGAACTGGTGGAGCCCCTCATACTGATTTTACAAATGGATTTCATAGCGCAGTTGTTCATTGTACTAATATGATAAGACAGCATTATGCGGGAGCTTGGACAAATAATCTTCCTTACCTAATAGGTCATTTTGGAAGAGAATCAAACTGGGTAGGGATTGCAGCATCTTATTGGGGATTAGCAGATAAATTAATTTATGGTGAGCTTTCAGAAGAACATCCCGGACATTCATTAGAAACAATAGCAGAAAATATTACCGAAGCTCAAGACAGAAATGAAAAAGAATATGGAAGAAGATTTGCAATGGTTGTTGTTCCAGAGGGGAGTAAGATACAAGGAATAAATCATGCTTCTCAGGAATTAGGAGACGTTCATGGACATCCAAAACTACAACCAGAGCTCTTAGTTAATGAACTCAAAACAGCATTAGAAACTAAATATAATCTAAAAACCCAAACTATAGGTTTAACATATGAACTTAGAAATTTCACACCAACAAATAGAGATTTAAACTTAGCAGAAAGTTCTGCAAAAATTATTGCTAAGACAATTTTAGAAGGAAAAAGTGGAATGGAATCAACTTTTAAAATTCAGGAAAATAGAATCGTGATAGGTACAAAAGCGATAGAAAAGGTTTCCAAAAAAAGACTTGCATCATATTATCCAAAACAATTAATCAATCCAGATACCTTCGAAATTACCGAGGAAATTGGAGAATATTACAAACCATTATTTGGGCAAAGAGAAAATCTAAGGGATTGGCTTCCAAATAAACCATCCGTTGTTAATATTTATGAGGATTAATTTTTTTATTCCTATAATTATCAATAGCCATTCTAAGCGCATCAGCCGCTAAATTACTGCAATGCATTTTAATTTTAGGTAAACTCCCTAATGATTCTGCGACATCTTTATTAGTTATTTTTTCCGCATCCTCAAGGGTCTTGCCCTTTGCAAGCTCAGTAACCATAGAACTTGTTGCAATTGCTGCGATACATCCCATTGTTTGAAAACTAATATCTTTGATATATTCTACCTCTTTACCATTTATTTCTTTTTTATCAACTTTGATATAAACATGCATAACATCACCACAACCAGGATTACCCACTTTCCCAACTGCATCTGGATCTTCCATCTCGCCCATATTTTTGGGATCTCTAAAATATTTCATTACAGTTTTAGTATAATCGTTTGTCATTTTTATTATCCTTTTGTTTTTTCATTTAATTCTTTAACGAGTTTATCCACATCTAATCCATGAGCTAAAGCTCCTTCTCCTAGTGTTTCTTGCATAGCCATAGGACAACCTATACAATGCATTCCCTTTCCTAATAAAACCTCGATAGCTTCTGGAAAATTCTGCATAAGTTCATTAAAATTCATTTCTTTTGTTATTTTTTGTTTTTTCATTTTATATTTTTTCATTTTAGATAGTTCTATCTAATTTAATTCTGACAAATTCCCTACTCGAAGAGCTATTCTAAGTCTTTTTCAAAATGCTCTTCTTCAACACTATCCAAACTTAATCCATCATCATTAAGTTCTTCTTCACATTCTGATTCATTTTTGAATTCACATCCGAATTCTTTGAATTTGTCTTTCATTTTTTGCCTCCTGAAATTTATTTTAGGTTAATTTTTTGGCATACCTTTTTTCATAAAAAGGTACTTTTTGCCCCAAGACTTTTATATCAAAAGGGCTGCCTCCTGAAATTTATTTTACTAACTTGAAAGTTTTATTGGACTTAACTTCCTTAACCTATCTACTGTATTTTTTAAAATACCTAAAGTTTTATCTATTTCTTCTTTAGTAGTATATTTACTTAAACTTAACCTTAACGAACTGTTAGATTCTAATGGTGCTAACCCAATAGCTTTCAAAACATGACTTGATTCTAATGAATGAGACATACACGCACTACCTGTTGAAGTATAAATTTCATAATTTTCTAAATCTCCACCGATTGCCTCACCTTCAATATTTCCAAAAGACACATTAATATTATTACATAATCGATCTTTTCTTGGACCATTTAATCTAACTCCTTCAATTTTCAAAAGCTCATCTATAAAATAATCTATTAGCTCTTCCATTCTTTCTGTATCTTTTCTATTAGCCATTTTAACAGCCCCAGCAAATCCAACAATTCCTGGAATATTTTCAGTACCACTTCTCAAATTCCTTTCATGTCCTCCACCATGCTGCATAGGATGAATCTTAATATCTTCTCTGATAAATAATGCTCCAACTCCTTTAGGCCCATGAATTTTATGTGCATTTAATGTAACTAAACCCAAATTTTGTTTTTTAACATCAATATCTATTTTAGTATAACTCTGACAAGCATCAGTATGGAAGTAAACTTCTTTTTCTTTACATATCTTGCCAATCTCTTCCAAATCCTGAATAGTCCCTATTTCATTATTACCATGAATAATTGAAACAACAAGAGTATCTTCACGAATATTTTCCCTAAGTTTATCTAAATTAATAAATCCTTCTGCATCAACATCAAGATAAGTTACTTCTGCACCATATTTTTCTAGCCATTCACATGTTTTCAGAACACAATCATGTTCAATTTTTGTTGTAATAATATGTTTTTTCCCCTTTTCCATATTTGCAGAATATAATCCCTTTAATGCAAGATTATTAGATTCGGTTCCTCCAGAAGTAAAAATAATTTCATATTCTTTAGCACCAATAGATTTAGCAATTATCTTTCTAGCTTTCTCTAATGCTTTACGAGCATTATAACCCAAGCCGTGTTGAGAACTTGCATTACCATAATTTTCATAATAATATGGAAGCATCTCTCTAATTACTTCATTATCAACTTTTGTTGTTGCAGCATTGTCTAAATATATTTCTACCATTTTATATTATTTTAGATAATGATTTAATTTTTGTAAACTTTTTCTTATGAAAAAGTTCTTTTTCCTTCAATACTTTTGTATCAAAAGGATTGCCATTGTCTAAATATATTTCTACCATTATTTACACCCACTACAACCAGCACAATTAGAACACTCTTTGCTGTGTAATTCAATTAATTTTAATATGGGTTTAATACTATTACTCAAATTATAAATTCTTTCCTTGCCTTTTTGTTCAAAATTAACAATATTACAATCTCTTAATTCACTAAGCGCATGGCTTAATTTGCTCTGTTCAACTTTCAATTCAGTTACAAGTTCATTAACAGATTTATCACTAGTTTCAAGCGCAGAAACAATCTTAATCCTCAAGGGATTAGATAATTTACTAAAAAATATATGGTATGTTTTATAATTCATATGAATAATAGTTCATATGTCTTTATAAATGTTATGATGGTAAGATATTTATATACTCTAAACCATATATTAAAATGTTAAAAAAACATACTAAACACATTTTACTTATTTTAACATTAATATTACTTTTAGTTTTACTTTATGCCTTTAAAAATATAAATATATTTGTTAGAATCGGAGGCACAATATTGGCAATTTTTATTTTTTACCTTTCAGATTTTTATTTTAAATTAAAATTCAAAAATATTCATTACTTTTTATTTGCCTTAATTGCAATATCGGGCATACTCTTTAGTAATCTTTATTCTATTTCTCCAAATTACGATAAAATACTTCATCTTATTAGTCCAATTCTTTTATCAATAATTATCTTTTTTTTAATAAACAAACTTAAAACAACTTTTCCAATAAAACTTCTTTTGACAGTTTCTGTTGTATTATCTTTTTTAGGACTATTTGAAATTGGAGAATATGCATTAGATCAATTACTTGGATGGAAATTACAAGGAGTTTTTTTAAGAGATATCTCGGGGGTAGTTAAACTAAAACTGATAATGAATAGAAACGACGATACAATGATAGATTTAATTTTAGGAACTTCTGGGATATTAATCTTTGTCTTAACTAAAACAATCAAATATAATTATAAAAAAATTATAAAAAAATAAAAAATACTAACTAATAGCGTCAACAGGACAACTTTCCGTAGCTTCTTTAACACAATCTGCACTAGTATTTGATCCCGCCTTAACATGAGCCTTCATATCATCACCCATTTCAAAAACCTCTGAGCAGATAGAAGCACAAGCACCGCATCCAATACACGTTTCTTCATTAATTTTAACCATTTTTACCTCCATTGAATTTTATTTTATAACTTCGCAACCAGCATATCCCGCTAGCTCATTTAAATTAATATCTCTTGGAATTATTTCATTATTTATTATCCATGTTGGGAAAGAATTAATTTCTTTATTTGAACAAACCTGCTTATTTTTTTCACAATTAAAAATTTTAAATTTTTTTAAATCATTTTTTAATTCAATTTCATTTAGGGTTTTACTAATATCCACGCTATTGATATACAAAGTAATATCTTGTTCTTTCAAACAAACTTCAAAGTCATTTTCATCTGCAGGCGCAACAGAAAATCCAGTATATTTAGTTATTGCTTCAGTAATGAGAAAGAAACCAAATGTTAAAACTAACCCAACACTCAAAGTCACCAATAACCTTTTTTCATTTAATTTCATCTTACAAATTAATTACTCCTTTCTTATTTTTAAAACTTTTGTAATAAAAAATCCATCACATTTATAAAGATAAAGCAATAATATTATTTATGGCACTTGGGTTATATCTTGGAATTACGGCGGGGGTAATAATTGTAGGTTCTTTTGTTTACTATTATAATAAATTTGTAACATTTGATAATAGAATTAAAAATTCAACAGCTCAGATTGATGTTCAATTAAGAAAAAGAGCAGACCTTGTTCCAGCATTAGTAAAGGTTGTTAAATCTTTTGCAAAACATGAGAAATCAATCATGACAGAAGTAACAAAAGCAAGAGTAGATATGATGAAAGGTCAAAATATTGCAGAAAAAGTAAAATCAGGAGATAAACTTCAAAATGCATTAAAATCTATTTTTGCAATTGCAGAAAACTATCCTCAATTACAATCTAATCAAAACTTTTTACATCTTCAGCAAGAATTATCAGCTATAGAAGATAAAGTTGCATATGCAAGACAATATTATAATGATTCAATATTAGATTATGACAATGCAACTCAAAGATTTCCAGGAGTATTCTTCTTTAAATTATATGGTAAAGAAAAGAAAGAATATCTAAAAATACCTGAAGCTTCTAAAGAAATGCCCAAAATAGATTTGTAAACTTTGTTTTTAGTACAAACTTCAACTAAATTACAATTAACTTTTTAAACTTCTTCTGATAAAATAGCTTATGATCGCACCTATAGAATCTGTTTCTAAAAATTTAACCCTTGAACAAGAATTAGCACTAGGGGGGGAAATTCAAAAAGGCAAATATACTGTTTTTAGAAATCGTACGTCCAGAATAAGGGTTAACTCATTTTATTTTGATAAGAATGCAACAAATGCTAGAAATATATTAGTTGAACACTATATGGGTTATGCTAAAAATCTCGCATATAAATTTCATCAAAAAATACCCTCAATATCCTTTAATGAATTTTTATCTGAAAGTCAAGATATCTTAATTTATGCTGCAGAAAGATACGATTACAAAAGAGGATATAAATTTTCAACACTTTTAGGTACAGCAATACCCCGTAGACTCTTTAAATTGGCTTCTGATGAAATAAAGCAAATTTCAGGAAAAATTGGTTTTGCTGAATTTTTTTATCAAAATTCAAAAAACTATACGGAACAGGAATATGAAAATGATCACGAAAAAGAAATTATTAAAAAGATTTTAAAAAATTATTTAAATCAACTAACACAAAATCAAAAAACAGTTCTAGAAAGAAGAATCTTAAGGGAAAAATCACAAACATTAGAAGAAGTTGGAGTTCACTTAAATTTAACAAAAGAAAGAATTAGACAAATACAAATTGCTGCCTTAGAATGTATAAGAAAACGCTTAACTGAAAGAGATGAAGAAACCCTAAGGGCAAAATTATAAGTTTTATATACCCCTACATACTCAATATACTATGTCAGAAAGAATATCATTTCACGACCAAATCTCAAGAAATAAGCGAAAATCATTTATCCTTATGTTCGGAATTCTAATAGTTTTTATTGCATTAGGCTATGCAATAAGTTTTGCAATGGGACCAGATTATTTTTTTATAATAATGATTGTAGCAATTATATTCTCAATATCCTACATATTAGTTGGTTTTTATAAATCGGATAAGATTGCATTAAAATCCGTTAATGCAAAACCTGCACCTCACGTAAAATATCCGACATACAATAATGTCGTTGAAGGATTATGCTTAGCTTCAGGACTTCCAAAACCCAAACTATATGTTATGGAAGACCCACAAATAAATGCTTTTGCATCAGGTAGAGATCCAGAACATGCAGTAATTTGCGTTACAACAGGTACATTAAACAAATTAGATAAACATGAATTAGAAGGAGTAATTGGACACGAACTTTCTCACATAGCAAACTACGACATCCGTTTCATGACTCTTACTGCAGTTTTAGTTGGAATGATTGCAATTATTTCTCAAATATTTTTAAGAAGTTTATTCTGGAGAAGTATAGGTGGTGGTGGAAGAAGTAAAGACAACCAAGGACAAACTATCTTTATGATAATTGGAATTGCTATGGCTATTCTTGCACCAATTGTTGTTCAACTTGTTCAATTATCTATTTCAAGAAAAAGAGAATTTACAGCAGACGCTTCAGCGGTTAAATTCATTAGATCACCAACAGGATTAATTAATGCATTAAAGAAAATAGATAACGAACACCCAGATCTAAGACAACAAGAAGAATCAAAAAAGAAAATTAACAAAGCAGTAGCACCATTATTTATTTCAAATCCATTTAAAACAAAAATGCAAGGTTTAACTTCAACACACCCTTCTTTAAAGAAAAGAATAGCGACATTAGAAAGAATGTGAAATCATCCTAATTTCTTTTCCATACCAATAATCCTCCATGGATGAAAATATTCAATCCAATACTTTTTAGAATCAGGTTTTCTATTAAATCCATATCTTCTTTCAAGAATTGGAACATGCCTTTCAACTGAAGAACTAGTAAGGGATTCAATCCCCCTTCCGATAATATCTTCTTCTAATTTTTTAAAAACACGTATTAAATCTAAATAACTCCTTTTTTTATTCTTACAAGAATTATAAATTCTTCTTATATGGAAACTATTGTCTCCATTAAAAAAACCATCAATAGCAGTAACCCTATTTCCTTCTCTAAACAAAGAATAATCTAATAAATCAATTTCATATCCTTGAGTTTGTTTTAATATAATTTTATATCCT
>Ga0075122_10002125_pt1 | contig 13334 bp, 8 predicted proteins | sample AntAceMetag02UKB_FD_69790 | JGI IMG/M metagenome (GOLD analysis project Ga0075122, IMG submission 69790) | Saline lake microbial communities from Ace Lake, Antarctica - Antarctic Ace Lake Metagenome 02UKB | ecosystem: Environmental > Aquatic > Non-marine Saline and Alkaline > Saline | place... | reverse complement strand
GGAGAAATTTTCTACTATATTTTTTATATAACTTTTTTGGTAGTTTTTTTCTCCGATTTAATATAAATAGCTCCCAGCAAAGACAATTATGGAAAAATGTATCCTTTGCAAAAAGGGGCTTAAGTGTCCTGAGAAAGAAGTTTGTGGAACTTGCTTATTGTTTCTTCGAAGCAAATATCCTAGAATTAAATGCTTACGGGAGGTTATTTTATGGCACAAAAAGTTTTTAGAAGAGAACCCAGGAGAATAGCTTTTCTTGCGATCTTTCTTTTTTTGGTTATTGCTCAAATAGTTATGATTAGTGCAGCGTCTCAGTCAGATTTTGAAGAAATTTTAGAACCGATTCAAACTATATATGATTTAGTTAAGTATACAGCTACGGTTATTTCAGGTCTTGTAATGTTGTTTGCGGGAATATTATATATTACAAGCGGATCTGATCCAGGGAAAAGAGAGAAGGCGAAGAATATGGTAATGTATGTTATCATCGGGCTCATTGTAATTTGGGCAGCACCTTTTGTTGTAGAGCTTATTTTGGGTAGCTAAGATGAAATTTAAAATTGTTACGCCTCCTCTTTTTAGGGGAGGCTTTTTCTTTTTCTTAGTAGTGGTTTTGATTAGTTTTGTTTCTGCAGACGAAAGCTGTGGCGTTACAAATCTTAGAGGATGCTTGGGAGATATCTTCTTCGGAGTCGTGTCAAAAGCTCCAAAAGTTTTCTTTGACTTTTTACTTAAAGTTTTAAATTCTCCAGTAAAAGCTTTACTTGGAATAATACAATCTCTTTTAACTGAGCCAGTTAAGATAAGTGTTTTTGCAGAACCTTGGGCTATTGTAATTTATATGCTGTCTCTTTTTTACGGGTTGCTTTTGCTCTTTGTCGGATTTAGGTTTATTGTATCAGGAGAGTCTCCAGAGCAACGAGAGAAGGCTAAGTCATCTTTAAAGAATATCATAATAATGATGATTTTAGTTCAATTGAGTTATTATTTATATCAGCTCATAATTGATGTTTTTTCTGCAATGACAAAGGTTGTGTTTAAAATGATTGATCAAGACTTTTTCTTGATTACTGCTGATGGTATAACTAATACCTATTTGCAATTTGTATTATTAATTCCTTACTTATCAACACTAATTGCATTTATTGTTTTGTTGTCTTTAAGATATATTCTTGTCGCAAGCGGAGTTTTACTTTTTGCAATTGGAATTTTTATGTATTTTACAGGATTTTTGAAAGAGTATGGGGCATTTATTATAAATTTATTAATTACTGCCATATCTCTTCCATTTTTTTATTCAATTATATTTTTAGCGTCTTCAAAAATGATTAATGTTGGAATATTTAGCCAATTCAAAATATTAATTAGTCTTGGAGCATTTAGCTTAATAGTAGTTTTAACTATTTTATTGGCGTTATTTGTTATAATCAAATCTGCCTCAAAGGTCATAAAGCCGATTATGAAAGTTGCATCAGTAGTTCAAGGATTAATATAAAATGTATGAAATTCCCAACCAGCTTGTTTACAAAGAAAGAATAATTTTTAATCTTACTTTTGGACAGCTCTTGTATGCTTTTATTTTTTTACCAGTTATTCTATTAATATTTAAGTTAGATTTTTCTTTTGAAATAAAGGTATTTTTGAGTCTCTTCCCCGTTTTGCTTGCTGTTGCCTTAATGTATTTTAATTTATTTAATCATTTAAAAATATGGTATGGGTGGTTTATTTCTAGGAAAATAAGAATAGGTAAACTAGGAACATTGATGGAAATTAAAAATTGTCATAATAAATTAATTCAGACAAAAAATAAAAAAGTGGCTATCTTAAAGGTAGAGCCGATTAACTTTAAAATAAAAACTAAAAAGGAAAAGGAGGCTATATCATATTCTTTTCAAAAGTTTCTCAATTCTCTTGACTTCCCAATTCAAATTTTAATGACTACTGAGAACTTAAATTTAGACAGATATCTAAGCAGTTTAAATGAAAGAATTAAAGAGGGTTATAAGGAATTTTTTAATGATTATGAAAAAAGTTTTAGGAGTATAATTAGTAGAAATGATGTTTCTAATAGAAGTTTTTATATAGTGATTCCAGAAAAAACAGACATAGGTATCCAAATAAAAATTTGCAAAGAAAAACTTTCTAGCCTTAATTTAAAGACTTCGAGGCTCAAGGGTAAAGAAATTAAAAAATTACTAAAAAATTTATTTGGGACTAATAATTTAGATTCTAAAAAAAGAAAATCAGAGGAAGAAGAGATATCAATTCCTAAAAACTTTTGGTCTAAATTAAACTTTTTTATGCAAAAAGTAAAGAAGTATATTGATGATCAGAAAAATCTACCCGTGATGATTGAGAATTATCCAGATTATTTATTCATGGACAAAAAATATATGAGAACGATTTATGCTTCAGGCTATCCTAGATCTGTTGAATCAGGGTTTTTGGATAAAATAATTAGCTCCGCAGGAGACTTTAATTTATCGTTGCATATTGAGCCCCATTCTATTGAAAATACATTTGTGATGTTAAATAAAGAACTTCAAAAACAAAGGGCTGATTTGTATGCAGCAAAATTAAAAAATCAATTGAATTCTAGTTTAGAAATTCAATATTCAGATACTCTAAAAACTCTAGAAAATCTACAAAAGGGAGATGAGAAGTTGTTTAACATAAGCTTGTATATTACCTGTAAAGCTACCTCAAAAAAAGAACTTGATTTATTGTCTCAAAAAGTAGAGTCGGAACTTAACTCATTGATGATTATTCCGAAAAGAGCAAACTTTCGAATGATTCAGGGATTAAAATCCTGTATGCCTATTTTAGATAATAGCCTTAAGACAACTCGTTATGTTACAACTAATGCACTTTCGGCATTTTTTCCTTTTACTAGTCAATTTTTGGAAGCAGATAATACTGGAGTATGGCTAGGGCTAAATAAAAATAATATCCCAATAATAAAAGATATTTTTAATTTATCAAATCCAAACGGTACTATTTTGGCTCAATCAGGCGGAGGAAAGTCGTATTTTTGCAAATTACTAATAACTCGTTATTTGTTAAATGGGACAAAAGTTATGGTCATTGACCCACAAGGAGAGTACACTAACCTTGTGTCGCATTTTAAAGGGCAGAGAATCGACCTTTCTAAAGAATCCGATACAATCATCAATCCTCTAGATTTGATGGGACACGACTATATAGAAAAAAGACTTTCTTTAATTGATTTAATAAAGATAATGATAGGAGATTTAAGCGATATACAAAGGGCGTGTATCGATAAAGCTCTAACAATAACCTACAAGAAACAAGGTATTACAAAAAATCCAGACACTTGGAACAATGAGCCTCCAATTCTATCTGATTTAGTAAAAGTTCTAAATCAAATGGAGCAAAAAGCTTCAAAAGTAGAACAAACCACAATTAATAGTATTTCTAGTCGTTTGGAGATGTATGTTAGTGGAGTCTTTAGTTTCTTTAATAGAAAAACTAATCTTGACTTTGATAATGATTTTGTATGTTTTGATGTGGGAAATTTGCCATCACAGGTTAAACCTGCAGTGATGTTTTTAGTATTAGATTATATCTATATGAAAATGAAATCTAATTTAGATAGAAAAATTCTTTTAATTGATGAAGCATGGTCACTTCTTTCTAGGGCGGAGGATGCAGGTTATATTTTTGAGATAGTTAAAACGTGTAGGAAGTTTAATCTCGGACTTATCTTAATCAATCAAGAGGTTGAGGGGTTACTTGATTCAAGAGCGGGCAAATCAGTTTTAGCAAATTCATCATATACTTTTTTAATGAGACAAAAACCTGCAGTTATTGATAACATTTGTAGAACTTTTAACTTGAGTAGTCAGGAACGAATTCACTTATTAACAGCACCAATTGGAGAGGGACTTTTGATCATGGAAGATGATCATTCAGAGATGAAAGTTGTCGCTTCACCCAAGGAGCATGAGTTGATTACCACTAATCCTGATGAACTAAAAATTATAAACAAAGAATCTAGACAAAAGACTCCGAAAAATGTTAAAATTAAAATTGATGAAAATAAAAGATATTTTAGAAAGAGTAAATTGGACAAAGATGCGGTAAAGTTTCTTTTAGATGAAGGATATCAGGTTAAGAAATATAAAAGTCTGTTAACAAATAATATGGAAACATTTCTCCTTCAGCCAAGACATAATGAAAGCTTTATGCATTTATTTATGACTCATAATATTTCAGAGTTTTTAGAAAAAAATGGAATTGAAACAGAACTATTCACGACAAAGAAGCCAGATATCGTTTTTGAAATTAATGGAAAGATGCATGCAATTGAAATTGAGACTGGATCTGTTCTTTCAAAGGTTAGTAGAATGAAAGAGAAGCTTGAGGTTTTGAATAAATATGATGAGTGGCTTTTTGTAGTTACTAACAAGAATAAAGTAAAAAAGTATAAGAAATTTGGAGATGCTGTTGATAAAAGATATGTAAAATTCCGATTGAATAAACTCTTAAAATTATCGAAAAAGTCTAAAAAATAGGACTCTAGTTTTTTGGGTGCCAGATCATGTTTATCCTCGGTAAAATTTCTTAAAAAACTAAAAGAGCCACTCGGCATAATATGTATGCGTGGAGGTGGTGGCTAGGGCGATATTTTATCTAGTAATAGCATATAATTCTTTCTGAAATCCTACAAAGGTATTTTTTATTTTACTAGCCCCTCCAAGAATTTTCGTGGCATCTGCAACCTCATTATATTTAAGCTTCAATAAAGCTGGAAGTTTTTCTTGTGCAAGTTCTTCAACTCCAGATTCGATATATTTTGTCAATACAAATTCTAAAAATTCCTTTTGCCTATAATCAAGATCTTCAAAAATTTGATGTTGGGATTTAGCAACTCTTTCTTCCCTACTTATTGGCTTTATTGCAAAAGCAATATATTCCAAAGCATCAAATAGATCACTATTTTCAGCACCAATTAATTTTTGTAAAGTTTTTAATTCATTCATCCCGTAACCCGCATTTGCAAGTTTCAATAGTAACGCTTTCCTAGTCATCGGGCTTTCCCAAATTCTACGAAGTTGATCTTCATTCTTAAAGAATTTAGGCAATTCTCCAAACATATTTTTTAAGAACTCTTCTGAAGAAATTGGTTTTCCATCTGCAGACCAAAAGGAAGTAGTAGCTATGTGTTGGATTTCTCTTGCCTTACCATCTGCTAATTTAATCTTTAACTTGACTTTCTTCTCTTCTTCTAAATATTCTAATTCGGGTTCCTCAACTTTTATTAATTTCTTTTTTACTTCATATTCAACTGGTTCGATAGGTTCGCCATCCCATTCTGGATCGCTAAAATTTTTATAAGCATTTACAAAATCATAGATAGTAAAGAAATATTTTTCATTAAACAACCTAGTCCCTCTTCCAACTATTTGCTTAAATTCAATTATTGAGTTAATTGGTCTCATCAAAACAATATTTCGAATATTCAACGCATCAACTCCAGTAGAAAGTTTTTGTGATGTTGTTAGTATAGTTGGAATTGTTTTCTCGTTGTCCTGAAATTCCTCTAAATACTGCTCTCCCTGCTTGCCATCATTTGCAGTAACCCTTACGCAATAATTAAGATCTTTAGTTTTTTTATACTGATTAATTAAATCTCTTATCGCAGCTGCATGATCCTGAGTAGCACAAAAAACAATAGCCTTCTCATTTTGATCTATTTCGGATAGTAATACTTTTACACGATGTTCTTCTTTCTCTTTAATCTCAATTATTCTATTGAAATCTGATTCTTCGTAAATCTTCCCCTCTTCAACCTCTCCTTCAACAATTTCATCATCAGATGTATACATATAATCGTCCATTGTTGTTTTTATTCTTCTCACCTTAAATGGCGTTAAGAATCCATCATTAATTCCTTCCTTTAGGGAGTAAGTATAAATTGGCTTGCCAAAATATTTGTAAGTATCAGCATTCTCTTTTCTTTTTGGAGTTGCAGTTAATCCAAGTTGGACTGCTGGGGAAAAGTATTCCATAATTGTCCTCCAATTACCTTCATCGTTCGCTCCACCCCTATGACACTCATCAATTATAATCAAGTCAAAATAATCCTTAGGGTATTGTCCAAAATAAGGCTCGTTGCTCTTACTACTCATGAAAGTTTGAAAAATTGTAAAAAATATACTTGCATTCATAGGAACTCTCCCATTTTTCTTTATCTCAGAGGGTTTAATCCTTTTTAGGGCATCTTCAGGGAATGCAGAAAATGAATTAAATGCCTGATTAGCCAATATGTTTCTATCTGTTAAAAATAAAATTCTAGGCTGCCTCTTCCCATCTTTCTTCAAATTCCATCTAGATTGAAATAATTTCCAAGCTATTTCAAAAGCAATAATCGTTTTCCCAGTTCCAGTAGCCAGAGTTAATAACATTCTTTTTTTGTCTTCAGCAATCCCATCAAGAGCCTTATTTATTGCAATTTCTTGATAAAATCTATGCTCAAACCTTCCACCACTCATAACTGAATTAAATTTATCCTTCCACTCGTCATGTTTAGAAAATGCTTTAATCCATAATTCTTCGGGGCTTGGAAAAGAATCAATTAATCCCTCTTTTCCAGTCTTCATACATATTTGGTAAATTTCTTTTCCATTCGTTGAAAAGGCTGTGTCTAGATTTAGCTTTAAAGCATATTCTTTCGCCTGCATAACACCTTCAGAAACCTCTAAGTCCTCACTCTTAGCTTCAATAACTGCTAATTTTCTTCCCTGATATTCTAAAATATAATCCGTAAAAAGAGGATTTCTTTTTCTTCCCTTTCCCTCAATTTTTCCAGGAGCAACGGGATATTCACAATGAACTTTGATATTATCCTGTTTCACCCATCCAGATGCATCTAGCATAGGATCAATTAAATCTTTTCTTGTTTGAGATTCTTTTATCATTTCGTTAATTCTCCCGAGAAAGCTTTTTGCAGAATAGATTTTTTTAATTCATCCAAATTCTTGACTTTCTGAGAATAGATGGTTTCAAGTTCTTTTATTTCTTTCGAAAGGGCATCTAATTTTTGGACTATGACTTTTTGTTTTGGGAGTGGAGGAAATGATACTTTGAATTCTTGAATTTGATATTTAGTAATAGCTTCCCTGGTAGCACCACCTTTTCTTCCAATTCCAAGAAGAATATCTTTAGAATATTTTGAAGTTAACAAATATTCTAAAAAATCTGGAAAAATTATTTTTTTGTCAACACGAATTATGGAGACATGCTGATTAACCCGAGCAGGGAGATATGAATTATCTACTTTGCAGCATCTTGCAACGGAAGCTCCAGTAATATTCAATAAAACATCCTCTACTTCTACTTTAACATTATCTAATTTACTAGCTTGGTCTTTATCAATATAAGCCAATTTTCTTTCCGTAAAACTTCTATCGTGAACATTCATACTTCTAATTAATGATATTCCACTTTGCTTATATGATTTTTGACCACCTCTAGGTGTTGCGCCACTCCCTACTTTATTACAAATATCTCCTAACTTCTTCTCTTTCCAATCTTTCCCTTGATTAGAAAACACTCCCTCTAAATAACTTTCAAATAATTCCTTAGCATTCTTTAAATTTTTTTCAGCGGATTCTTTTGATTTAGATATTTGACTGAAAATTTGATCAAGGATTTTCACTATTTGTTTTTGGGTTTTAAGTGTGGGAATCTTTAATTCTTCATTACGATAATCCTTAAAGTAAATATGTGGAATTGCAGCTCCAGAAACATATTTTTTAAAATCAATGCCCAGTAAAAAATAATACAGAAAATTTATATCAGCATTATTGTTAGGGATTATGTATTGTAAAGTTCCAATTATAGAAGAGAAGGCTTCTCTCTTATTGACCCTCCCGAATCCAGAACCATCTTTAATGATTGAAATATATACTTTGTTTTGATGGTAAAAATCAACGTTTTTAAAAAATCCATTCGCCCGATAAATAGGATATTTTCCTTCATTGTTTTCAATTTTTCTTAATGAAACATTTGATGAGGCGCTTTTGCAGACATCCCCCAGTTTCTTAGTTTTCCATTTAGTCTTCATCTTCCACCTCCTTGCTAAAATCTAATCCTTCTAAAAAATCAATTTTTTGTATTAGTTCTTTAAACTCTCTTAAATGTGCATCTTTGTGTCTAAAAATATTATAAGCTATATCCATATTAGGTTGCTTAGATAAACCATTATCCTCCAAAAATATTTTCAACAAATAATTGGTACTATAATGGGTATCTGTAAAATTATCGAAATTAGATAAAATCTCTTTAATTCCATGCCACTCATTAGTTAACTTCGCAAAAAGCTTTTCGAGATTGGATAAATATTTTCTTTCAGTATTGCTATTTCTTAAAATCCAATCATTCGCGATTCTCCAAAAAATTATCTTTCCACTAGTTGAACCCCTGGTTTCAAAATACTTCATAAGGTTCAAAATGGTTTCTGTTGAATGTGATCCATTTATAATCCCATTATAGACTTCTCTTTTGAAAGTCTTAAGAGAAAGGAGAAAAGATGCTTGAATATAACTATCATCAATATCCTTTTCAATTAAATTTAATCTTGTGAAAAGATGATCTATTTTTCTCGGAGGAGGGTTAAATTTCTTTATTATTTCCTTTATTACCATTATAATTTTTGAATCTTTTTTTCCACATTCAAACTCAGAAAAAAGGAAATCTAAATAGTCGTCCATTTTTGGCTCAGGAAAAGAATAATCAATATCAATAAACTTTCTTAAATATTCTCCGGCATCCATTCCTTCCCCATATAATGACTTAACTGAGTGTTGTAATTGTTTCATGTCAATCCCAAAAATAAAAATTATATTCTCTATATTAAAAAAATGTTTGGCTATTTCTAAAAATTCTACGGCATAATCTGGACGACATCTATCTAATTCATCAATAAATATCAATAACGGAAATTTAGTTTTTTTCTTTACATCCTTAGCTAAATTCCTCAAATTCTTCTTAAATTCTTCTTTTTTATTCTTTTGCTCAGTATTATAATTCTTGCCAGCTAATGCATCAATATCAGCTCCGAAAACCTTACTCACCATACCTTTACTAAGTTCATGACCAATATTTTCAAAATCTTTTCTTGTTGCACTTTTCCCAATCTTTTTTTCTTCAAATTTTTTAGAAAGAGTTTCGGTTAGAGAAAAAAACGGATTTCTCAAAAAATCTTCTTCCCATAAATTAAGATAAATTGACTCTTTTTCTTCCAGTAAATTTCTCCACATATGGATAAACTGAGTCTTGCCCGTTCCCCACGAAGAATCTAAAGCGACAACAAAAGGCTGAGAAGTTTCTTCAAATATCAAATTAAAATTTTCTGCTATATTTTTACGATTTAATTTATCATCCTTAAAAGTCATTTCTTTTGAGACATTCTGTTTTTTTGTTAATTTGGTCATCCTCAAATCAACCTCTCAATATCCTTCAAAATTTCAGCACTCTTTCTATCAATTTCTCCAATCTCCCTAATAATTTCTTTCGGTTCTCTCAATTCAACCTCATCATTTTTATTAGGGTTCTTAGCAGACAGATCATAAGTCTCCGCATCTAAATCATTAACGTTAATCTTCCAAGAGTTCTTACTAGTTTCCTGAACTTTCTGTAATTCAATAAACTCTTCTAAGTCTTTCTCATTCAAGGGATTTGTTTTTCCTAAGTTTCTATCTAAATTCAATTGGTAAAACCAAATATCTTTAGTTGGTTTTCCTTTTTCAAAAAACAAGACAACTGTCTTTACCCCTGCCCCCGTAAATGTTCCGCCAGGTAGATCCAGAACCGTGTGCAAATTACAGGACTCCAGCAAATGTTTTCTTAAGGAAATTGAGGCATTATCCGTATTAGATAAGAATGTGTTTTTTATAACAATCCCTGCTCGTCCGCAAGCTTTTAATGATTTAATAAAATGTTGTAAGAACAATGATGCAGTCTCTCCAGTTTTAATAGGAAAGTTTTGTTGAACCTCAGCTCTTTCTTTCCCTCCAAATGGAGGATTAGCCAATATTATATCAAACCTATCTTTTTCTTGAATATCCCTAATGTTTTCAGATAGAGTATTCGTATGAATAATATTCGGCGACTTAATCCCATGTAAAATCATATTCATAATACCTATAATATATGCAATGCCCTTTTTTTCCTTACCATAAAAAGTCTTATGCTGTAAAATATCATCATCTTTTGTGGTTCTATTGTCTTTTTTCATATGGTCAAATGCTTCCACTAAAAATCCCGCAGACCCAACAGCCCCATCATAAACAGTTTCTCCAACCATGGGATCAACAACCTTGACAATAGTCTTAATTAAAGGTCTGGGCGTGTAATATTCTCCTCCATTCCTGCCAGCATTTCCCATATTCTTAATCTTACTTTCATACAAGTGGGACATTTCGTGCTTTTCTTCGTCTGTCTGAAACCTCAAATCATCAATTAAATTAACAACCTCTCGTATATTATATCCACTCTCTATATTATTTCTCAATTCGCCAAAAATCTCCCCAATCTTATATTCTATTGAATCTGGACTCTCAGCATTAGACTTAAACTTTTTCAAATATGGGAATAATTTATCATTCACAAAGTCTCTCAAGTCATCTCCAGTCAGAGCATTGTGATGATCTAATTTTCCATCTTCATCTTTTGGCATAGCCCAAGAGCTCCAACTAAACTCTTTAGAAATTATTCTCTCATGTGGCTTCCCAGAAAGCTCCGCACAAACTTCTCCCTCTTGTTCTAAATCATCTAAATATTTTAGAAAAAGAATCCAAGAAGTTTGCTGGACATAATCTAGCTCGCTTCCACAGCCAGAATCTTTCCATAAAATAGCATCTACATTTTTGAATATTTGTTCGAACATATTATTGTTTCCCGTCCACCTTATTTAAAATTTCTTGGTTCTCAAAATTTTTAACAAGCAATCCTACATTTTGCCCAAGTACACTATAACTAGGATGTGGAGATATAAAATACTTATATTTAATGTCATTTGCAATTAAATTTTTAAATCCTTTTCCCTGAAAAATAATAACATCTGGATCAAGAATCTCTAATTCATTAAAAAATAATCGCTTTTCCTTTTCTGTATAAATTAGCTTTCGATCTTTATCTCCAAATCTCTTTGTCCTACCTTTTCCAACAAATTTATAGAAATTTATTAAAGAAATATATTTTAAAGGATTGTTTTCACTCACCAATTCTCCATATACTTCAATGAAGTTTTTGTAAGTTTGTGCCCTATTTTCTTCTGAAAATAGTGAGTCATTTAAAAAATAAAGAGCAGAAACAATAGTCCCTCGGATATGGGCATTAAATTTGAAGAGATTACCATCTTCTATTGCACTCCTCCTGTCGTCGAAGTTTTGGAAACGATCCCCCTTGCCGTCCAAATATAATTCATCTCTACCTATATCCAATCCTATGAATAAAATTTTCTTTTTTTCCCCATAACTTGAGCCTATGTGGGCATATGTGGCAAACCTCAAGTCCCCTTTCTTATCTAGTCCAGTCTCGGGATTAAGTTTCATATCTTCAAAGAATTTTTGATAAATTGACTCTAGCTTATCCTCTCTGTCCTTTATAGAATAATTCTCATCATGCTTCCCACTCCCTAGAAAATTATCCATTAAAATTTCCCACAAAGCATCAACTATCTCAACTTCCGCCAACGTATCTAACTCACAATACTTTTCTAACGCCTTGTAAATCCTCACACGCTCTTTTTTATCTACATCCCCGAATGTAACCCGCCCCCACTCGAAACTCGCCACATCCCCCTTTTTGATATCTAAATCACTATAACTTAAATCAGACATTACAGGCAAAACTGCTTTAATACTAGCACTTCCTTTTTGCTCCGGGTCATAATAATAGAATTTTTTAAAGACATCTAATAAATCTTTTATTCTAGGCAAAATATTTTTTTCGCCCCATTCTTCAAATTCATTAAACGCCATTATTCCCTCCTTTATTCTTGAAATCTCAAAACTTTGATTATATACCAAAATATCCCCAGCTTCTCCCAAGTTGTCTTTTAATGACTGTAAAAACATTGGTCTCGGGTCATTCATTCCTTCTGCTAAAAATGACATATGCTTTAGTCTTCCTCCCGCTTTTTCTTGAATATGAAGGGAATACTGAAAGGGTATCTGCTGATAAGGTTTTGACTTATCAAACCTAGGAACTGCGGGATTAATTGTCTCAAAGTCTAAATAATATATAGGATATTTTAAGCCGTTTAGGAAATTCGTAATTTCTTTTTTATCAATATGCTTTCCTCCATCACATGCGAGTCGTCTTTGGATTTGTTGTTTGTCGTTTAATTTTACTTCATCTGAGACGTCTTTCATTTTTATTATTCCTTGATCGTATAATTTGAAGCCTTTAGTTTTCATTCCTGCGAACTCGAAGACGCTTCCTTCTGGAACACATGTCCAACATTCTGACATCAATGAGCATTCATAGGGTTTTGAGCAGTGTGCTCCAATAGAACATTTAGGCTCTTCGGATGAATTAATTATTTTTTGCATGTTCTCTATTCGTTTCTTAATATCTACAGCGTTTTTTTCGACTTGTTCAAGAACATCTGCTTTAATGAAAAATTCTGATGACTCAATTTCTCCATTTTTTACGAATTGATTATTGACGTGTAGGATAAAGTAATTTCTTATTTTTAATCCAGCTTTTTCGTAGACGTATTTTTGAAAACTAACATCATCAATATTAATATCTTTAACTTTTGTAGTACTTTTGACTTCTACAATATCCCAATGGTCTTTTCCCGTAGGAACTAAAATATCAGCCCTGGCATATAGGTTATCAATCATAAAACCTGCTTCAAAAAGTGGTAGTCGTTTTTCTAGAGCTTCCTTAGTTTCTTCTATGTTTTCTTTGAAGTTTAATTCTGACAGGTCTATTCCGTCGGAATATAGTTTTTTGGCAAGCTCTCCAATTAAATCTCCGCTTGTGAATTTTGCCTTTTCGACTTCTGAGAGTTCTGGAAATCTTTCTTTGTCATTTTTTGTGACCCAAAGTAACTTCGGGCATTGAAGACCTAGTAAGTAGTTTGATTTAGTTAATAACATTAAACTCCTCCTCGCTATCTCCTATTAATTTCCCAGAATTATATCCCAAACTCCAAAAATACATATCTATTAATTTCATTATTGAATAATCATTAATTTCAGTTCTTAGATTATCTAATTCTTGCTTATTTTTAACATAAAAAGAAATCATAGAAAGAAATGATTTTTTTTTATTAAATTTTTTTTGTAAACCATGTA
>Ga0075122_10002122_pt1 | contig 13336 bp, 14 predicted proteins | sample AntAceMetag02UKB_FD_69790 | JGI IMG/M metagenome (GOLD analysis project Ga0075122, IMG submission 69790) | Saline lake microbial communities from Ace Lake, Antarctica - Antarctic Ace Lake Metagenome 02UKB | ecosystem: Environmental > Aquatic > Non-marine Saline and Alkaline > Saline | place... | reverse complement strand
AATTCTGAGTATGCTCTTTCTGTTACTCTTTTTTTGATGTTTTTTATTTTGATATTTGTTTCTCTAAGACGGGTCATGTTTGTGAAAAATAGCGAGAGAGGTGTTGCGGTAATTATTGCGGTGACGGTTTCTTTAATAGCTACGGCATATTTGTCTGCGAGCGAACTTCTTATTATAGTTACCACTTATCGTCAGCTAGGGTTTCTTGTTTGGTTTTTCTTGCCATTTTTTTTACTTATAGTTTTTGTGCATGCTCTTAGATTGACGCCCACCGTTAGAAGAGGAATAATTTTAGCTTGTGGTATTTTGTTTTATTACTTTTTACCTGACAAAGATATAATGTCAAATGCTTTATCTTTTATTGCGATTAGTGTTTTGGTTTTGGTTGTTTTGGCAGATAAGCCTTTGAATGAAATAGTTAAAGGGTTTAGAAAAAAATAGGAGTGAATTTCAACAAATTTTTTTTAGTTGTTTTTTAGTAGTTTATATATGAAAGTATATTCATGTGTAAATGCAAAAAAAAGTCGAAATAGTATTTTGGGAGATAAGGGTCGTAGCCGCCGTGGGCGAGGGGGATTCGCCCACGGCGTGGTGCTTCATGAAGAGCCGTAATTCCTGGATGCTTCAATGAGGCAGCTGCTACAAAGTCCGAGGGTGTTCTCCGGGGTGTCCTTGGTTATGGGGTTGTCGCAGCCCTCGTTTGAGTACACCGAGGGGTCTGTGGTTTCTGGTTGGACGGCTTGGTCTCGTGCGGCAATTTGTTCTTCTTCCGCGGTGGCGTTGTTCGCGACTCCTGCCAGGTCGAAGATGCACCTTGCGCAAAGAGTGATTTGCTGGAAAGGACCTTGTGTCTCTCCGCATTTGTTGCATCTGGTAGGCTGTTCGTTCGTGGGGATGGTTGTGGTTGCTTTGCCACTTGCACACGCAGCACAAAGGGTGATGGTTATTACTTGAGGTTTCTCTTTTTTGCATAGGGCGCATTCGGTATCTGACATGGCGCATTCTCCTTGTGTATTCTCTAGTTGCTTCCTCGTTGTGGAATTAGCTCTCTCTAAAAACCCTTTTTGGCGAAGATTCTTAGAGAGAGCGGCAGGGGCGAGTAAAGTGCGTACGACACTTTACTTTGTTCGCCCCTGCGCTCGGTGATGGGGTCTATGCTGCAGCGTCTGCCTCTTTGGCTTCTCGATGTTTTTCGAATGCTCTTAGGGCGTCCAATTTTTCCCGATCTCTTGCGAATTCTTCTAGCCTCTTCCCCATGGGTCCCAGCTTATCTGGATTGGCTCCTGCCTCCAAGAGAAGTGTGACCATTTCTCCATTGTTGATTCCCACTGCGAAGAAGAGGAAGGTTATGTGATTTATTTCTTCTTCGATGTCGAGTTTGGGTAGAGCCAGAAGCCTTGTTGCTTCGCTGATGTCTCCTCTGGATATGGCAGCCATTAGGTCTTTTGCTTCTTGCGTTGCTTCTTTCTTTGTCTTCAAGTTTCCGAATCCTTGCATGCGTTTTGTACTACTTGATTACTCGCGAAAATCGTGACTCATGCGGCCCTGCTCGTTCGTCGTCTTCCCGTGTGTCTTCGGTTTTGTCTGCCTTCTGCGACTTTCTTGAAGAGAATACCCAGAGGAGGAAGCTTGCCCTTAGCCTTTGTTTTCCTGTGAGTCTTTCTTCTCTGGCGGCATTTGGGGCAGCTGTTTCCTTTCCTTGTCATGCTCCCAGTGGTGTATTCGCATTTGTCACATTTCAAAAAATACCGTGTTGCCATTTGTCATGATCCTTCCGGTTATGCAAACCTCCCAATGAGGTAATGCGCGTTGTTTGTGGGGTATTTCGGGGTATTTCACCCATACTCCACATGGTACTTATATTAAACAGGCAGTTTTTGCCTGTGAGAAATGCTTCGTATCTCGACTTCTCGGATACTTTGTAAAAATCCTGTCAGGATTTCTACAAAACACTAAGTTTGGTTGAAACCGTCGTCTACAAAATTGATATTTTGTTTTCGATGATTTGGTTGTTTGCTTAGTGATTTGGGTTTTATATTGAGAAATTATTAGTATATCTGCCTTTATAAGTTTTTCTTTATCTTCATTTAGCAATGACAACAAAGTCTATCTTTAGAATCTAAATCTTTTTAATGTGGCTTTTATTCTATAAGTTATGGCATTGGACGACAAGCAGATAATAGAAATAAAAGAGCAGTTATTGAATCAGATAAAAAGTTTTCCAGAAGACAAAAGAAAGCAAGCGGAAACGCAGATAGCTTCTATGGATGCTGCTCAGTTAGAGAGTTTTTTGAAAGCAAATGATTTGGTTAAGAGTGAGGGTGAAAGTAATTCTTGTCCGTTTTGTTCTATCGTTTCCGGGAGTATACCTTCGACGAAAGTTGGAGAGAATAAATCTGCCGTAGCGGTTCTAGAAATAAATCCAATATCGAAGGGGCATGTTTTAATTATTCCTAAAGAGCACGTGGATTCTCCAGATAAGATTCCTGATGATTTACAAGATCTGGTGAAAGAGGTTAGTAAAAAAATAAGAGCAAAATTTTCTCCAAAGGATATTTTAGTTAAATCTCTTAATTTGTTTGGTCACGAGGTTGTAAATCTTTTGCCGGTCTATGCAGATGAAACGATGGATTCAAAAAAGAGCCAGGCGACTCCCGAGGATTTACAGAAACTTAAGAAGGAGCTTGATTTGGTCCCGGAAGTTATTGAAGAAGTAAAGCCAGAGAAAATTGAAGAAAATTCTAGTGTTGAGAAAATTTCTGAAGAAGATATGTGGTTGCCCGTGAGGATTCCGTAAATGAAAAAAACTAGGATTTTGGTAGCGTCTGATATACATGGCGACAAGGGTGTTGCAGAGAAATTGGCAGAGAAAGCGGAGAATGAAAATGTTGATTTGGTAATTTTAGCGGGGGATTTGACTTTTATGGATAATGATGCGGAAAACTTAGTTGATATTTTTTCTAAAAAGGATAAACCTATTTTATTGTTGCATGGGAATCATGAATCTGTTTCTACCGTTGATTTTTTAAGCGAGTTATATCCGAGTGCGGTGAATTTGCATGGGTATTCTTTTATTAAAGATGATTTGGGAATTTTTGGTTGTGGGGGTGCTAATATGGGAATAAGTATTAATTCTAATCAGGGGTTTTTTGATTCGCTAAATCGAGCGCATGAGAAAGTGAAGGGTTTAAGAAAAAAAATAATGGTGACTCATATGCATGCATATGAAACTGATGCAGAATTTTCTGGATTTAAGGGTTCTAGTGGAATTAGAAAAGCTATTGAGGAATTTCAGCCGGATATTTTTTTATCTGGGCATATTCACGAGGCTGAGGGGTTAAAAGAAAAAATTGGCAAGACAACCGTTTATAGCGTAGGGAGAAAGGGAAAAATTATTGAGTTATAAGAGGATGTTTTAGTTACATAATCCTTAAAAAGAAATAGGATTTGTTATATAAAATGGATGAAAACTATGATAAGATTTTGGATAGACTTGCGAAGTCTGCTAATTTAGAAAGAGAGGAAGTTGAAAGAAGAGTCGAGGCTAAAAGGGCTAAGCTTTCTGGGTTGATAAGCAAGGAAGGTGCGGCTCAAGTTATTGCGGCTGAATTAGGTATTTCTTTTGAAAATGAGAAGTTTAAAATTAATGAGTTGTTGCCTGGGATGAGAAAAGTCAATACAAGCGGTAAAATTATTCAAGTGTTTCCCGTGAGGACTTTTGAAAGGCAAGGTAAGGAGAATAAAGTTGCTAATTTTGTGATTGCTGATGATACGTCTAATATTAGAATCGTTCTTTGGGATGTTAATCATATAGAGCTTTTAGAAAAAGATATTTTGAAACTTGGGAGTTCGGTTGAGATAGCGAATGGAGCGATGAGGGATAATGAAATTCATTTGGGAAGTTTTAGCGAATTAAAAAAAAGTGATGAAGTTTTTGAGAGTGTGAAAGAGGAAAAGCAGGTTAAGGAAAAAAGTATTTTAGAATTTTCTGTTGGTGATTCTGTTAGTTCGCGTGCATTTATTGTTCAGGCTTTCGATTTAAGGTTTTTTGAAGCAAATCCTACTACTGGCAAAAAAATTACAGATGAAGAAAAAGCTTCTGGGGTAATTTCTGAAAAAAGGGGAATTTTAAATGTGGTAATTGATGATGGCAGTGAGAGTATGAGGGCAGTTGTTTTTCATAATATCTTGCCAAAATTGGAGATTACTGAATACGAAAATGAGGAAGTGATTTTACAACAAAAGCTAAAGCTTCTGGGTAGAGAGGTTATATTTAAGGGGAATGTCAGAATGAATAGTTATTTTAATACGCCAGAATTAATTGTCGATGACGTAGAGCAGATAAATTTAGATAATATTATTTCTTCTTTGTCGTAATTCTATTTTAATTAGATTTATAAAATTGTTAAGGCTGGTTAGAGAATGTTAGTCAAAACACACTTGGTGATTTCGCTTTTTTTTATATTAATTCTCATGCCTATTGTTAATAATCCAGTTGCTTTTACTGTTGTTTTTTTGGTTGCGACGGTGTTGCCGGATGTTGATTCAAGGTTTTCTTTTATTGGGCAAAAAAAGATAGCCAGAGTGTTGCAATTTTTTACAAAGCACAGAGGGATAATTCATAGTTTTACTTTACTTTTTTTAATTGTGTTTTTTCTTATCTTGTTTTTTCCTACTTTGTCATTGGGATTTTTTCTTGGTTATGGGATTCATTTATTTGTTGATAGTTTTACTAAAGATGGAATTGTTCCATTCTATCCGCTGAAGGTTAAAAGTAAGGGTATGATTTCTTCGGGCGGAAAGATTGAGTCGGGTGTTTTTGTGGTATTTGTAATGTTAAATTTAGCAGTTATTATGGTAAGAATAGCTAGTGTATTTTAGGATGCTTTCATTGTAGTCGAATAATCTTTATAAAGAGGCTGTGGCATAATGGTTTATGACTGTGAAAAAAATTGATATTCAAGAGATTAAAGAAGCTGTTTCTGGGGAAAAGGTAAGTGATTTATCTGGTGATTGTAAAGAGGATGATGAAGAGAATGATGAAGATTTGGCACTCACTAGTGTACCCACATCTGATGATGAGGGCAAGAGTGAAAGTAGAAAGAAGGTTGTGAGCAAAAAAAAAGTTAAGAAAGAGGAGGATAATGGTGATAATAAGGAATTTCTTTTGACTGACTTGCCGGGGATTGGTCCGGCTGTCAGTGCGAAGTTAGAGTCTGCGGGTATTTTTGATATGATGAGTTTGGCGGTTATGGGACCTTCTGAGTTGGGTGATGCTGCTGGAGTTAGTGCAGCGGTTGCAAGAAAGGCGATTTTGGCGGCCAGAGATATATTAGATCTGGGATTTACTGATGGAATTGAGTATGAAAGAAAAAGATCTAATTCAATAAATATTACAACCGGAAGTCAAAGTTTTAATGATCTTCTTGGGGGAAAGGGTTTAGAGTCTCGGGCAATTACTGAGGCTTTCGGGGCGTTTGGATCCGGAAAGACTCAGCTTGGTTTAACTTTAGCAGTTAATGTGCAACTTCCAAAAGAAAAAGGTGGAACAAGTGGAAAGGCCGTTTTTATAGATACAGAGGGGACTTTTAGGCCCGCCAGAATTAAGCAAATTGCCGAGGGTATTGGCGCGAATCCTGAGAAAGTTTTAAAAAATATTTTAGTGGCTCGTGCGTTTAATAGTGATCATCAAATACTTTTAGTTGAGAAAGTTACAGAATTAATTAAAAAAGGTGAGCCTATAAAATTGGTTATTGTTGATTCACTTACTGCTCACTTTAGGGCTGAGTTTAGTGGTAGGGGCCAGCTTGCCGATAGACAGCAACGGTTAAACAAATATTTACATAGTTTGTCAAAATTGGCCGAGCAGCATAATCTGGCGGTTTTTGTTACTAATCAAGTAATGAGTAATCCTGCGCAAATGTTTGGAGATCCTACAACTGCTATTGGTGGAAATATTGTTGGACATGCTTCAACCTATAGAATTTATTTACGTCGTGGAAAGCAAGGCTCAAGAGTTGGGAAGTTAATTGATAGTCCAAATTTACCGGATAATGAGTGCGTGTTTTTTGTGACGAACGACGGCGTAGTAGACACTCTTTAAATTTTGTTATAATAACTAAATTTTATCTAGAATTTCTTGACAATTTTTTATTACTTTAAAGTCTGGGTGGCTCATATCTAGATTTGCATCTACGCTTTTTAAAATTCCTAAGTTTTTGTAAAAGTCTTCGAGCGGCGCTGTTTGTTCATAGTAAGTTTTTAATCTACTTTTTATTGTTTCTTCTGTATCGTCGTCTCTTCGATATAGTTCTCCTTGGCAGTGGTCGCAGATGCCTTCTTCTTTTGGTTTTAACTTTAGTAGATTGAAAATTCCGCCACAATCCTTACATATAACTCTTGAAATTCCTCTCCTTATTGCTACTTCGTCGTTTATATCGAACTTTAAGACGGCGTTTATGTCTGTTATGTCTTTTAAGAGTTCTGCTTGTGAGAGAGTTCTTGGGAATCCGTCAAGGATTATTCCGCCTTCTAATTTTTCTAGCTCTTCTTTTAGTAAATTGACAATCATTTCGTCGGGCACAAAGCTTCCTTGATCTATTAGTTCTTTTGCTTCTGCTCCTATCGGATGATTGTTTGCTATGGCATTACGGAGTAGGTCTCCAGTAGAAACATGAGTAAGGTTGTAGATTTCTTTTATTTTCCTAGCATATGTTCCTTTTCCAGCATTTGGAGCTCCGAGTAGAATTATTTTCATTCTTTTTTTCTTGTTCTATAATGAACGTCCTCTTCTGGCTTTTTGTAAGAATGGATTTCGTTTGGTGAAAACCAAAAGTCAATTTCTTTTCCTGCTTCTTCGGGATTATCTGTAGCGTGAATAATTGTAAGGTTTGGTCGATTTGATTTATTAGCAAGTTCAAAGGTGTCGTGGGAATAATCTCCTCGAATAGTTCCTGGCATTGCTTCATCAATATTTGTTGGTCCGGTTAATCTTTTCACGGTCATTACGGCATTATGGCCTTCAAGTATTAGGGCAATTATCGGGGAAATTTGCATATCCTGAATTAGTCCTTCTACTATTTTTTTTCCAACAGGAATTGGGTCAGTATTTTCTGGTAGGTTTAATTTTTTTTTGAATAATTCGCCTTTTGTTGTTAGCCACTCGTCGTCTTTAAGATAGTGTTTTTCTAGCGTTTCTCTTTCTGCTTGAATCATTTTAATTGCAGAAATTTTAAGTCCGACCCTCTCAAATCTTGAAATAATTTCCCCAGTGATTCCTCGCAAGATACAGTCAGGTTTTATTAATACTAGAGTTTTTTCTGTTGTCATAGTATTTATTTTGAAATTAAGTTTTTAAAGTTTTGTTTGTTTTTTGGAAACGTTTTTAAATCAAGAGGTGCAATGTGATTGTATGAGAGTGGTGATAAATAAGAAGTTAATGTTGAGTATGTTTGCATCTTTTTTTGTAATTTTGTTTTTGGGAATTGTTTTTGGAGCAACTGTATTGAATGCTCCTGTTGCAAGTGGAAATTATTCAGGAACTTTAACGATTAACCTCACTGTTGATAGTAATGGTGCAAATAATATGACAAATGTAACTTGTTATTATAATTCAACTGGGGGCGCGGCAACAACTTTTTTAACTGAAATTTTAAATGATAGTCTTTATGATACAGAATTTGCAAACACTACTATAAGTTTAAGTTCACTTTCAGATGCTTCAACATATAATATTTCTTGTGCGATATATAATTCTACAACTTTAAATAATACTTTATCCGCTGCAAGCATAACTTTTGATAGTACTGCGCCAAATGTTTCAACTTTTTACAACACTATTGATGGAGGGAGCTACAATGGTTTAACTATTTTGAATGTTAGTGTAAATGATTCGGTCATGGGAATTGACTCTGTTTATTTTAATATCACTAATTCTAGTGGAACTCAGGTTAATTTTACAAAAGCTTCTGGGAGTGTTTATTTTAATGCAACTTTGAGTACTTCTACTTTTGTAGATGGGATTTATAACGTAACTGTTTATGCAAATGATACGCAGTTAAATAACCTAAATAATACAGAGATAATTACAATTACTTTGGATAATACGGCTCCGGTTGTGACGTTGACAGCCACGACTACTCAGTCTACGTCTTTAACTCTGGCTGCCACGATTACAGATAGTGGAGTAACTACTTGTACGGTTGACAGAAGCGGAGCGAGTATTTCTGGTTCGGTAGTTACTGAATCTAGTCTTTCTTGTAGTACTGCATATCCTTATGTTGTGACGTGTACAGATGCAGCTGGAAATATAGGATCGTCTGCTTCTACTTCATTTACTACTTCTTCTTGTGGGGGGAGTGCTCCATCTAATGGCTGGACGTCTTCTAATACAATCACTACGGCTTCTGTTACTGATGGTAGTTCAAGGCTTTTGAGAAAGAATCAAAGAACGCAATTTACTTTTGATGGCACGTCTCATTACATAGGAGTTAAGGATATTGATGGTGAAGTTGTGACAATTGAGATTGCAAGTGACCCGGTTGAGTATGATTTTAATGTCGGGGATGAGCGTAAGTTTGACCTAAATGACGACGATGTTTATGATTTATATGTTAAGTTAAACTCTATAACTAGTGGAGTTGCTAATGTTTTTATTAAGATTATTGAGGAAACTGATTCATATGAAGATGTGGTAGGCGTTGACGATAACGCTGGAGAGGTTGTTGATGGAACTTCTGGTGGGGACGATCCTGGAATTTTGGGAGACATAGTAAAGGATGGAAAGTTTTCATGGGTTGCTTGGACGGCTTTGGTTATTATTATTATAGCAGTTGTAGCTCTTGTCTGGTTTGCCAAGGGAAAGAATGTTGCGGTTAAGAAGAAGCGTTGAATAACAAGTTATTTAATATGTTTTTGTGATTTTAATTTATGATAAAGTCGGAGTTGGATTTAATTAAGGAGACGGATATTTTTAAGAATTGTAAGAATATAGTTTATGGCAGAGGAAACTTGAAGGCGGATATTTTATTTGTTGGAGAGGCTCCGGGAAAAAATGAAGATGAACAGGGTTTGCCTTTTGTCGGGGCTGCTGGAAAAAATTTAGATAAAATGCTTAAAGAGGTGGGTTTGAGTATAGATGAAATTTATATTACAAATATTTTAAAGTGTAGACCTCCGTTGAATAGAGGTCCTTTGCCAGAAGAAATAATGGCGCATTCGCCATATTTATTAAAACAAATAAAAGAGATAAGTCCAAAGGTTGTTTGCACTCTTGGTAATTATGCTACAAAGTTTTTTTTAGCACATGGGGAAGTTGCGAGGATGAAGGAATTTGCAGGTATTACAAATTTTCATGGGAAAGCATTAGATATGGAATTTTTTGGTTTGAAAATAAAGTTAATACCACTTTTTCATCCTGCTGCGATTATTTATAATAGGAGCTTACTGCCTTTGTGGAATGAGGATATGGAAGTTGTTAAAAAGATCTGTAAGTGAATACAGATAACATTAAAAATAACTAACACGATGTTTAGTTAAGATGCAATTTGATAAAAAGACGCCTCTGTATTCTTATGAGGTGAAAAAAGAAGGGGGCGAAGATGTGATGTATATTAATTATATGGGGGCGTCGTATGTTCCGGTTCTTGCTGAATTTCCTGAGGTGATGGAGAGAACTATTGATTCATTAATGGAAAGTTCTAATGTTAGTAGGGTTGTTTTGGTCCAAGAAAAAAGTTATAATTATGATTCCAAGGAAACATTTTATCTTTTAGAGGTTGCGCAACTTTATTCTTATCTTGCTGATCAGGAAAAGATTTTATCTCATTCAAAATTAGTTACAAATGTTGAAGAATATTTTGCCCCAAGGTACAATGCTATGTTTTCTTTTTTGTATGCATTGAAACAGGATCCAATTTTGGCATATCATGAGCTTAGAAGGATTTTAATTGAGGAAAGAATTCTTCTTGATAAGATAGATCCAGAGTACAAGACTGATCAGGGTAATTATGTTCGTTTTTTGGAGAAGATTTTTTCTTTGGTGGAAAAGTTGGAAATAATAATTGATTCAAAAAAATTTATGAAAGAATTTCCTAGGGGAGATAGAAGGATTTATTATAGAGTGTTAAAGCCTGACGCAATTCCGAATTTTACGTTTTCTAGACTTGTTTCGGATTTGCCTGATGATGCGGAGATGGTCGATCAATATACTATTTCAAGTAAACATGAAGAGTCGATGGTTACTATTTTGAGAAAAAAGAACGAGTCTAAATTAATTTATCATTTAAGTCCTGTCGAAAACGAATTACCGGAAGATCAGACTATTTTACTTAATCTTGCTCGTGGCGTTTTGATTGAGCATCAGCCAAAGTCTGAAGAGTTTACGGATACTGAAAGAACAAGGCAGGTATTTTTTAATATTTCAAAAGATCTTTTGCGTGATTTGTCTGAATCTAAGGGGATAAATCTTTCTTATGTAGATATGAATAAGCTTGCGACGATACTTGTTCGGCACACTATAGGATTTGGTTTAATTGAGGTGCTTTTACAGGACGAGAATTTACAGGATATTGTTTTGAATGCGCCGATTCCACAGACGCCTGTGTATTTGCGTCATCAAAAGTACGACGAGTGTGTTACAAATATTATGCCTAGTCAAGAAGATGTTACGTCTTGGTCTGCGAAGTTTAGGATGATAAGTGGTAGGCCGTTGGATGAGGCTAATCCGATTTTGGATACACAAATGGCTATTGGTAATTTGCGTGCAAGAGTTGCAATTATTCAGCCGCCACTTTCTCCGAGTGGGCTTAGTTATGCTATTCGAAGACATAGAGAAAATCCTTGGACGTTGCCTCTTTTTATTGATAATAAAATGATTAATCCTTTAAGTGCTGGGCTTTTTTCTTTTTTAATTGATGGAGCTAGGACTTTACTTATTGCAGGAACGAGGTCGAGTGGGAAGTCTTCTCTTCTTGGTAGCTTGATGCTTGAGATTATTCCGAAACATCGGGTTATTGTTATTGAGGATTCTTTAGAGTTGCCCATTGATGCGTTGAGGCGGCTTAATTATGATATTTTGAGTATGAAGGTTCGGTCGGCGTTACTTAAAACTACTTCGGAGGTTTCTGCGGATGATGGTATTAGGACTTCACTTAGACTAGGGGATTCTGCGTTAATTGTTGGCGAGGTTCGTTCAGTCGAGGCTAAGGCTCTCTACGAGGCCATGAGGGTTGGTGCGTTGGCGAATGTGGTTGCGGGAACTATTCATGGTGCGTCTCCATACGGTGTTTATGATAGGGTTGTAAATGACTTGGGTGTTCCGCCTACTAGCTTTAAAGCAACAGATATAATTGCGGTTGCGAATCCGATTAAAACTCCGGATGGACTACACTCTTATAGAAGGCTTCTTACTATTTCTGAAGTTAGAAAGCATTGGACCAAGGATCCGATGGAGGAGCAGGGGTTCGTCGATTTACTAAAGTATGATGTTAATAAAGATGAGATGTTGGCCACGGATGATTTGATTAATGGAGACAGTGAGGTGATAAAAGATATAGCATCTAATGTTAAGGGGTGGGCTGGAAATTGGGATGCAGTTTATGATAATATTTTACTTCGTTCTAAAATAAAAAAGGAGCTTGTTAATATGAGCAAGGTTTCTGGAGATAAGAATTTATTGGAAGCAGAATTTAATGCTCTTTCAAATGATAGGTTTCATAAGATTTCAGATAAGATAAGTGTTGAAATTGGAGTTCCCATGTCTGAGCGAGTTTTTCCTGAGTGGCAGAAGTGGTTGAATTCGGAAGTGAAGAAGAGGGTGGCATAGAAATATTTGAAACTAAAAGATTTATTAATATGATTTCTTTTTTCTAATTAGGTGGTTATAATTTAAGATGAGTGATAAAATGAATGTTCGAGATGTCTTGGATAAATATAGTAGTAAAATTGAGAGTCAGATGTCTGGGGACTCTGAATTAGCTGGTTCTTATAGCCGAGAGTATATGAAATTTCGCGAAGAGATGAGTCCGGAGTTGTCGCGTTATGAAAGATGGTGTTATAGCTTGGGGAGTTTTATAAAATTAAAGCCGTCTAAAAAGGATGAGGAAAAAGTTGCTAAATATATTAAAATTGCTCATTTGAATATTGAACCTTGGCAAGCGTTGACATTGGGAGTTATGGCGTTTTTGTTTATTTTTTTAATAGGGCTTTTTGTCTCTGTTGCCATCATGCTTTTTGGGGGAGGGGTGTCGTCTTTTCCGATACCTTTTTTTATTTTATCAGTTTCTTTGGCTCTGGCTGTTTTTTACTTGCTTAATTCTTATCCGGCGAGGTTGGCAAATAAATGGAGACTTAAGGCGTCGAGTCAGATGGTTCCTGCAATTTTGTATGTAGTTGTTTATATGAGGCATACTCCTAATTTAGAGAGAGCGATTTCTTTTGCCGCTAAGCATTTAGATTATCCTTTGTCGCTGGATTTTAAGAAGGTTTTTTATGATGTTGAAGTTGGAAGATTTTCCTCGATAGCGGAGAGTTTGGATAATTATTTGGAAATTTGGAGAGATTATAGTAGTGAGTTCATTGAGGGTTTCCATTTGATTCAGAGTAGTCTTTTTGAGCCGAATGATGCTAGAAGAATTGCTACCTTGGAAAAATCTTTACAAGTAGTTCTTGATGGGGTTTACGACAAAATGCTTAAGTTTACTCACGACGTTAGAAGTCCATTAACAAATGTTTATATGCTTGGTGTGGTCTTGCCGACTTTAGGTTTGGCGCTTTTGCCTTTAGCTTCTGCAATGATTGGAGATATTATTAGATGGTATCATGTTTTGTTTTTGTTCAATATTATTATTCCTATTTTGGTTTTTTATATGACAGATAAAGTTCTTTTGTTGCGGCCGGGTGGACATGGTGAGACAACCCTTTTAGTTAGGAATTCTTTGTATCCAAAATATAAAAGCAATAAGCCGTATTTTATTGCATTTTTAGTTTGCTTTCCACTTATTCTAATTTCTCTTTTGCCTCTTATCTTTCAGTACACGCCGATTCCGGGCTATTTGGGATTGCAACAAGATTATACTTTTGAGCAATTAGGGGTTGGGATTTTTGGGGCCGAGGATCTTTTTCGTTTTGCAGTTCATGACTCATTGGGAGTTGTCGGGCCATTTGGTTTTGGAGCACTTATTCTTGGAATGTTTTTTCCTTTAGGTATTGCACTTTTTTTCTGGATGGCGTATGGAGCGAAAACGCGAGATATAATTAAGGAGAGAAACAAGACTAAGCAATTAGAGAAAGAATTTAATAATTCTCTTTTTCAATTGGGAAATAGAATTGGAAATGG